>SXGT01635002.1_pt1 | contig 18424 bp, 13 predicted proteins | sample 3176221 | NCBI WGS metagenome assembly SXGT01 (sample SAMN11356862, study PRJNA531348) | freshwater metagenome | isolation source: freshwater sample F1-120 | place: China: Fuxian Lake, Yuxi | collected 2017-12-25
CGACCCTCTCCCAAGGGGAGAGGGAGCAGTGGCTGCCGCCTACTGCGGCGGAAGCCTGGCACTTGATCACTACCGGCAACGCCGACGCAGCCGGCTGGCCGCAAGTCGGGCGGTTGGTGGTCGGCGCCGAGGCGGACTTGTTGATCATTCGGCCCGACATTCATTGGCGCGAGTCGCCCGATCCGCTGGCGATGCTGCTGTACGCTTGGGATAGCCGGTGGATCGAGCGGGTGCTGATTGCGGGCAGTTTGGCGCAGCACGAGTAGCGGCGAAAGAGAATGCGGTTGGGTTTCGAGCTGGAGCTCGGCGTTGTGGCGGCGTGTGCATGCCGCCGCAAGGGAGGGCTTGATGTTCCCGTCTGCCGACCCCTTCGCGTGTTGATTATCTCATCGCACGGTTGATCACCGTGTGCAATTTACCATTCCCGCCGGATGCAGCTTTCGCCTTCTTGGTCGTCGATGTCTGAGTGTTGTAGCGTGACGCTTCGACGGCTGGCTTTTGCTTCTTCGAGGCGTCATCGTTCGAATTCTTCTTCTGGGAGGTGCTGGCGGCCGCGGCTTTGTTGTCGCGCGCCGTCGTGCCCACATCGCTGCCCACGCTGCTGAATGCCTGGTCGGCCGCGAGTGCATACGCGACCGCGGACCCTTGGGCAGTGGTGCGTGCGCCGGAAGCGCTGGTGCTCGACTCTGAATCGCTAAACTCCTGGAACCCGGCAATTCCACCCGTTACCACGCCCGGCGCGAAGAGGGCATCCACGTTCAGCTTGTTGATGATCTTCAAGAGGTCGGCCGGTTCGAGATGATCGTTGCCATCGATGTCGACGAGCGCATTCAGGCCGTTTCCCTTCGGCAACTTGCCGATGCCCAATCGATGGAGTGCGTCGATCACGATCAGCGCGTCCTGGTTATTGATCCGCCCATCCACGTTCACGTCGAGTGGGTTATTATGGTTCTGCCAATCGCCGTTTACGAAGATGAACGGCCGCTTGCTCGGCACGATCAGGCCGAACTCGCCGAAGCAGTAGTCGGTCGCGTCCTTGCAAGCTGGCAATGCAATGCTGCTGATCCGATCCTGCGCGGAGTTGACGTTGCCGCCGACGGTGCCAGCGATATCCTTGCCGTCGATGAACAGCGCTGGCTGCGTCTCTCGCAACCGGTAGCCGTTCGCATCGGCAGGACGCAAGTTATTGAACTTGAACAGGCCGTTCAAATCCGTGTTGATCTCCATGTCGACCGGGTTACCACGATCGTCGGTGCCATCCAGCCGGATCTTCACGCCGGCGATCGCGTCTTCGCCGCCATCTTTCACACCATTGTTGTTGACGTCGATGTACACGCAACCAGCCAGGCTCGAAGGCTTGAGCTCGCCGAAGTTATAGAACGCGGCATCCGTCTTCACCGGCAACACCAGACCAGTGAACTTGTCGAAAATCTGATTGAGGGTTTCCACCATGATGGTGGCCGTCGGCGAGCCCGGCGTCAGATCGAGTCCTTCCTTGCCATCCAGAAACCCGGCCGGTTGAGTTTCGCGGATTTCATAGGTGCCTGGCGCGAGATTCTCGAACAGGTATTTGCCGCTTGCGTCGGTCGTGTCGCTGGCCACCTGCACATCGTTCTGGAAAAGCCGGACGGTGACGCCCGGAATCGCAAACTCGATTGCCGGCTCGTAGATGCCATTGTTGTTGCAGTCTTCGAAGACGAATCCGGCGATCGACGACGGGTTTGGATCGACAATGATCGTGGCAGGATCGTTGTCGGTGACTTGTGGCAAACAATTGGGATCGATGACTTCGCCGGAGAAATCAATCGGATTCGCCACGACCGTGACGATATTGGTGAACGGTCCGGGTGGCGTGTTCGCGTCAATAACGAAGTTAATCCGCTCAAATTCCCAGGACTCTCCCGGATCAAACCGTCCGTCATCGTCGGCATCGCCGATGTTCCGCGTATTGGGCTTGAGCACGCCACTGGGCGAGAAGGACGGCTGTGGACCGCCGTCATCCACCAAGCTGACGAAGTTCAGAATGACGTTGCCAGTATTGGTGACAAAGTACGTGTAACTCACCGAGTCGCCGGGCAGGACATGCTGGAACGGCGGCGGCTCAACGTTGGCATCCTGGCCGTTGACACGTTTTTCTATGTTGATGCCCACCGTGGCCACGTAGACCACCGCGTCGTCGGTATCAGTGACGTCGGCAAAACCCGGAAACGTCTGGCCCTGGCCGTCGACCGGCGTGCCGGTGACCACCGCGTTATTGGTGTTGAAACCTAACGTGTTGACCGTGGCCATGAACGTCACGATCCAGGTCTCGGTGGTGTCCAAACGGTTGTTGGTATTGGTGTCGCCGGCGATGTTCACGCCAGGCTGGGCAACGCCGCCCACAATCAGGTTGGTGGTAATGTCGTCGCCCAGATTGACGGGCGTGCCGTTGTCGTTCACATCGACGAGGTCCACGATCAAGGCGGTCGTGCCCGGGTTGTCGATTGTGTAACGGTAAGTGACCTGGTCGCCCGGATCAAACAGCGGTACCGCGCCCTGACCATCGACGTCCTCGACGCACTGGGGATTGAAGACCACCTTGGTCAGATCAATTTCCGGGCGGTCGACGATGATGTTGGCCGGATCCTCGGCATTGTCATTGTCCACGCATTCGCGATCGATGTTACTGCCTTGGAAGTCGGCCGCGCGCGCGGTGACTCCGACGATATTCGTGTGCAGGCCGAGCGTGTTGAGCACCACGCCATTGTGTGCGAACTCCCAGGTTTCGCCTGGATCGAAGCGATTATCCTGATCGGCATCGCCGACGTTGAAGCCGCCGAGCAGCACCGGCGTCGGCTGGAAGTCGTCCCCGACATTTCCTGGCGTGCCGTTATCGTCGCGAAAGTTGTTGAGATTGATGATTACGTTGCCGTGGTTCGTCACCAGGTACGTGTAATTGACCGCGGTTCCCTGAAGCACGTGTTGAAAGGCGGGCGGCTCCACGTTGGCGTCCTGGCCGTTGACGAGCTTTTGGATGGAAACGTCGTTGACCGCGATGAACACCACCGCGTCATCGATGTCGATCACAGCGGCGATGTTGGCGATGGGCTGACCATTTCCGTCGAGCGAAGTGCCGGTGACCGTCGCGATATTCTCATAGAAACCCAGCAGGTTGGGGTCCAGTTGAATCGTGACCGTCCAGGTTTCACCCACGTTGAGCAGTCCATCCTGGGCGCCACTCTCGACGATGACTGCGCCAGGGAAGGCAAGCACGTCGAAGTCATCGCCCGGAACGCCCGGCGTGCCGGCATCGTCGAAGAGTGCGACGTCCAGAACGGTGGTACCCGTGTTTGCGATGCTGTATCGGTAGGTCACCAGCTCACCGGGAAGATGCACGGGTACGATGCCGGTGCCATCGACGTCGATCCTGCATTCCGGTTCGCTGGTGACTTCCTTGGTGAGGTCGATACCTGGATTGACCACCACGATGTTCGCCGGATCGGTGTCGGTCTGTGGCTCCAAGCAGCCGGGGGGGAGCGGATCGCCGTTGAAATCGACCGGTGTGCCGGTTACCGAGGCGATGTTGGTGTGCAGTCCCAGCATGTTGAGTACAACGCTCAGTTGTTCGAATTCCCACGATTCGCCCGGGTCGAAGCGACCATCTTGATCTGCGTCGCCGATGTTGAAGCCGCTCATGAGCACTGGCGACGGCGTGAAGTCGTCGCCCAGTCCGGGAGTTCCGTTGTCGTCAACAAAGTTCGTGATGTCGAGAATCACGTTCCCCGTGTTGGTCACCAGATAGGTGTAATTGACGGCGCTCCCCTGAAGCACGTGGTCGAACAGCGGCGGCTCGACGTTGGCATCTTTGCTATTGACTCGCTTTTCCAGGTTAATCTCGGCGACGGCGATAAACACCTTTGCATTGGCCTGGGCCATCACGTCGGCAACGTCAGGAAGCGGCTCACCCTGACCGTCGGTGGGCGTGCCGGTGACGGTGCCAACGTTGCTGTTGTATCCCAGCGTGGTGAGAGTTGTGTTAAGGGTAACCAGCCAGGTCTCGGTGGTGTCGAGCAGACCGTTCACATTGATGTCGCCCGAGAAAACCACCCCCGGTTGCGCCACGCTGTTGACGATCAATTGGGTGGTGATGTCGTCGCCCAGATTGAGCGGCGTGCCGTTGTCGTTGACGTCTGTTAGATTCACAATCAGCGGCGTGCCGCCAGGATTCGTGATCGTGAATCGATAGGAGATCGCATCCCCCGGTTCGAAGAATGGCACGGAGCCCGAGCCGTCGAGATCGGCGACGCATTCCGGCTCGAGCACAACCTTGGTCAGCGTAATCGCCGACGCCACGCGGGTGTTGGCGAAATCGTACCTGTCCGGCTGCAGGCGGTCGGTGAAGAAGGAGTCAATCAAGAGGTCCACGTTCGGGTCTACCTTCCCGCTGCCGTCGGGCGGGTTGAGAATCACTCGTATGCTGGTCACGTCGGCGAACGAAAAACCGCCGGCGGTCGTGAATAACGCGAATGGGAAGAACTCGACGTGCAGATTAACGTCCTCGTTGAGCAAGCTGTCCAAAGTCGCGGTGGCGCCACCCGGTCCGGTGAGTTCAATCCGAAACCGCATGGTCGCGCCCGAGCCCACGTCGAGTGCGAACGTATCAATGCGGAAACCGGTATTTATGCCGCCGTTGGTCAAGTCCGTGGTTAACCCCTCGTTGTTCACGAGTCCCGCCGGCGGACCGACGATGTCCGCGTCCAGACCATCGTACTCCAGCGTGGCGGTACTGCCTGGCGCGCCGAATGTGCCGCGGAATGCGCCGCTGCCGCCCTGAAATCCGACCGCGCCCAGTGCCGTGTTCAGGCCAGGATTTCCGGCGACGTCGATGAGTAGATCGCGCTCTCCGCCGACGACTCCCGCTACCGTGTTCTTAATCAGCGTGGGATCGGGATCCAGCAAGTCGATGATGAACGTCGCCGCGGGATTCGGCAGATTGAAGCTGTCGACCGTGAAAGCGTTGTCGGTGAACACACACCCGCCCGCGACGTTGATCGTGTAAAACGATGGTATTGGCGCCGTCTGAGTGAAGCCTGGTTGCTGAACTTCCTGAATAAAGTACTTGCCATCGCTGACATTCGTGAACGTATAATTTCCCGTCAAAGCGTCACTGGTTTCGGTGTTTACCAGTACGTCGTCCACCAGGTCAAAAACGCCATCACCACCGTCGCGATACAACTGAATGTCGAAACCGCCTAACGGTATGTCGTCGGGAGTGAAGCCGTTGCCGGTGAGGTCTTCGAACTTGGTGCCGGAGACGTCGTTCGCCGCCAGCAGACAACGCTCTTCGCAGCGCTCGATGCTGAGGGGAGCGCGCCGGCGGCGCGATGGGTTGCGGCCGGCTTGCTTGTCATTGCGGCGCAGAATTTCCAGGTCGGACGGCAAGAACCGTCCAGCGCGCTTGAGCCTCATTGATGTCGTCTCCCAAGATGTCCGTCATGATTCCATTACCAAACTTGAGTATGATTCGAAGCCCATCGCAAACAAGACCGCGCCGGCCAAAATAACTGCCGGAATGGCTCCGACCCAGGACTCCTTCAAGCCCGCATGGGCCCAAAAGACGCAAGAAGATGGCCCACGGCACCGTTCTTGGGAGGGAACGCGTGCCCAGGTCCTGCAAGACCCGTGGATGGGCATTTAACCAGCTCTGCTTCGGCGGCGTTGCCAAGTGGGGACGGCGAGCCCAACCGCCCCCAAGCCAAGGAGTGCCGCCCCGCTGGGTTCGGGGACCGTCGCGATCATATCAATCGCGAAATCCGCTCCCACCCAACCTGTCACCCCACCACCGTTAAAGTTGAAAGTCAAGCTGGTGACCGCGGTAAAGTCCCCGGTACCGCCAAAATTTGCGAAAGGAATCAATAAATCAATAACATTGGGCACGCCCATGGAGTCCTCGCCTGTATCGGGCATCACTCCCGCGTACGTTGAAACTCCCGATGCGCTGGTAACGGTAAAGAACAAACCTAAGTTGTCAGTAACCGGCACCTGGGAATTCCTGAAGCAGATCAAAAAACGATCGTTGGCACCGCCGTCCGTCAGATCAACCATAAGCGATTGCGCGTTGGCGAGCAGGCCGCCCTGCGCTTCGGATTCGCCGGCCCCATCGTACTGCAACTGATGAAAGAGCACATCCTCGACTGCGGTATTCGCGACATACTGACCTCTCTCCACTCCAAACCAGTCATCTCGGCCGTTGACGGCAGACGAGCCGCCATTCACGTTGTCGTCTGTCTGTTGGACGAATACGTCGCGCTGCCCGCCTATTGTGTTCGCGACCGGAGCATTCTGCTGAGCCACCAGCGCGTTGCCCTGGCCAAGCAATGCGTTGCCTGGGCTCAGATACCCGCCGTTCGCCGGCAACGGACTCAGGGGAAACTCGAAGTCGTCGATCATGATTAGTGCGCCCGTTGCACCCGAAACGAATGACCCGATCATGGTCAAGGCAAGCAGTAGGGTAGCATGACGGAGGAAGGGGCTGGTCATAGCGAGGTCATTCAGTATGAGTTGCGTTCATCAAAGTAGGTAATAAATTTGCTTTGTCTGGATACTTCTGAGTGGCAGCGGTTCACTTTCGGCAACCCCTGCTCACGATTGCCGCCGCGACCTGCTACGTTGCAGGCGGCCCAAGATCGCGACCGCACCCAGCCCAAACATCCCGGCCGCGGCGGGTTCCGGCACGTAGATGCCCAACAGATCGATCGTCAGATCGGAGCCCACCGGTCCGGTAATCGCCAGAGTCATGGCTCGGATCGCATTGGGATTAGGCAACGTTGCGGCCCCGGCTCGCAGGGTGAAACCATCGTTGTTGCCGTCGTTGTTGCTGTCCCCGACGAACGGGAAGAGAGCATCGTAGATGCCCGGCGGCACGACCGTTGGGAGGGTCACATACTGTTCAGAGGCAACGGTACCATTGGCACCGAACAGCGTGAAACGCAACTGCTGGCCCGCGAGATCTGCGGCCAGAACCCGTACAAGGATGCCCAAAGCACCCCCGCCGGTCAGATTGATTCCAGCACCGCCACCCAGCAAATGGCTCAAATTGCTCAGCGGATTGAAGGCGATCGGCGCACTTGCATCGCCGTCCCACTGGATCAGCACGTGCCCGCCGATATTGGATGCGCGGCTCACGCTGAAGGTCGTGTCGAAATCGTCGTCGACAACTTCAACCTTCAGATTGACATTATTGCTCCCTGAGGTTTTCTCCACGTAAACGCCGCGAGGGCTGGGCGCAACCAACCCCGAGGTCACGACAACGGAGCCGCTATCAAATCCGCCATTTCCCCCTGAGGCAGCTTCGTACTGGTTATCGCCGAAACCGTCGATCGAGTCGACCACGATGACGGCCGATGCTGGCGATGCCATCCACGCAACAAAGAAGCAAGAAAGCACCGCCCAACACATGGCTTGCGACAGTCGACTCATAATTTCACCTGTAAAGTAGCTGGAGGAAGTTGATAGTCCAACGGGGATTGATCTTGTTGACACCTTCATGCGGAGTGACTCTGTGGTAATGGATGCGAAATCATCATTGTTGTTATTGAAAGCTCGTCCCCTACGGGTTTGAGCGGACATACATCTTCAATCTGCTAGCTGGCTAAATTGCCATTGCTTCTCAGTGTTGCTCCATCAAGGTCCGATCAGGCCTATGTAGGTCGGGCATCAGCACGCTATCGCGCAAAAAGACCGCGGCGACCGAGAGTTCGCATCGCGCGACGCGCCCCCGACCGCCGACTACCGTTCGCTCCCCATTGCGCTGTTCGGCGGCGCAAGTTGAGCGACGAACGTGCCACACGAGGCGTTTGCCGCATGCGATGTCCGCTTTCGCGCCATTCACTGCCTGGCCCGACCCAACGCACTCGGCCCGACGAATAGTAAATGCTCGCCGTGCCGGCGGTGTGTCGCGCCAACTCCGTCTCATAAAGGCATCTCGCTGCGCCCGATCCCCAACGGGATCGAACTCTTGCTCGAATCGGTCTCATGAAGATCTCCCTTCGTTGCCCTTTTCAGGGCGTTCGAACCTGATTACGCCCCAACCATCCCTCCACATCATGCAATCCACCTCAAAAGTTGATTTCACGAATTCCCATGCGCTTCGCACGTGGCCGAGTCTCTCCGAGACTCGTACCGCGGCTCGGAGAGCCGCGTCCACGTGACGCCCGTACTTCGCGCGGCAAGCCGCGCTGGAGTTTGTCTTATTTTCAGGTCCGTCCGACGCTACCTGTCCCACTTTCGCAGCGGCAACAGGCCCGCCACACCCATCGCCGCAAGCGCAAGGCTTGACGGTTCGGGCGCCGGATGGAAAGTTTTGCTTTCAATCTCGCTTGGTCCTTTGTCGATTCATGCCGCCAGCATCACGGTACAAGCACCGATCGTGAACCATTCTGGATGCTCCTTACGTGTTTCATCGTCCTGACCTCCCATACCTCATAGGGAACCCACTCCGCGTCGTCACCGCGCCATCCACGCCACCAGGTGACTTAATCTCCTCGCTTGCGACGGCACGGAAATCGACAGTTCCAAGAACTGGCGCCACTCCGCCGCAAATCGCTACCACGAGAACCGCCTATTTCGCCGGCGATGAATTCCGTTGTGCACCGCGGGACGACCGCTACCGCGAGCGTGGCTGGGGGCCACGCGACGGGTTGTTCGCAGCTTCTCTTTGCCGCCGCGAGCGTAATCGCTGTACTCGAAATCCGGGGTACTGTATTCGTTCGACAGGTTCATAGAGCCCTCCAAATACTTGCTAGCGAAACAGTTCAATTGAATCGAAAAAAGAAACTAACGAGAGCGACGCAATGCCGCCTTCCGCTCCGCCGGAGCGATGGCCGCCACGTGCAATCGCTCGACAATGTGTTTTGCCTCTCCGCACAACAGCGAGACATCCGTTGCCTCGGTCACGCCTGGCAGATACAGCCAAGCCCCCAATTGACGGACCCAGATCTCTTCTTCCATGTCCGCCTCGTTGCCGCACACGATCGTCAGCAATCCGCTCAACGACGAAAATTGCTTCAGCAGCTCGCGCAATTCGCCCAACAGGTCGCTCGCCAAATCCACAACCGCCAGCTGCACGAACTTGAAGCGCTGATACGTCCACGCCGATTCGGCATTGCTGCAGACGATCGTCTCCCAACCCGAATCGGCTGCGCCGCGGGCCAGCATTTCTTGCCGTTCGACGTCGCATGAGACAATCAGACATTGCAACAGCAGGTACTCGTCCTTCTTCCACGTGCTCGCCTCTCCGAACGTTTGCTTCGCCGTCAGGATGCTTTGTTCAAAATCTCGCAAATCGTTTACCACTCTGGTACCTGCGGCGCAAACCTCAGACCCTGCCTGGCTTCGCACCAACAACTGCCGTAAGTCCGCTTGCGAGAACCTCCCTGCTCTGCCGCGCGAGTAAAACGCTTCACTCGCGCATAATGCATTGCCTACCTGAGCGACCTGCCACAACCCCTAGACGCGGCGCAATCGTCCCCGGTGCCGAATTACGACAAAGCAAGGCATGTGCCAAAACAGAAAAGGCAAACGGCAACGGTGAGAAAGCCCGGAGATTTCACAGTGAAACGCCCGCAAGAATTCTTGGCGAGCTTGAGTTTTCGCAGCGACACTACTTCACTGAACTAGTGAGTTGTGCCGCTCACGAGTGGCGCAATGCTGAAGGGCGACAACGTGTTGCGCCGGTTTCACCAGATTGCGAGGCTCTCACCAGAGTGGTGACGACGACGGAGCCCTGTAATAAAGCTTACATCAGGCGATGAAAAGGAAGTCGCGAAACGCAACCGTGCATTGCGATCACGCAGGTAGGGCACTACCAGGCTACGGGAAGCGCGCGCTCAAGCACAAGCCATCTACTTGCGGCGGGCGCGGGTATCCGAGGGCTTAAAAGCCACCCTGGGGACATCGCTGTCCGATTCGCTATCGGCCAACTCACTGTCTTCGACCATTTGGGCCAGAATCCTGGTCAGCGTATTGGCATGCACGCCTAACAGCCTGGCAGCCTTGCCTTTATGACCGCGAGTGACCGACAATGCTTGCCGCACCGCCGTTGCTCGCAATTTACCCAAATCCATGAACGGCAGATTTCTGTCCGAGCGTGAACCCGACGTCCCGTTCGGCAAGCTGGGCTCGCAATCCAACACGTAAGCCTGCTCGATAACGTGCGACAACTGGCGCACGTTGCCGGGCCAGCTAAAGTCGCAGAACTGCCGCAGCGTTTCCGCATCCGCGGTCCAAAGCGGCCGGTTGTATTGCGCAGAGTACTTGCGCGAAAAGAATCCGATGAACTCAGGAATGTCTTCCGTGCGATCGCGCAGAGCGGGCACCTTGAGCTCCACCATATTCAATCGATAGTACAGATCCTCACGGAACCGTCCTTCGGCTACCTCTTGTGCCAAGTCGCGATTGGTGGCCGCCACGATCTGGACATTGACGAGTTCGGGATGCGAAGCACCGACCGGGGTGACTTCACGCTGCTCCAACACACGCAACAGCTTCGGCTGCAACTCAAGCGGCATCTCACCAACTTCGTCAAGGAAGACGATGCCACCTTCCGCGGCGCGGAAAATACCTAACGAACGACCAGCGGCACCCGTAAATGCGCCCTTTTTGTGGCCAAAAAGCTGACTTTCCGCAAGAGTTGCGGTCAGCGCGGCACAGTTCACCGGCACAAATGGTTTCGCCGCGCGCGGGCCGCTGACATGAATTGATTTGGCCCACAACTCTTTGCCCGTACCCGTTTCGCCGGAGATCAGAACCGTGCACTCAACTTCCGCGGCGCGTTCGGCGTGACGCGCAGTTCTACGAATTGATGCAGTCTGACCAATTACCCAATCCCTCGGCGCAAGCTCGCTCGCAGAGCGCGGAGCTCCAAGCGTCGTGGCCGAACCATGATCAAACGCAAGTGTCATGGGTACAACCTTCTCTTAATCGATTCGCGATCTCTTCGTGTCGCGCGCCGATTACCCTTTTTAACCACCGCAATGGCTGTAAGTCCTTGCGAGAACGCAATTCCACTCGCCATAAGCGACCTTCCTAATGAACCTTCCCTGCGAGGGCAGTCTCGTGAATGTTTGGCCGCCTTGCCGGCTTCTACTCCTTACCGCTTTCGTGATTATAGACAGCACAAGCTGGATGTGCAACTATTTTTGCGCGGAATCTGCGATTTCCACACCACGCCCCGCCCCCTCGCGATTTTCGATGTCGGTAACCGTTCACGGGCCGGGGACTGGTTCTTTTTCCCGGCGAATTCGCGAAAGGTGTGTCGCTCTGTTGGGTGGTTGTCAAATGTGTTTCCCGAGAAAATGTGCCTGTCCCTCTATCTTTGCCGGTGAACGGTTACCGATGTCGGTTGCCACATACCTCCTACCAATGAATAAGAACATAACTCGTTTTCATGAAATAACTTACAGAAATTAACAAGCCGCTTTGCACTACTCGCTGCCCACCGCCGGCTCCCGCCAGGCCGGATCGGCCTCGAAAAACATCACGTGCTGCCATGGCAATTTGTCGAATTGCTCCACCAACTTGTAGCCATTGGGGGGAAGCTCCTTCAGGATCTGCTTCTTGCTCATCTTATGGAGCAGCTTGATAGGCACCCTGGGATCTTCCAGCCGAAATTCGACGAGAACCACCCGCCCACCCGGCTTCAGCGACTTCCGCATTGCCCGCAACATCTGCTCGGGATGCGAAAATTCATGGTACACATCCACGAGCAACAGGACATCTTGCGATGCCGGGGGCAGTTGAGGGTCGATCAAGCTACCCAAGACTGGCTTGATGTTGGTGATCTTGGCCTCTTTTGCCCGCTCATCCAGCAACCGCAGCATCTCCGGCTGGATGTCGACTGCATACACCTCGCCTTTTTCCCCCACCCGTCTTGCCAGGTCGAGGGTGTAAAATCCGTTGCCGCAGCCCAGGTCGCACACCGTCATGCCCGGTTTAAGGTTCAGCGCTGCAAGCAGCGTGCTGCATTCTTCTTCCCGTTCGCGCGATTCACGGGTCAACCAGGGGGCTCCCAGATAATGCATGGTGACCGCGATTTCGCGTCCCATGTAGCCTTTGAGGGCGGGCGGGATCGATTCCAATTCGACCGGGTCGGCGCGAAGCGCTCCCGCGATGGCCGTTAGAAGAACCGCGATGGTTGGAACATTTCTCGATGGAATCAGGCGCAACATGATGGCTTTTTCCCAGGCGCGGCATGTGCCAATCTGATGACAATGTAGCAGATCAACACCAGGATTGTCTCTTAGGACAGCTTTTTTGCCGAAGTCCCCGGCGCAGAAATTCTCATGCGCCGGTATGCTGGCAATCAGAAACAATTGCATTCGTGACGACGTGAAGGGATACCTATGTCCCGAACCTTGGGCGAAATTTTGCGAGTGGCAATTGGGGGGGGGCTCGCGCTCTTGCTGGGCCGCGTGTTTCTGTTAATGGGCCTTGCACTTCCCTGCCGTGCTGCGAGCGAGTCGATGGAACCAACCCTCCAGGCGGGAGGACGAATTCTGATCGACCGCACGGCGTTTTGGTTTCGTGCGCCGCAGCGCTGGCAGGTGATCGTCTTCCGTTGCCCGGATTCACCAAGAGAATTGTGCGTCAAGCGAATAGCTGGATTACCGGGAGAGCGTGTGCGCATCCACCGCGGCCAGGTGTACGTCCATAAAAAACCGCAGCCGCCGCCAATCGTGGTCCGATACGGTCCAAGGCGTGGCCAAGAACTCGGCGATTCGCCCGAATATACTCTGGGGCCAGGCGACTATTTTGTGCTCGGAGACAACAGCATCGTGTCGGAGGACAGTCGCACTTGGGAACCGGCGGGTATCCGCGAGGAGTCGATCTTGGGCAGGGTCTTGATGAGGGGGCAGGAGTCAGGGGCGGCGAGACAGGAGTTCAACGGTCATGAATCAACATTTTAGCCGCGGGCATGCTCCGGGTGGCTTGCGACGCGATTGGCTTCGGCGCAGGATTCCGAAGGCAAGGACAGCACGCAACTTCATGGTTCGCAGTACATCGCAGGCCCGCTGCTAGCCGCTCGCCCCCTGACTCCGACCCCCTGACCCCTGGCTGGACTGACCTCTGCCCCATTGCCCAACACCCGCTATACTTGCGCTATGCGAAAAACTAAATCCGCCAGACCCCGAGCTGAAGTTTCTCCACTGCCCGCAGCCGCCAAGAACAACCCCCGGCACGATCTGGGCCGCACGACTCGCGAGACGGTCGAGTCCATCGTGATCGCCTTCGTGCTGGCATTCTTGTTCCGCACGTTTGAGGCCGAGGCGTTCGTCATCCCCACGGGCTCGATGGCGCCGACGCTGCAGGGCCGGCATAAGGACCTGGAATGTAAGAACTGTGGCTATCGCGTTCGGGCCAGTGCCAGCGAGGAGGACCGGCCCGCGGAGTCGGCCAGTCGCTCGCACAATCCAGATTGGTCTCGCGTGCAGCGCGAGACTTATAACTCGCAAGTGGTGGCGGTCACGTGCCCTTTGTGTCGCTATCGGACCGACATCACCCATGGCAATGAGCATGAGACGTACAACGGCGACCGCATCATCGTGGCCAAGTTCCCCTACGAATTTGTCGATCCCAAACGTTGGGACATTGTCGTCTTTAAGTTCCCCAACGACGCGAAGACCAATTACATCAAACGCCTGGTCGGTCTTCCGGAAGAAACGGTACGGATCCACCACGGCAACATCTTTACGATGCCGAAGGACGGAACCGAGTACCAAATCGAGCGCAAGCCACCGGATAAACAAATGGCGATTGCCCAGATCGTGTACGACAACAACCACGTCGTGCCCAGCATGACGCAAAAGGGCTGGCCACCGCGTTGGCGCGCCTGGCCTCTGCCACTTCCCTTGCACCCAGAAAGTACCCGGAGTCGAGATGCGGCGGCGGGTGAGAATGCCGGTTGGATCGCCAGCGAAGACGGCAAGTCGTTTGAAACCGGGAGCGGCAAGCAAAGCGGTCCGGCCTGGCTGCGCTATCAGCACTTCCCACCAACGCAAAGTGATTGGGCCGATTTGAAAGACGGTGCGATCTCCGCCGACGATCAGCCGCACCCGCAGCTCATCACCGATTTCTACGCCTACAACAACGGCATCTTGCGAGGAACGATGCGGCCGCCCGGAACGACGGGACTGGATTGGGTCGGCGACCTGATGCTGGAGGCGCGCGTGGACGTGCGCGGAGAACAAGGCCGTGTTCTGCTCGATCTGGTGGAAGGGGGCGTGCATTTTCGGGCGGCGATCGACGTGGCCAGCGGCGAGGTCGCGCTTTCGATCGACGGCGTAGGAGATTATCAACCGAAAGCCACGACATCGGTCCGAGGGGCCGGCAGCTACCGCCTGGCTTTCGCCAATTTCGACGATCAGTTGACATTGTGGATTGACGGGTCGCCAGTGCATTTCGACGCGCCCACGACCTATGGTCCGCTAAACAACGATCAACCCCGCTCGACCGCCGACGACGCCGGCGATCTTGCACCCGTGGGAATTGGCGTTGATGGCGGGCTGGCGGCCACGGTCCGCGACCTGGTCGTCAAGCGCGACATTTACTACATCGCCGCCAAGTACGATCCGCAACGAGATTACACCTCGGTTTACGACTATCGGATGGGCGCCAAGGTGCCGATGAAGTCCAGCGAGGAGCTGGCCTCTTTCTTTTCCGATCCGGAAGCCTGGCGGCGCCCGTCCGATGAAGGACTGAATGAGTTTGAACTGCGCCGAGAAGTGACGTTCCCGCTTGCCAGCGACCAGTTCTTCGTGCTCGGCGACAATAGTCCTGCCAGCGCCGACAGCCGGTTGTGGGAGGACCACCACCACTTCGTGGAACGCGAAATGATGATCGGAAAAGCGCTGTTTATCTATTGGCCGCATTCGTTCTACCATCTACCCTTGATCGGGCTGCCCTACATTCCCAACTTGCGAGACATGGGGTTTGTACGTTGATTGCAAGGCCGGCGATGCTGTTGCCGGAACACGACCGCAAGTCATGGAGGACATTTCATGCCCATTCTCGAAGCCGCAGGACTTGTAAAAACATACAGCCGCCGACGCGTCGTCGATGGCGTTGATTTTGCAGTCGAGGAAGGCGAAATCGTCGGCTTGCTGGGTCCCAACGGCGCGGGCAAAACCACCAGCTTCAAAATGACCGCCGGCATGATCGAACCCGACGCCGGCGGTGTCGTACTCGGTGGCGTGAACGTGACCAACTGGCCGATGTACCGAAGGGCCCGCGACGGCGGCATGGGCTATCTGGCCCAGGAGTCGAGCGTGTTCCGCAAGTTGTCGGTCGAGAACAATCTGCTCGGAATGATGGAAATGCTTGGCATGGATCGGGCGGAACGGCGACGCCGCTGCGATATTCTGCTCGAACAATTCGGCATCACCAGGCTCCGCAAGAGCAAGGCCGTGTCGCTGTCCGGCGGCGAACGTCGCCGTCTGGAGATCGCCCGCTGCCTGGTGTCCGATCCGCGGATTATTCTGCTCGACGAACCATTCACTGGCATCGATCCGGTGACCATCGACAGCATTCAGACAATCATCCGAGATCTGCGCGATCGTGGGATTTCGATCCTGATCACCGATCACCAGGTGCGCGAGACGCTGGAGATTACCGATCGCAGCTACGTCATCCGCGCCGGCAAAGTGCTCTGCCACGGACGGCCCGACGAAGTGCTGGCCAATCCCGAGGCACGCAAGTATTACTTCGGCGAAGGCATGGAGATTGGCAGCCTGCCTGCCACACGCCGTATTACGGAAGACGATTCCGACACAACGCCGCCGGCACGACGGCGCATGATCGAAGACACCGGCGAATTCGAAGCCGCGTAGGACCGATCTTCCAGCCACCCCCTGGGGGGGAAACGTTTGCCGAGAAACCGTAGTGCGCCGTATGGCACGGTGATGCAGTTGCATCTATTATTTCCCAAGCTAGCCGCCGATCTGCAAACCGTTGAGGACTGGCTTTTTTCGGCCGGCGCCATCGCTGCGATTGCCGTGGAGCACAATCTACCTGCCCCCTGCTCCGTCGACAGTTCGTGGATCGACCTTCGCCGCACTTGGGGAATTTCATGCTCTTGGTTCTTGCCGACGGTCATTGGCCCGACTCGCTCGATGCAACCGTAACGACCATCTTTTTGGCGGCGGTCGTCGGCATCGCCACGCTCGGCTATGTATTCATGGTGCTCGACTACCGAGCCTATTTGCGATCGTTGCGCCGGGCGCTGGTCAAGGTCATTAACTATCTACCCAACGTGCCCGAGTGGGCTAGAGTCGAGACGCCGCGCTGCATCGCCGCGTTTGGCCTGCGCATGCCCTGCACCAAACAGGACTTGATGCGCGCCTATCGCACGAAGGTCAAGAAGCTGCATCCCGACCGCGGCGGAGACAAGCGACGGTTCTTGATCTTGCAGCAGAACTTTGAGGAAGCGACTGCCTATCTGGACAAATCGGAGCGCAAAGCTGGGCCTTGGGAAAGTGCCTGAGGCAGGATCTTGATGGAGTCTTGCCTTCAGGCGGCCTCGTCGACATCGGCCGGTGCGTGGCCTTCGGGCGCCGCCTGAAGGGGGAACTCCGTCGCGTAAAAACCGGCTTGCGGACCGCAGCGCATGGGCAACCTCGTAGAACCGCGGTGGCTAAACCACGGCGCGACCTTCCGGCTCCGCTGCAACCACGCCGATCCGCCCATACTTGCGAAACTCGGGCGAGAGTGCCGCGGCAGCTAGCACCACAAGCAGCGACCCAAGGCCGCCGCTGACCACGGAGATCTTAGTGCCAAGCAGCCGATCGCCGGTCAGATCGCTGGCAACTTCCGCCACATAGCCGGCCTCGGCGTCGCCCAGGTAATTGGAGGCTCCAATGAACATGCCGTTGATGGCCGAGACCCGTCCGCGCATTGAATCGGGAGTCAGCACTTGAATCATGGTGTGTCGGATCACCACGCTGACAATGTCGCAGGCGCCGGAAAGAAACAGCGCCAAGATCGTCAGCCACAGAATCTCGGAAATGCCAAACACGATCGTCGCTACGGCGTAACCTGCCACGGCCAATATCATCGCCCGGCCGGCGCGATTGAAAGGAGGGCGGTGGGCAATCCAGATCGAAACCACCACCGCTCCCATCGCCGGCGCGGCACGCAGCACGCCGTACCAGGTGGCACCCACTTGCAGGATATCCTTCTGAAACACCGGCATCAGGCCGGTCGCTCCCCCCAGCAACACGGCAAACAGGTCAATGCTCATGGCCATCAGCAGCAGTTTACTTCGGAACACGAAGGTCAATCCACTGGTGACCGTCTCAATGGTGATGGCCTCGTGATTCTGCTTGCTTGGCCTGTGCTCCACCCAAAACAACATCACAAAGAACACCAGGGCCAATACCGCGTAGATCAGATACACCAACCAGGCGTTCCGCATCACGGCCAAAATGAATCCGGCGATGATTGGCCCCAGCATCTGGGCCACGTGAAATGCGCCGGTGCCCCAAGTGACGGCATTGGGAAACGCTTCCGGCGTGCAGATCTGTGGCAGCAGCGACTGCCGCGCCGGCTGTTGAAAGGCCCGCACAGCGCCGTGAAAACCCAATGCCCCGTACAGCACGCCCATCGAACCAATCCACCGCGAATTGATCGCCAGCACGACCGCCGTCGCCGCCAGCAGCAGCAATGAAATCGACATAATCCGCTTGCGAGAGAACCGGTCGGCAACATGCCCCGTCACGAGCGGCAGAGCAATCACCGGTGCGGCCTGCAAGACACCTACAAAGCCCAACTGAGCATAGGATCCGGTGCGATCATAAACCTCCCACAGGATGGCCGCATCCTTCATCAAGAAACCCATCGATGCAATCAGGCTCCCGCCCAGGTACAACCTGACGCTCGGAATCCGCAGCGCCAGATACGGATCATGGACCGGGCTAGGATCACCGTACGACATGGCGACATTGTAGAACGAAACGATAAATGGGAAACCATAAACGGTTCAACAATTCTCGACGCGGTGCCTCTGCGAGCTGGGCGTTTGCGACACCTTTTAGAAGAGAGATCCCGATCCAGGAGACTGCAATGCGCTGGTGGATCATATTTGCCGAATGACCAATCGCCCCGAGGGGGACGCATCGCTCACTGCCTGTCAAGCAACTACAGCAGGCTCTCCAGCAGAAGGCGCATTTTTCGCAGTTCGGCGGCGTGGTCAACCTCCGGCATTTCGGCGATATTGGCCGACAGTGCTCGGTTGTAGTTGTATCTTGCCAGTTGCGACATCAGCTTTCCGTATTCGATCACTCCTTGGCCGACGCGGACCTGGAACTTCTCCTTGGTCGTATCGCGCAGCTGGACATGCAGCACGTGCTTCATGACCTGGTCGTAGTTGACGCCACCCTGGGGTCCGAAAACA
>SXGT01669842.1_pt1 | contig 18424 bp, 13 predicted proteins | sample 3176221 | NCBI WGS metagenome assembly SXGT01 (sample SAMN11356862, study PRJNA531348) | freshwater metagenome | isolation source: freshwater sample F1-120 | place: China: Fuxian Lake, Yuxi | collected 2017-12-25
AGTCCGTGGTCCGAGTCCGGCCGCCTCCCGACGTCGGCAACAACGGCGTAATGAGCAGCCATTGTGACTCCGACAAATCACTCGGAGAGGGCTTTCGGCTTTGTTCCTGGGCATCCATGCCAATCCTCCGCTTCAGGTTGACGGTCAAACCAACTCACACCAGCGGACTCGTAAACCGGGCACGACTTCCTTGTCCAGAACTCTTATCTTCCCACACTCCCTCTAAGCGACTTCATACCCCTTGCGTTGCTCGCGCTTCTGCCAGGCGTTGGCTTCGTCGTCGCCGAGGATTTGTTCGGTTTCGGGATTCCACTTGAGGGTGCGGTTCAGACGCAGCGCGATGTTGGCCAGATGGCAGGTCGTCAGGATGCGGTGGTGGCTGAAGACGTCGCTCTGAGTTTGGCCGCGGTCCTTCACGCAGGCGATGAAGTTGCCCATGTGGCCGTCCCGCTTCTTTCCTTTGCGAAGTGCGGTGAAGACGTCCTCTGAGATCGGATTCTTTTCGAGTTCCTCGACCGGAGCGCCGGTCAGTTTGCCTCGGTTCACGAAGAAGCGGCCGGTTTCGCCCTCGAACATCACGCCGTTGTCGAAGCCTTGGTCTTTGCAGTCGTCCCGGATGTAGACGACGACGTCGTTGGGGTACGTCACTTTGACGTTGAAGTTCGTGGCGGCGTTGTACGAGTCATCGGCGGTCGGCCAGCCCTTCTCGTACGGGACCGGATGCACGTTCTCCAGCACTTCCAGCGACGTCGGGCCTGAGCCTTCCATGCCGATCGCCCACTGAGCGATATCGACGTGGTGAGCGCCCCAGTCGGTCATCTTGCCACCGGAGTACTCGTACCACCAACGGAAGTTGTTGTGGCTGCGCTCGGGGATGTACTCGACCAGCGGAGCTTGTCCCAACCAGAAGTCCCAATTGAGATGCGTGGGCGGGGCCTGCTTCTTGAATGGGCCGCCCTTCGGTGCGCCGCCGATGGCGACGTGAACCGTTTTGATCTTTCCGATGCGTCCCTCGCGAGCCAGTGCGACCGCCTTCTGAAAATTGCCGTCGCTGCGTTGCTGTGTGCCGACTTGGAAGACGCGGCCAGTTTCCTTCACGACTTTGCAGAGCAGCTTCCCTTCGTCGATGGTCAGCGTCAGCGGCTTCTGGCAATGGACGTCTTTGCCGGCTCGCAGCGCGGCTAATGCAATCCGTGTGTGCCAATGGTCCGGCGTGCTGATCGTGACGACGTCGATGTCCTTCCGATCGAGCAGCTTGCGATAGTCCTCGTGAAACTCCGCCTTGTTGCCGAGCAGCTTTTCGTTGAGCACTCCCGACCGATTGCTGTCGACATCGCACAGCGCGACGATGTCTCCGTATCTGTGAATCGCCGAAGCATCGCCGCTCCCCATGCCACCGTTGCCGATGCAGCCGATCTTCGGCCGTTCGTTCGGTGACTTGGCGTCATCCGCCATCGTCCGCTGCTGAGCGAACCAATACGGCAGCACCGCGCTGGCAGCGGCAAGAGTGGTCGTTTGCAGGAAGTCACGTCGAGTTGGCTGGGACATGGTGTACCTCACGAAGTTGATGGGGATGGAATCTTTAATTCAACCAACGCCACCGGGCTTGCCCCGGTGGTTCCCGCGCTTCTGCACTACGCAAATCGAGAAATCACCCCGTAGTGCAGAAGCGCGGGAACCACCGACGCAAGGTCGGTGGCGAAATGTCGCGCCCTTGTCTGAGGACATTGACGACCGACTCAATATACTCCGCCGCACTCAGGAGCGGCATCTATGGCGACCGACGCAGGCGAACTACGAGAACCCGACGAACCGATCGAACCCGGCCCAGACTCGGTCGGGTTCGTGTCGAAGCGGTCGGTGTCGCTGTTCGAGTCGCCGAATCCGCTCCGTCTGGCCGGTGGGGGCGAACTCGGACCTGTCACCGTTTCGTATGAGACGTATGGCGAACTCAGTCCGCAAAAGGACAACGCGATCTTCGTGTGTCACGCGCTGACGGGAGATGCTCACGTCGCGGGCTATCACACGCCGTTGGATCGCAAGACCGGTTGGTGGGACGAATTCGTGGGGCCGGGCAAAGGACTCGACACGAACCGCTACTTCGTGATCTGCGCGAATGTGCTCGGCGGTTGTCAGGGGACGACCGGGCCGCTGAGTCTCAACCTGCAGACGGGCGAACCTTACGGACTGAACTTCCCCTTCATGACCGTCGGGGACATGGTCGAGGTTCACGCAGGGCTGGTCCGGTATCTGGGGATCGAGAAGTTGTTGTCGATCGTCGGCGGCAGTCTCGGCGGGATGCAGGTGCTGGAGTGGGCCGCTCGATATCCGGCAATGGTGCAGTCGGCGATCTGCATGGCGTCGGCCGCGAAACTGACGGCGCAAGGGATCGCGTTTAACGCAGTCGGTCGCCGAGCCATCTGCACCGACCCGAACTTTCATGGCGGACAATACTACGACAAGCCGGCTGGCCCGAAGGTCGGCCTCGCGTTGGCACGCATGGTCGCGCACATCACCTATCTGTCGGATGCCTCGATCGAGCTGAAATTCAGCCGCCGCCTGCAAGATGGCGACCGGCTCTCGTATGACATGATGCGGCAGATTGAGTTCCAGGTCGAAAGCTATCTCCACTACCAAGGCAAAAGGTTCATCGAACGCTTCGACGCCAACAGTTATCTGTATTTAACGCGCGCGATGGACTACTTCGACCTTGCCGAAGGGCGGGGCTCGGTCGCTCAAGCGCTCAGCCAAACGAACGCGCGGTTTCTCGTCACCAGCTACACGTCCGATTGGCTCTTCCCGACGATTCAAAGCAAAGAACTGGTCCGCGCGATGATTGAAGCTCGCCGGCATGTGACGTTCATCGAACTGGAAAGCGCCTACGGCCACGATGCTTTTCTGATTGAATTCGAGTGGCTCGAACGGCTCGTCCGGCCGTTCCTCGAACAGACGCTGTTGGCGGTCCGACGCGGAACGTGACCGGAGCAGGCCAAAAATGAAGGGCAAAAAATGAAAACAGTGACTTCGCTTCTTTGCGTTTATCTTCTGCCCTTCATTTTCTGTCAGCTCGCCTCGGCCGACGACGCCATCACCTTCGAGGCACGCGGCGACTTCCCCAAACTATCTGCCGACGTCGTCCTCGGAAAATGTTCGGCCGTGGCCACGAACAGCCAGGGGGAGATTTATCTCTTTCATCGCGGCCCGCGTCCGCTGCTCTGCGTGGATGCGGCCGGAAAGTTGCTGCGAGCCTGGGGCGATGACGAGATCGGCACGCCTCACGGCTTGCGAGTCGATCGTCAGGACAACGTCTGGATCACAGACATTGGCCGTCACCGAGTCCTGAAGTTTGATCCCACCGGCAAGCTGCTGCTGGCCCTGGGCACTGGCAAGGCAGGGACGGGCAATGACGAATTCGATCGGCCGACCGATATCGCGTTTGCACCCAACGGCGATGTGTTTATCAGCGACGGCTACGGCAACAGCCGAGTGATGAAGTTCACGTCGGCTGGAAAGCTCATTAAATCGTGGGGCACGAAAGGGACAAAGCCTAGCGAGTTCAACACTCCCCATGCGATCGTGATGGACTCGAAGGGCCGACTACTGCTCGGTGACCGCGAGAACAAACGGATTCAACTGTTCGACGCTGACGGCAAGTTCCTCGAAGAATGGCCCGGCTTCGCTCCGTATGGCATTGCGATCAACGGCGACGGCCAAGTCTTCGTCGCGGATGGCTTGGCGAATCAGATACTCCGACTGGATACAGCCGGGAAGGTCCAGCAGCGCTGGGGGCAGAAGGGAAAGGCACTCGGTGAATTCGACCTGCCGCACATGATGGCCTTTGATCAAGCCGGCAATCTCTTCATCGCCGAAGTCGGGAACATGCGATTTCAAAAGCTGACCAAGAAGTAGTGTGGCACGACGCTCCGCGTCGTGAATCGCGACGCGGAGCGTCGCGCCACACTCTTGCAGAACAAACGAGGTGCCCGATGACTGCGCCCAGCCGACGCGATCTGTTGAAGGCCGGCCTATCGACGGCCTTGGGAGCAGCGCTTCCCACGTCGTTTGTTTCGACGGCAAGAGGGTTCGCACCAGCCAGACAGAAACTGCCGGTCGCGGCGGTGGTCACGGTCTATCACAAGAACAGCCACGCTGACGTGATTGTTGGCAAGATCCTGGAAGGCTTTCAGCAAGACGGCGGCCCAGGCCCGGACCTGCGGCTGGTCTCGCTCTACATCGATCAAGTTTCGCCTCGCGATCTTGGCCAGGCGTTGGCCGCGAAGCATGGCGTGCGGCTCGCGAAGTCGATCGACGAGGCGATCACGCTGGGGACCGATCGAGTTCAGGTCGCCGGCGTGCTGAGCGTCGGCGAGCACGGCAACTACCCCTTCACTCCCGACACGAAGCAGCATCAGTATCCGCGACGACGCTTCTTCGATGAGATCGTCGCCACGTTTCGTCGCTGCGAAGAATCGGTCCCCGTCTTCAACGACAAGCACTTGTCGTATCGCTGGGAAGACGCACTCTTCATGGTCGAGACCGCGAAGAAGATGAAGTTCCCATTCATCGCCGGCTCATCGGTCCCGGTCGCATGGCGCGAACCGCCGCTGCAACTGCCGCGTGATTGCGAGATCGAAGCCGCGTTGACGATCGGTTACGGCGGTTTGGAGTCCTACGGCTTCCACGCGCTGGAGGCGCATCAGTCCATGATCGAACGTCGTCGCGGCGGCGAAACGGGAGTGGCGTCGGTGCAAGCCGTCTCGGAGGACGAGATCCGCAAGGCCGAGGCCGCGGGACTGTGGTCGAGCGAACTGTTTGCCGCGGCCTTGAAGCAGTTGCCTGGATCGCCCCAAGACTCCGACAAATGGACCTCGAAGAACAACTCGGCCGTGTATTTGTTGCAGCACCGCGACGGACTGAAATCCGCCATCGTCATGGCCAACGGACTTGCCCGATATCAGGCGTTTGCCGTGAAGCTCAAAGGCCGAGCCGAGCCGTTAGCGACGTGGCTTAAGTTGCAGGACGGTGCCCCCTACGGCCACTTCGCGTACCTCGTGCATGCCATCGACGAGACAATCCACACAGGCCGAGCCGTCTACCCCATCGAACGCACGTTGCTGACGACTGGCATCCTCGACCGAGTCATGCACAGTCTCGCTGACGGAGGAAAACGGCTGGAGACTCCCGAACTGGCGGTGACTTATCAGCCCACCGATTGGCCATACGCCAACCACCCGCAGTCCACGCTGACGCTGCCGAATGGCTGACCGTAGCCTGACTCTCCGAGTCGGGACGAGTTGGTAGCCGCGTTCGTCAGAACGCGGGGAGCCCGCACTCTGACGAGTGCGGCTACGACGCAATGCAACGTTCGCCTACTTCAGCTCGCGAATGCGGATGTTCTTGAACTCAGCCCACATCGGCTTTCCGGCGTGCAGTTGCACGGCCAGGATCCCTTCGGTCAGGGCGAGCTCCGGATGGTTGTCGGTGAAGTCCAGGATCAGCCGGTTGTTAAGGTAATGCTGGATGTGGTTTCCTTTGGCGATGATCACCACGTCGTTCCAGTCATCGAGCTTGATAAGTTTTTCATACCCGGCCTGATCGATCAGGTCATCCTTGATGAGCTTCTTCCCGTCTTTCTCCCAAGTCGCTTGTTCGCCGACCAGACAGATGCGACCGCGTTTGCCCCGTTCGTCGTAGATGAACCCTGCCACGTTGGGGAGTTTGGACTCGTTGCGGAGTTCATGCTGATAACCAGCCATGACCCATTGATTACCGACCTTGCCGTCGGTGATGTGCTTCGAGCGGTACTGAATCCCGGAGTTGTTGGTCGCATTGCAGCGGAACGACAGCCGCAACTCGAAATCTTTGGTCGTGCCCTCCTTCCAAATGAGGAACGTATTTCCGGTGGTTTTCTTCTCGTCGGTCGTCTCGCCGTGAATCACGCCGTCCTTGACGCTCCACAGTCGGGGATCACCATCCCAGCCGGCCAGATCTTTTCCATTGAACAACGACTTCATCCCCTCCGGTTCTTTCGGAGCGGACACCGGAGCGTCTGCTCCCCGGACAGCGACAGGAATAAAAAGAGCGGCCAGAAGGATCAGGTTGCGAATCATGATTTCCCCAGAAAGTCTTAATAAAAGTGTGGTCGTCGAATTGGACCGTTGAAACGCGAAGATCGTAGCAAGTCGCCAGAACGGAACGCAGCAAGACTTCATTCACGCACTACGGCTGACTAATTCGTTGTGTTCGGCAAACTGTAGCTCGACCCCTTGTGGGTCGGTTTATTCGACATGTCTTGGAAAAACAGTCAATTCTGAATCCTCCGACCCACAAGGGGTCGGGCTACAGACATCGCAGCTTCAAGAATTAGCCAGCCGTGATTCACGCCCCATTGAACTCGATTGGAGCCACGCCGATGAATTCCTTCCGCGATGTGGGACTGGTAGTGATGCTATTGTTCGTTCTGAGAATGCCACCCGTCTTGGCAGACGACGCGAAGCCAACCTTTCCGCCGATGCGGACCTTGAAGACTGCGGACGGCACACGCTTCGGAATCTTCAGCGAGAAGCCGGCGGCTCCGGCAGCGACGTTGTTCATCTTTGCCAGCAGCATCGTCGAGATGGGGAACGATCCGGCTCGGTACTACACGCAGACCGGACGCGACCTGGCCAAAGACGGTTGGGTGTATGTGGTGCTCGATATTCCGTGTCACGGAGAGGACCAAAAAGAAGGTGAGCCTGGAGCATTACAGGGTTGGGCGCATCGCGTGAAGGCGGGACAGGATCTGATGGGGCCGTTCGTGAAGCGCTGCTCGGCGGTGCTCGATCATCTGATTGCCGAGGGCTACACCGATCCCCATCGAGTCGCCGCATCGGGCACATCGCGCGGCGGGTTTTGTGCTCTGCATTTCGCGGCCGGAGAACCGCGTGTCCGTGCTGTGACTGGAGTGGCTCCGGTCACGAATCCGCTGGCGTTGTCCGAGTTCGCGGTCGTCACCGAAGAGCAAGCGAAGTCGATCAATATCGACAGCCTGACCGACCGGCTGGCGGGACGAATCGTCTGGTTGAGCATCGGCAACGACGACGCGCGCGTCAGCACAGACGACTGCGTTCACTTGGCTCGCAATCTGGTCGCAGCCACACGCCGACTGAAACCGGAGATGAAAGTGGCCCCGATCGAATTGATCGTCGGCCCGTCCGAAGGTCACCGAGCCATCGACGATGCGTACCCGTTGGAAGCTCAATTCCTGAGGAAACATTTCCGACGGTAGAGTGACTTGTAGCTGAATTCGTCAGAATTCAGAGTTCTTCGCAAACTGAATTCTGACGAATTCAGCTACAAAGTGCGCAGCCAGTTTTAGGAGACGACGATGAGACTACTTTTCGGCATCCTCTTGTTGTTTGCACTGATGAGCCCCCCGGCACACTCCGCCGAGCCGGCTGATCCTCCCGCCTTCAAGCATGCGCGAGTCACTGACGCTTGGGAGGCTTACGCCGGCAAGCTCACGTTTGGCAAAGGCCAGACGCTCGCGCTGCTGGATGATGGCTGCAAGCTGGCGATGCCGGAGTGGTCGCAATCCGATGGTGACGTGCCGAAAGTACTCGTGTCGTATGACAGCGTCGATGGTGACAACGATCCCAAGCACGAAGGCCGTGGCTATCACGGATCGACGATCGGGATTCCCTCGTCGGTGAATTACAAGGGGAAGCTCGGTGTCGCGTTCAACAATCAGGTGGCAGTCGTGCGGGCGCTGGAGTGCTGTCATTGCAACGTCTCCGACCACAAGACGCTGGCGGCCGGTCTGCAATGGGTGATCGACCATCATCAGAAGTATCGGATCACCGCCATCAATCTGGCTCCGGTCGACGATCTGGAGCACGGCCAGCCGGTCGCCACCGAAATTGACGACAAGCTAAAACGGCTCCGCGAACTGGGCATCTGGGTCAGCGCACCCGCTGGCAATCACGCCTTCACGAAAGGGATCTCGTGGCCGGCCTGTCAGCCGAACTGCTTCGCGATCGGTGCCGTCAGGTCCGGTAAGGACGAGGTCTATCTCGATCGTCACGCAAAGATCGATCTCGTTGTGCCGGCATCGGCGACGTCATCGTCCAACGCGATCGTTTGCGGTGCCGTCTTGTTGCTGCGCGAGGCGATCGAGAAGTCGAACTACGACTGGAAGAAAGACGGAGCCAACCTGCCCGAAGCGATCCTGGCGATCTTTCAGAAGACAGGGAAGGCCGTGGAAGACCCCGGCACCAAGCTCACCTTTCGACGCTTGGATGTGAAGGCGGCGCTCGATCATGTGTTCGCGAATGCGAAATAGGGGCTCTCTGCCAAGCGTGTTGATTCCTGTGTTTAGTGAGCCGCAAGGCGCTAGCCGCGGGTTGATTCCCTCGACCCGCGGCTAGCTCAGATTATTCATGGCTTCGTAGCCGAAGTCGTCAGACTTCGGTGCGGTGTCACAATATGCATCCGAAATCTGACGATTTCGGCTACGGCAGGCTGCCACCGAATTATCCCAGGCGATGAATAATCCAGGCTAGCCGCGGGTTCTTTTCCTCGACCCGCGGCTAGCGCCTCGCGGCTCACGAAATCGTTTCCAAGACGAATGGCGGAGAACCGAAATAGGTCCAACGAATGAAGGGACAACTCATGAATCGCATCCGTTGCGGCGTCATCGGCCTCGGCTGGTTCGGCGAGCATCACGTCGACACGCTCCAGCAGTTACCTCAAGCGGATCTGACCGCGATCTGCACGCGCCGGCCGGAGCGACTCTGCGAGGTCGCCGAGAAATATCACGTCCCCAAGACCTACACCGATTACCGCGAGATGTTGGCCGACCCGGAGATCGACCTCGTGTCGATCGTCACGCATGTCGGCGACCACTTGGAACCAACGCTCGCGGCGATTCGAGCAGGCAAGCATGTGTTCCTCGAAAAGCCGATGGCCGACAGCGTTGAGTCCTGCGACCGCATCCTCGCCGAGTTACACGCCGCGCGAGAGAAGCGAGCCTTCATGGTCGGCCACGTCTGCCGCTTCGACACGGTTTACGCGCTCGCCAAGGAAGAGATCGCGGCCGGTCGGCTGGGGAAGATCGTCAGCCTGCATGCTCGGCGAAACCTCGCCAAGTGGATCACCGACAGTCATCTCCCCAAGATCAGTGCGCTGTTCGGCGACGGCGTGCATGATCTCGATCTGATGCTGTGGCTCACCGGAGCCACGCCGAAAAGCGTCTACGCGCTGACGTCGAACACTCGACCGCATCTGCCGCACGCGGATCTCGGCTGGGCCATGTTCCGCTTCGACAACGACTGCATTGCCGTCATCGAGAACGCCTGGTGCCTGCCCAACAATGCTCCGTTCGCGATCGACGCCCGCATGGAAATCATCGGCACCGAAGGAGCGATCTACATCGACAACTCCGGCAGCCACTACACACTGCTGACCAAAAGCGGCCTGAGCTTCCCGCAATCAACCTATTGGCCCAAGGTGCATGGCCTGCGGCGCGGGTATCTCAAGGAGGAACTCGACTACTTCCTCAAGTGCATCCTTGCCGGCAAGAACCCAGACGTCATCACCCCACAGGAATCCCGTGACGTCGTCCACGCCGTGCGCATGGCGGAACGCTCCGCTCAAGAAAACCGAGTCATCGAGTTCTGGCCTCTGGGTTAGCCGCGTTTCGCCAGAACGCGGGCGAATGGCCGAATACCCGCGTTCTGGCGAAACGCGGCTACCAAATGGATTCTGCGGGTCCACCCAGGAGGCTGTTATGCGTTACTCCGTCGGTTTGGCTGCGCTACTGCTGATTTCGTTCAACGCACTGTTCGCTGCGGACCCACCGCAGACCACGAAGCCGAACATCGTCTTCATCATGGCCGACGATCTCGGCTGGGCGGATGTCGCGTTTCATGGAGGCAACGCGCCGACGCCAAATCTGGATCGACTGGCTCGCGAGGGACTCGAACTCGCGCAGCATTACGTCGCTCCGGTGTGCAGTCCGACTCGCACCGGCTTGATGACCGGGCGTTGCTGGAGCCGCTTCAACGTCACGAACCCGCAGAACCAACGCGCGTTGCCGTGGGACACGGTGACTCTACCGCGTGCCTTGAAGAGCGTCGGCTACGACACCTGCCTCACCGGCAAATGGCATCTCGGCTCACTGCAGGAGCAGGGGCCAAACCATTTTGGATTCGATCATTCTTATGGCTCGCTGGCCGGCGGAGTCAGTCCATGGAATCATCGCTACAAGCAAGGCCCGTTCACGCAGACGTGGCATCGCAACGAAAAGCTGATCGAAGAATCGGGCCACGTCACTGACCTGGTCGCCGCCGAAGCCGTTCGCTGGATCGAGTCGCGCGGCAACGCCCCGTTCTTTCTCTACGTCCCTTTTTCGGCGGTCCATCTGCCAATCAAAGAGCCGGACGAGTGGCTGCGCCGTGTCCCAGACTCGATCAAGGGAGACGTCCCGCACCATTACGCCGCCTGCGTGATGCACCTTGATGACGCCGTCGGCCGCATCGTCTCCGCGTTGGAGAAGAAAGGCTGCCGCGACAACACGCTGCTCGTCTTCACTAGCGACAACGGCGGCAGCACGGTCGAGAACAACGACCTCAAGTACCCCGACGACAACTGCCCGAACGGCAAACTCACCGGCAACAACAAACCGTGGCGAGGCGAGAAGGGATCGCTGTATGAAGGGGGCACGCGCGTCCCCACCATCGTCTCCTGGCCCAGCAAAGCGAAACCCGGCAAGGTGAATAGCCCAGTCCAGATCATCGATTGGATGCCGACACTCAGCACGCTCGCCGGCTATCGTTCCGATCGTGATCTCAAGTGGGACGGCGCGAATATCGCGCCGCTGTTGACCAATCACTCCGAGTTACCAATTCGCTCGTTGTATGCCGTCGCTCCTGGAGGACGCTCGCGATCGCTACGTTTCGGCGACTGGAAGCTCATCGTCCACGAAGACAAGAACGCTCGCAAAGTGGAACTCTTTGACCTGGCGAACGATCCCGCCGAGTCCGACAACCAAGCCGAGCGGCAAGCCGATCGAGTCCAGCAATTGATGGGCAAACTCGAAGAAGCCGCCGCTCGCGATCGCGATGCTGTTGCCAAATAGAGGGCGAGTTGTGCCAAACACGACTGTCGCCAGTTTGGGTGTGCCAACAAATCTTGGCGAACGATCCGTACCGCGACCGTTAGGGAGCGGCCGATCTGTCTGACGATCGGGGCCGCTCCCTGACGGTCGCGGTACGGCTACTGTGCCAGGAACTTTTCACGCACCCGCCAGTTTCCAAGCGGGGCGGCTGGTTGATGCGGCGATCTCGACCTTCTACCGTAAAGGAGTGCCCGTCCTGCAAGTTCCATTGTTTGCCCTTTCGGAGCCGCTCATGAAAGACAACTTTGTGCGATCACTCTTCTCTCTCCTGGTGGGTGTCATGTTGAGTAACTCTCTTCCAACCGCGAATGCGGACGAGCCACTCGTTTTCATCTCAGCCTTTGCGGCCGGGGACAAAGGGAGCATTCAGGCTTTTCAGTTGGAGTCGAAGACTGGCCAACTCAAGCCGGTGCAGCAGACAACTGGCGTTGAGCACCCGTTCTTCCTGGCGGTGTCGAAGGATCAGAAGTTTCTGTATTCGATTCACGCGAAGAACTTCGGCGGCAAAGAGAACGAACAGATCGCCGCCTATCAGATCGTCGGACGCACCGGTCAGTTGAAGTTGCTGAACCGGCAATCGGCTCTGGGGACGGCGGCTTGCTCCCTCGATGTCGATGCGACGGGGAAGACGGTGTTCGTTGCCAATTATTCCAGCGGTAGTGTGGCGTCGCTGCCGGTGAAGGCGGATGGATCGCTCGGCGAGGCCGCATCCTTCGCTCAACATGTGGGTGCCAGCGTTGATCCTGCACGGCAGAAGGAACCGCACGCACACTGCATCGTCGTCAGCCCGGACAATCGGTTTGTCTTCGCGGCGGATTTGGGACTCGATCAGGTGCTCAGCTATCGGCTGGACTCGAAGACGTCGAAGCTAACTCCGAACGATCCGCCGTTTGCGAAGTCGCCGGCCGGAGCGGGGCCTCGGCATCTGACGTTTTCTCCGAATGGCAAGCGTGTCTACGTCATCAATGAACTCAGCAATTCGGTGACGGTGTTTGATTACGACGCCAAGGCGGGGAGCCTCACCGAGACGCAAACGATTTCGACCGTACCGGCGGACTTCAAAGGGACGAGCCATTGTGCCGACTTGAAGATCACTCCGAACGGCCGCTTCCTGTACGGCACGAATCGCGGACACGACAGCATCGCCGCGTATCGGATTGGCGATGACGGAAAGCTGACGCTGATCGGTATCGAACCGAGCCTCGGCAAAGGACCGCAAAACTTGGCGATCATGCCGGGGGGCGAACTGCTGTTGTGCGCGAACATGCCGGGGAACAACGTGGTGGTGTTTCGGATCGACCCGCAAACCGGCGGGTTGAAATCGGCCGGTGAACCGGTTGCGATCACGTCGCCGTCGTGCATCATGGTGCTGCCGTGATTACTTTGAGCGGAATGGCGCTAGCCACCGGTGTCGTGGAGTAGATTGTCTACGCGAAACACCGGCGGCTAGCGCCGTGCCGCTCACTCAAAGAGGACTGACGATGATTGGAATTCTTCTGTGCCTGGCGTTGGCTGCCGACGAGCCGGTTCAAGTTGCGACACCAACCGTCGAGCAGTTGCGGTTCTTCGAGACCAACGTGCGTCCCGTATTGGTCGAGCATTGCCAGAAGTGCCACGGTGAAAAGAAGCAGTGGGGTGGCTTGCGGCTCGATTCGCGTGAGGCGCTCATGCGCGGCGGGGACGCCGGCGCGGCGATCGTGCCGGGGAAGCCCAAAGAGAGTCTGTTGATTCGCGCGGTGCGGCATGAGGATGAAGACCTCAAGATGCCAAAAGAAGGAAAACTCACCGAGCGGCAGATCGCCGACCTCGTGCGCTGGGTCGAGATGGGTGCTCCGTTTCCGCAGGCTCAGAAGACCGGCGCGAGGACTCGTGATCCGAATCATTGGGCGTTTCAGCCGCCGGCGGATGTCGCGGTTCCGGCCGTGAAGGATCTGGCTTGGCCGCAGTCGGTCATGGATCGCTTCATCCTGGCGAAGATCGAAGAGGCGGGATTGTCTCCAGCGGCGCGAGCGGACAAACGGACGCTGATCCGCCGAGTCACTTTCGATTTGACCGGTTTGCCACCGACTCCGGCGGAGATTGATGCGTACCTCGCGGATGAATCGAACGATGCGTTTGCGCGAGTTGTTGATCGCTTGCTCGAATCGCCGCGTTATGGCGAGCGCTGGGGGCGGCATTGGTTGGATGTCGCGCGGTACGCGGATTCCAACGGGCTGGATGAAAACATCTGCCACGGGAATGCGTGGCGGTATCGTGACTATGTCGTGTCGGCGTTCAATTCGGACAAGCCGTTCGATCGGTTTTTGACTGAGCAACTCGCGGGTGATCTGCTCCCGTTCGCGAACGAGGCTCAGCAACATGATCAGTTGATCGCGACCGGGTTTCTCAGCATCGGCCCGAAGGTGCTCGCCGAAACGGACGAAGCCAAAATGCGGATGGACATGGTCGACGAGCAGCTCGACACGACCGGCCGGGCGTTTCTGGGACTGACGTTCGGATGTGCTCGCTGCCACGATCACAAGTTTGATCCGATCGACGCGGCCGATTACTACGGCTTGGCGGGCATCTTCAAAAGCACGCTGACGATGACCAAGTACACGAAGATCGCCGATTGGCACGAGCATCCGCTCCCCTCCGCCGCCGCAACCGCGAAGAAGACCGAATACGACTCGAAGGTGGCCGCGAAGAAAGCGGCTATCGCGGAGTTCATCGCCGCGGCTGACAAAGCGGTTCAGGAAAGTCTCGCGGCCGATCCGAACAAGAAGCCGCCGGAAAAATTGGAGACGCTGTATCCCGAAGCCACGAAGGCCGAGCTCAAGAAGCAGCGCGACGAACTCGCCGCGTTCGAGAAGGCCGGTCCGAACCTGCCGTCCGCAATGGGTGTGACCGAAGACAAAATCATCGACCTGGCCATTCATGTGCGCGGCAATCCGCTGAAGCTGGGTGAGGTCGTTCCGCGACGGACTCCGCCGGTCATGCGGAGCGTGCCCGTGCCGCAGTTCACTGACAAGGAAAGTGGTCGTCGGCAGCTCGCCGCGTGGCTGGTTAATCCGCAGCATCCGCTGACCTCGCGAGTTTTCGTCAATCGGGTTTGGCGTTGGCATTTCGGCAAGGGACTGGTTCGCACGACCGACAACTTTGGGTTGCTCGGCGAAGCACCGTCGCATCCGGAATTGCTCGACTGGCTGGCCCGCCGGTTCATCGCGGATGGCTGGTCGATCAAATCGCTGCATCGAGTGATCTTGAATTCGAGCACCTATCAGCAGGCGAGTTCGAGTAGCCGGACTCGTGAGAGTTCGGACCGAAGTCTGACGACTTCGGCTACAGGGGATCCTGAAAACCGTCTCTTCTCGCGCGGTGATATGCGGCGGCTGGAAGCTGAAGCCGTGCGTGACTCGTTGCTGGCGGTCAGCGGTCAAATGGATGTGACGATGGGAGGCTCGCTGCTGAAGGTGAAGAACCGCGAATTCTTCTTCGACCACACCTCGAAAGATTTGACGACCTATGACAGTCGCCGACGTTCGCTGTACCTGCCGGTCGTGCGGAACAACGTCTTCGATGTGTTTCAGTTGTTGGACTTCCCCGACCCGGCAGTCTCCAGTGGCAATCGAGCGACGACCGTTGTCGCTCCGCAAGCGCTGCTGATGCTCAACAGCGAGCTGGCCATGCAGGCCGCCGCCGGCCTCGCCGATCGAGTGCTGGCCGATGCCCAGGACGATGACCAACGCCTCTCGCGGTTGTACGTCATGGCCTACGGCCGCGAGCCTTCCGCCGAAGAACGCCAGGCCGACCGAGCGTTTCTGGTCGAAGTCGCACAAGCCCAAGCCACCGACAACGACGCCGAAAAACGCCTGAAACAAGCGTGGGCGACACTCTGCCACGTTGTGCTCGCCGCCAACGAATTCATCTATGTGAAATGAGTTTTGTAGGACGGGCACTCTTGCCCGTCCGGTCTTCCAGCAGATAAAGGGACGGGCAAGAGTGCCCATCCTACGGAACCAAGATGAACCCGTCCGACTTTCAAATGCCCGCCTCGCGCCGAACGCTTCTGAAACGTTCCGCCGTTGGCTTCGGTTCGCTCGCGCTCGCGTCGATGTTGGCGAATGAGTCATCCATTCGCGCGGCGGACGAGAACCCATTGGCGGCGAGATTGCCGCACTTCGCGGCTCGTGCGAAGCGGATAATTTTTCTCTTTATGGTTGGGGGAGTTTCGCAGGTCGATACGTTCGATCCAAAACCGCTGCTGATCCGCGATGATGGCAAGCCGCTGCCGTTCGCGAAGCCGCGAGTGCAGTTCAACTCGACGACCAATCTGCTCAAGTCGCCGTGGCGGTTTCGGCAGTACGGTCACAGCGGGTTGCCGGTCAGTGAACTCTTTCCGCACGTCGCTCAGCACGTCGATGACATGTGCATGATTCATTCGTGCCACGGCACGAACCCCGCACACGGCGGAGCGATGATGAAGCTGCACACCGGCAGCGACAATTTCGTTCGCCCCAGCATCGGGTCGTGGGTCAGCTACGGCCTCGGCACCGACAACACGAATCTCCCGGCCTATGTCACCATCTGTCCGACGTTGGGACATGGTGGCCTCAATAACTGGAGCTCCGCGTTTCTACCGGCCACTTACAACGGCGTTCCGCTGGGCAACGCGAGCGTTCCGTCGGATCAAGCCAAAGTGAAGTTCATCAAGAATTCGCTTTTGCCGCGCGACATTCAGCGATTGCAACTCAATCGGTTGAACGCGATGAACCGCGAACACCTCGCGCAGACCGGCCCCGAAGCATCGCTCGAAGCGCGGATCAATTCGTTCGAGTTGGCGTTTCGGATGCAGACGGAGTTTCCCAAGGTCGAAGATTTCTCTGGAGAAACGCCCGCGACGCTGAAGCTGTACGGCATGGATAACCCCATCAACGCGAACTTCGGGCGGATGTGTCTGATGGCTCGGCGATTTGCCGAAGCGGGAGTGCGGTTCATCCAAGTCAGCCACAGCGACAGCAACGTGCAATGGGATCAGCACTCGGACTTGAAGAACGGGCACGAGAAGAACGCACGCGAAGTGGACCTGCCGATCGCCGGGCTGTTGGCCGATCTCAAGCAGCGTGGGATGCTCGACGATACGCTGGTCTGGTGGGGCAGCGAGTTCGGCCGTACTCCAACCGCGGAGAGCGCCAACGGCCGCGATCACAACCCCGAAGGCTTCACGATGTGGCTGGCCGGCGGCGGCGTCAAAGGGGGCTTTCGCTACGGCGCGACCGACGACTATGGCTACTACGCGGCCGACAACAAAGTTCACGTTCACGACTTCCACGCGACGCTGCTGCATCTGCTCGGCTTGGATCACGAGCGGCTAACGTATCGACATGCGGGGCGTGATTTCCGGCTGACGGATGTCGAAGGGAATGTCGTGCAGGAACTATTTGCTTAGCTCGCCAATTTTCACATGCAGGTCTGCCTTCGTTGCCGCCTCAACTCTTCGCGGCCTTTGCGATCTTCTGTTCAAATCAAAACAGATTTTGAACAGAAGGTCGCAAAGGCCGCGAAGTGGGACAAGAAGTCGAGCACACTGTTGCGGAACAATTTGTGAAACGGTCGTCTACGCTCGTAGCAGTTCGCTGATGGGGTCGCCGAAGGGAAGAATCGGCATGGGGCGTCCGCCGTAGTCCGGGAACGAGGCGGAGTCGTCGATACCCAGGTGGCGATAGACCGTTGCCCAGAGATCGTTCGGGGTCAGCGGTCGATCGGCAGGGTGTTCGCCCTTGGAATTGGTCGAGCCGACGATTTGGCCGGTGCGCATGCCGCCGCCGGCCATGATCAGCGACATCGCTTGCGGCCAGTGGTCGCGGCCGGGGTGCATGACTCCCGTTTGCGAGCCGATCGACTTTTCGATGCGCGGTGTGCGACCGAACTCGCCGGTCACGAGGATCAGCGTCTTCTTGTCGAGTCCGCGTTGATAGACATCTTCAATCAGCGCGGTGACCGCTTGATCGTAGATCGGCAGGCGCACATTGAGGTCGTCCCAGATGTGGCAATTCACCGCGTGCGAGTCCCAGTTGTAGACCCCTTGCTTGAGGTGTGGGATGCCGGACTGATATGGATTTTCCATGATGACGGTGACGAAGCTGACTCCCGCTTCGACCAGTCGCCGAGCCATCAACGCTCGCTGACCCCAGCAGTGGCGGCCGTAACGATCGCGCAGTGCGTCCGGCTCGCGAGACAAATCAAACGCCTTCTTCGCGGCGTCGCTCAGCAACATACTGACCGCTCGCTGCTGGTAGCGGTCCATCGAATCCATCATGCGCGACGTGTCGATTTGCCGGTCGATGCGGTCGAGGCTGCTGAGCAGCTTCATGCGGTCATCGACTCGCGGAGCAATCGTGGTGTTCATCGCGATGTTGGGAACCACGAAGTTCGGCTGCGTCGGATCGCCTTCGACGTTGAACGGCAAATACGCCTGGCCGAGATACGCCGGGCCTTGAGCGAACACGTCGTTGGTGCGTCCGCCGGGATTCATCGAGACGTAATTGGGGAGGCCGTTGTTCACCCGCTCGCGGCACTTGGCGACGATCGAGCCAGTCGCTGGAGCATCGTTGACGGTATCAACGGGCGTTGCAGGAACGCGGCCGGTCATCATCCGTTTGTGGCCACCGCCATGATCGGCGAAGTTGTGCGAGATCGAACGGACCACCGAATACTTGTCGGCGATCTTGGTGTGCCGAGGCATCAGCTCGCAGACGTCGAGGCCGGGGACGTTGGTCGGGATCGGATGGAATTCACCGCGATAGTCCGACGAAGCCTTGGGCTTCATGTCATACATGTCCAAATGCGGAGGCCCACCGGGCATCCAGACGAAAATGACGTTCGTCTGCGAATCGACCGCCTGGCCGACTTGCTCGGCTTGTGCCTGCAATCGGAACAGCTCCGGCAAGGTGAGTCCGCCGGCTCCGAGCATTCCCGCCGCCAAGAACTCCCGCCGCTTCACCGGACCTGAGCAAACACGCTGTTGAAGATTCATGAAGCCGTCCCAATTTCGGTCGTTGAAAAAGCACCCGCGAGACTGGTCTGACTCTAGCACGGATCTTATCGGCTCGCCAACGTTCGTCGGAACCCACAAAATGAAGTTGCGACGGCTCTGCCCGTGAAAGCGGCGGCGCGGTGTGGATGTCGTCGGATCGTGTGCTTATACCACGAATGCAACAGGCGAGCGGGGCGGCGTCAGCCTCCCCGGTCCGGAGTCGAAACAACCGGGGGGCTGACGCCGCCCCGCTC
>SXGT01488526.1_pt1 | contig 18423 bp, 12 predicted proteins | sample 3176221 | NCBI WGS metagenome assembly SXGT01 (sample SAMN11356862, study PRJNA531348) | freshwater metagenome | isolation source: freshwater sample F1-120 | place: China: Fuxian Lake, Yuxi | collected 2017-12-25
ACTGATGACAAGTTTTTCGGCAATCTGGCTATTCGTCAACCCGGCGGCAATTAGTTTCAACACATCTGTTTCGCGGTCTGTCAGTTCAGTGAATAGAGGTTGTTCTCCGCTGTTTTCACCGCGTATGTTTTGCAAAACGCGCGAGGCAACCCGTGGATGCAAGGTAACCTCTCCTTGAACTGCGCGATGTAAAACCTCCACCAGTTTTTCCATTTTCATATCCTTAAGAATGTAGGATATTGCACCAGCTTTTAGTGCGGGGAAAATATGCACATCCTCGTGATAAGAAGTTAGCACCACTACTTGAGAGCGGGGACTGACTTGTTTCACGCGTCGTGTCGTTTCAATCCCATCCATGCCGGGCATGATTAAATCCAGTAAGATAATATCTGGAATTAATTCGGCAACCATGCTTAGTGTCTCCTCGCCTGATGCTGATTCCCCCACGACTTGAAAATCAGGGATTGTTTCAAGATAGGAGCGGATTCCGTTCCGTACCACTTCGTGATCGTCTGCAATTAATATGGTTGTGCGATGGTGTTTCATAGCTATATCTCCAGCGGTTAGCCTTTAATGGGTAATTGTGCGATCAGACGCGTCCCTTGACCAGGCGCGCTTTGTATTTGTACGATTCCGCGAATACTGCTTATGCGTTCGCGCATGGAACGGAGACCCATGCCCTTTGCCTTTTGGTTCATGTCAAACCCGTGGCCATCGTCGGCTATGATGACCTGTAGCGACTCTGGATTATAAACCAGGGAAATATCCACCCGCTGCGCTTTGCTATGACGTGAGACATTGGCAAGCGCCTCCTGAATAAAACGATACACAGCCTGTTCTATATCCAGTGGAAGGGGGCGCTCATTCTGGATCGTAAGGTTGATCACTGCATCATTGCGATTTTCCCACTCAAAAATGTATTCACGCAGAGTAGTCGGCAATCCCTTTTCTTGTAGTGCAATTGGGTAAATCTCTTGAATCAGGAAAGTAAGTTCCTGGATCACTTCATAGACGAGTGTTTCTGCTTCGCTCAAGTGCGGGATGACATCCTCTGGCTTGTTCCTGATAATCCCATTGGCAGTGCCCAATTGCGCAAGGGCGGCAAATGCCTTTTGTTTGGCGCTGTCATGCAGGTCCCGGGCGAGGCGGTTGCGTTCTTCCATCACAGCCAGATCTTTGGTCTGTTCGAACAATTCCATGTTGGCAATGGCTAACGAAGCGCGATTCGCCAATGCTGTGAAAAGGCGAATGGAATCTTCGTTGAGTGCATTGGGGCGTGTGTATGCTACATTGAAAATAGCCACCACCTTTCCGTCCACCACGATGGGGAAGTGCGCATAGGATTGGATACCTTCATTTCGGATGACGGTTTGAAGGTCGCCACGCAGTTTATTGATCTTTAGGTCCGAAATGATCACAGGCTCACCGGTTGTCATTGCTTCGCCCACCATGCCTTCCCCTTCATCGAAATTTAGTGCAAACAATGTTTCAACCTGGAAGCCCTGGCTGACACGAGGTAATATTTTTTTCTTTTCTTCATGCCACACAAAGACCACGCTTCGATCTGCTTTTAGCACAGAGACGGATACATCCACCAGCGTTTGAAAGACTTGTTGTAGGGTGACATTTCGGATAATCCGCTCATCTGCCTCATATAGCGCCTCGATATCGCGTGTACGCTTTTCGAGGTCAGAAGTACGCCTTTGAACGAGATTTTCTAATTGGCGGTTTCGGCCTTCGATGGCCTTGACCCTCCAGCGATATCCTGCCGCGATCAACGTACCAAACACCAGCACGGAGAAACTGCGAAACCACCAGGTTTCCCAAAACGGAGGGATGACGGTCAGAGCAATGGAACGCCCATTATCATTCCAAATACCATCGCTGTTTGAGCCGCGGAGTTTCAGGGTGTATGTTCCACCCGGCAGATTAGTATACAGACTGTTGTGTTTTGTGCCAATATTGTTCCAACTGTCGTCAAAATTTTCCAATTTGTAGGCGTATTGATTTTTATTGGGCTGGCTGTAGGAAAGGGCGGCGAACTCGAATTCAAATGAGTTATTGGGCCATTGCAAGGTAAACTCTTCCAATTTTTCTGCCTGCACTTCGGTGGTTAGGGGTGCGCCATTTTGGGTGAGGGAGGTTAAAACAACAGGCGGCACATACGTATCTGTTGATATGGTTAGCGGGTCGAAAAAGTTAATGCCGTTGATACCGCCAAAATACATTTCGCCGTGAATGGTGATGGCATGTGCATTGGAGTTGAATTCATTGCTTTGCAACCCGTCGCTGACGGTGTAATTGCGGAATTCATTGGTAAAGGGGTTGAAGCGGGAGAGGCCGTAGTTGGTGCTAACCCATAAATTATTTTCCTTGTCTTCAAGTATCCCATTGATTACATTGTTAGGAAGGCCGTCTTTTTCAGTAAAGGAGGTGAATGAATCGGTTTTTATATCGTAGCGATTTAACCCACCACCTGCCGTTCCGATCCACAAAGTACCATTTTTGCTCTCATAAAGTGAAAGGACGGAATCATTACCGAGGCTTTTGGGGTCACCACGGCGGTTTTGATAATGAACAAAGTCTCCCGTATTTGTATCAAGGCGGTTCAACCCTCCATCCATTGTGCCAACCCAGAGATCATCTTGCAAATCCTCTTTGATGGCAACCACTTGGGAGTCGCTCAGGCTGGCAGGGTCTTGCGGGTCGTACTTATAATGGGTAAAGGTTTCAGTAACGGGATTGAATTGATCAAGCCCGGCATTTGTGCCAAACCATAAGTATCCCTTTCGGTCTTCATAAATCGCATAAACGGGCAGGCCAGAGAGGCTGTTGCTATCTTGGAGTGGTTCAAAGCGGCGGGATTTTCCCGTAGTGGGGTCAAAAAGGTCGAGCCCGTTGGATGTGCCCACCCAAAGCACGCCATGCCGGTCCACATGAATAGAGTAGATTTGGTCGCTGCTTAAGCTGGTTGGGTTTAGTGGGTCGTGGTGATATTGCTTGAAATCGCCTGTAGCGGGACTGAAGCGGTTTAAACCGCTGTCAAGAGTGCCGATCCAAACCGTGCTATTAGGTTCGACAAAAACAGCTGAGATCAGGTTGCCGCTCAGGCTGTTGGGGTTCGAGAGATCGCCTCGATAATAAGCAAATTCATCCTGTTTACGGTTGTATTTGTTCAACCCGCCGCCATTGGTGCCGATCCACATCACGTTGCCACGGTCTTCTAAAATGGAAAGTACCAGGTTATTGCTGACGCTGCCGGGGTTTTCCGGTTCGTGGCGGTAACGAATGAATTGGTTGAGTTGGGTATTATATATATTGAGTCCTTCGTTGGTGGCTACCCATAGTACGCCGTTATGATCCACATATAGCTGGTTCACAACATTGCTTGAGATGCTGTCTGGATTGTCGGGACGATAGTTGTATCGTACAAAAGTTTGGGTGGTTGGCTTAAAGCGGTTGAGACCGTTAAGAGTGGCAACCCATAAATTATTGCCAGAATCTTCGGTGATGGAGGTGACATTGTTGTCGCTTAATGTACTTATGTCATCGCTGGCTGTAAAGGCTGTAATGGAGTTTGTGCCTTCATTCAGTTGATATAGACCGTTGTCATGAAGGCCAATCCAGAGAAATCCTGCGGAATCTTGAAAAAGGGCGGTAATTGGGTTCTTCAAACCGTCTTCATCGCCAAGGTAATGATCGAAGTTTTGGCTTCCCTTGTTATATCGGTCAAGATCTGAGTCTGTGCCGACCCAAAGGGTATTGTTCTTGCCAACATAGAGTGTGTTGACGCGATTGTTACTTAGAGAATTTTTATCGGCGGGATCATGCTTGAAAACAGTGAACAGACCCGAGCGGGGGTCGAAGCGGTTCAGCCCGCCCTGACGGGTGCCTCTCCAGATGTATCCATCCTCATCTTCGACGATGGATGTGATCCAGCGGTTACTGAGGCTATTTTCACTTTCCTCTTCTGGCTTGTAAATTGTGAAGCTATATCCGTCGTAACGGTTTAATCCATCCTCTGTGCCGATCCATAGAAAGCCGGTACTGTCTTGAAATATTACGTTGATAACGCTTTGTGATAAACCTTGCTCAAGACTGATATGTTCGAAGCGAATGGAGCGGTTGAAATTGGGATCACCATCTTTGAGTGCTTTGGGGGGTACAGATGTACGTTGAGGTTCCGACACGATTGCAGAAGTGTTGGAGATGCAGGCGGACAAGAAGGTCATAATGATAAGGAAAAAGAAATTAATGAGACGTTTCTTCATGAATAGCTAGTATAGTGCAATTTTTGAAAGCCTTACATGCTGTAAGCTTGTATTTTCCCCCTCCTGGAGAGGGGTTTTTTTGTTTGATTTGAATTATAGCGTGCAAGGTTGTGGAGTTGGAATAAACCCTCCGCTTGCGGTATGAAAAACAAGCAGGCAGACGCATGACGATTTTGGCAAAGGTTTATATGATGAGATAACAAATGAGCGGAATGGTTTTTCTCCTCCAAAGAAGACATGCCGCATTTGGTTGATGAGGCGGAACGTCGCACACAGTGGCGGCTTTCCGCCTGTCTCATGAAGACAAGGAGGTGACAGACTTCCAGATTTTATTTACCCGCCAGGTCTATTTTTTTCATATTCAAAAAGGAGATAAGAGAATGAAACATAAAAAAGTTTATGCTGCCCTTAGCCTGCTTGTTGTGCTGGCGTTGACTCTGGCGGCCTGCGCGCCTGCCGTGACTGCACCGACGGAATCCACTGCCGCCACCGAAGCGTCTGCCGCTGCCACCGAAGCACCCGCAGCAACTGAAGCTCCGGCGACCGATCATACCGGCGCGTGGGTGGATTCGATCGTTTTGTCTGAAGATAGTTCTGCTGAATCCGCGATCACCCGCATGGGTTCAGGTGAATTGGATATGCACGCTGATTCGGTTGCTGAAGCCCCGGCGTACGATTTGTTGAATTCCAATTCTGACCTGACTTCTTCGGATGCGGTCGGGTCAAGCAATACCATTATGATGAACCCGTCTGAATTTACAGACGGCCGTTTGAATCCATTTTCGAACCGCAAGATCCGCGAATCCATGCACTGGCTGTTGGACCGCGACTATATTGTGGAGGAGATCTATAAAGGTCTTGCGAAACCGCGCTTCACTGTATTAACCACAGTTTTCCCGGACTATGCGCGTTATGCCGATATTCTGCGTGAACTGGAAGCCAAGTATGCGTACAACCCTGAAAAGGCACAGGAAGTGATCACCGCTGAAATGACCGCGATGGGTGCGGAATTGGTGGATGGCAAGTGGAGCTTTAATGGTGAGCCGGTTATATTGATCTACATCATCCGCACCGAAGATAACCGCAGACCGATCGGCGATTATTTTGCGGGCCAGCTGGAAAGCGTTGGCTTCACATTGGATCGTCAGTTCAAGACCCGGTCTGAGGCTTCACCGATCTGGAATCAGAGCAACCCCGCAGATGGTTTATGGAATCTCTATACCGCCGGCTGGATCTCTCCCTCCATCGACCGTGATGAAGGTGATCAATTCAGTTCGTACTTTACACCGCGTGGCAGCTCCGGTCCGCTTTGGCAGGCGTATGCCCCTGTGCCGGAGTTGGATGCAGCTGCTCTTGCTTTGGAAGGTAATAATTTCTCCACTCTTGAAGAACGCCGTGATCTATTCGACACAGCTTTGCGCCTTTCGATGGAAGAATCCTATCAAGTCTGGTGCGTGGATGAAGTTGCCTTTGTGCCGCGTATTGGTAATTTGATCGTTGCCAGTGATCTCGCGGGCGGCGTGCAAGGCTCACAGGTCTGGGGACAGACCCTGCGCTTCGACGGGCAGGAAGGCGGCGAAGTCCGCATTACCCAGCCAGGCATCATGGTGGAACCATGGAATCCGCTTGCAGGAACGAATTGGATCATGGACTCCTTCCCGCAGCGCGCCACCAGCGATAACGGCGTGATCTCCGATCCATTTACCGGTCTGGCCCTGCCGCAGCGCCTTGAACGCGCAGATGTAACCGTGGTGGAAGGTCTTCCGGTTGCCAATACCCTCGATTGGGTCACATTGGATACCGCAAGTGAGATTTCAGTCCCTGAAGATGCGTGGGTGGATTGGGATGCCAAGACTCAGAAATTCATCACCGCCGGAGAGAAATTCCCGGATGGCTTGACCTCCCTGACCAAGACCACTGTCTATTACCCCGCCGGGATGTTTGACTCGGTCAAGTGGCATGATGGAAGCAATCTTTCCGCCGCCGACTTCGTAATGAACATGATTCTGGTCTTTGACGCTTCCTACACTGACAGCGCCATCTATGACGAAGCCACCGTGGCCGCGCTCGAAGGCTACCTCGCTCACTTCAAGGGTGTACGCATTATTTCCACTGAACCTCTCGTCATTGAAACTTATGACGACGCCTTCAACATTGATGCGGAGACCATCGTCTCTAATAATCAAGTTTATCCAAATGCAACCTGGTGGCCGCAATATGCTTATGGCGAAGGCGCCTGGCATTCATTGGCGCTTGGTATTCTGGCTGAGAGCAACAAGGAACTCGCTTTCTCCACCGACAAAGCCGGTGCGCTTGAAGTGGAGTGGCTTTCCATGATCAGCGGCCCCAGCCTTGAAATTCTCAAGAAATATCTCGACCAGGCTTCCGCTGAATCCTATATTCCGTATTCTGCGACATTAAGTGAGTTCATCACTGCTGACGAAGCCGCCGCTCGTTACTCCAACCTGGATGCATTCTACGGCGAACATAATCACTTCTGGGTCAACACCGGCCCGTTCTTCCTCGATAAGGTCTTCCCTGTAGAAGGGACTCTTACCCTTACCCGCAACCCCGATTACACCGACAACTCAGACAAATGGTCTCGCTTTAGCGAACCGAGAGTTGCCGTGGTGGAAGTAGATGGCGCCGGACAAGTCACTGCTGGCAGTGAAGCCACCTTCGATGCTTTTGTCACCTTCAAGGACGAACCCTACGCAAGCGCAGACATCAGCCAGGTGAAATATCTGCTCTTCAACACCGCAGGCGAACTCGTCACCTCAGGCGAAGCCGAATCGGTTGGCGAAGGCCAGTATCAGGTTTCGTTGGATGCAGGTACCACATCCAAACTTGAGACCGGCGCGAACCGCATTGAGATCATCGTTGTTCCCTCTGTGGTCAGCATCGCTTCGTTCGGTTCCTTTGAGTTCGTTGTTACCAAGTAGTTGAATTAAAAAAGTCAGGTGATAGCCCCCTTTAAAGTGGCTGTCACCTGACAGGAGCCCCGCCATGACAACCTCCGCACAGCCCATCGACCCCATTACCGTTCCAGTAAAGAGATCATCCAACGCATTCGCACGCCTGTTGAAATACACGGCTGTGCGCCTGCTCTCGCTTTTTATCACGGTTGTCATCGGTATCTTCCTCACCATTCTCATTGCCAATATGGGCGGATATGTGGATAAGATCCGCAAGGCGGAAATACGTGAAGGCATTATGCTGCGTGTCAATGGCACGAACATTTTGGACAGCCTCACGCAGGAGGAGAAAGTTCAACGCATTGATGAGATGGTGCGCCTCGAAGAAAAACGCCTCGGCCTTGACCAGCCCTTCATGGTTCGTACTGCCAATTACATGGCCGATGCATTGACGTTGAATCTCGGCCGCGCACAGAAGATGACCAGTGACAGCGGCTCACGCACCGTGCGACTCATCATCCTTGAACGCCTCGCCCCGACCCTGATGCTGTTCGGTTTTTCGAACATCATTCTCTTCTTTGGAAGTGTGCTCATCGCCCTCAACCTTTCACGCAATTACGGCAGTTTTTGGGACCACCTCATCGTTGGCCTTGCGCCGACTTCCTCCGCGCCGGGCTGGTTTTATGGCTTGTTCCTGATCGTGATCTTTGCAGGTGTGCTGGGTTGGTTCCCCTTTGGCGGCATGGTCGATTCGCCGCCGCCTGATTCTTCCATCTATTATTTTTTTAGCCTGATGAACCATCTCATTCTGCCGACCATCGCCATCGCATTAAGCACGCTGTTTTTAAGCGCCTACAACTGGCGCACCTTCGTCCTCATTTTTTCAAGCGAAGATTATGTAGACATGGCGCGCGCCAAAGGATTAAGCGACGGCGATATCGAGCGCCGCTACATTCTGCGCCCCACGCTTCCCACCATCATCACCAACTTTGCGCTCATCCTCATCTACCTTTGGACGGGCGCACCCATCATGGAAACCGTCTTCAACTGGCCCGGGCTGGGGCGCACTTTATTTCAGGCGGTCGGCTTGTTCGATATCCCAGTCATCGTTGGCTCAGCGGTCATCTTTGCCTACCTGCTCGCCATTACTGTTTTTATTCTTGATTTTATTTTTGCCCTTGTGGACCCGCGTGTAAAGATCGGCTCGGAAGGGAACAAGCAATGATCGCATTTCGCAAGTCTGTGAAAGACCTTGGCCGTTATCCATCCGCCATCGCGGGCATGGTGCTGATCTTTTTATTTCTGGCCGTCTCCGTGTATGCCATGACGAGCATTCCCTACAAGGAAGCCATCCGTCTCTGGCGCGGCGGGGAAGGGGTCTGGTACAAGAATCCCGTGTCCGCTCCGCCTGCATGGACAAATTATTTCCGCAAAGAAAAAGTACCCGAGTCAGTTGTGCTGAGTTCTGCGGATGGCAGCGCTACAAAAACCATTACCGACAAAGGCGAAGGCGTTCAAGAAACACTGATGACCTATACCTTCGATTATTCATTTGATTCGTTCCCGAAGGAACTCGCTGTATATTTCAACTCCACCTTCGTGGATAAACAGCCATATGTTTCGCTCTTGTGGATCACACCCGATGGGAGGGAAATTCGCATTGCCGATACATCTGTCGGCTCGAACGATACGCTTTATTTTTCGCAGGATGCAAAATTGCAGCGTCGCCTGGGAGGGGAGCAACCAGCCGAGGGACTCTTCCTCCTGCCTGAATCTGATTCGCGCCTGGCGCAGCGCGGAGTCTACACCCTGCACATCACAGCTTTGACCTTTGAACCTGATTCGGTTATCGATGCAGATTTCGTACTCTATGGGCAGGTGCATGGCTGGGCTGGGACGGACCATCAACGCCGCGATCTTTCCATTGCATTGTTGTGGGGGATGCCTGTTGCGCTGGCTTTTGGTTTGCTGGCGGCATTCGGCACCACCATCATCACCATGATCATTGCGGCGATCGGTTCGTGGTTCGGCGGCTGGCTGGATGAACTCATCCAACGCCTGACGGAGATCAGCCTGGTGCTGCCATTCCTGCCTATCCTCATCATGGTTGGCACGTTTTACTCACGCAGTATTTGGGTGATTTTAAGCGCGACCATTCTACTCAACATTTTCAGCGGACAGATCAAAGCCTATCGCGCTATTTTTTTGCAGGTGAGAGAGTCTCCTTACATCGAAGCGGCGCGTTCCTATGGCGCGAGTCAGTGGCGCATTATTTTTCGCTATCTTATCCCGCGCATCATTCCAGTTCTCATCCCGCAACTGGTGACGGTGATCCCCTCCTTCGTATTTCTTGAAGCCTCTCTGGCTGTGCTGGGGCTTGGCGACCCTGTTCTGCCTACCTGGGGCAAGGTGATCGATGATGCTCGCGCGAACGGCGCTCTTTTTCAGGGACAGTATTACTGGGTGCTTGAACCGTCATTTTTGCTGATGCTGACAGGCCTGGCTTTCGCCATGCTCGGCTACTCATTAGATCGTATCTTCAACCCCCGTTTGAGAGGGATGTAGCATGTACACGCAATCGCAACTATTGCACATCGAAAATCTCATCCTGCACTTTCGCACGCAGACGGGCGCCGTGCAGGCCGTGGACGGTGTCAACTTTGACCTCGATTACAACCGCGCCGTTGTCATCCTCGGCGAATCGGGCTGTGGAAAAACATCGCTTTCAAAAGCGCTTCTACGCCTGCTTCCGCGCAACGTGGATAAATACACGGGCAAAGTCTTCCTGCAGGGCCTAGATGTGATGACATTCAGCGACGAGGAATATCGCAAGAACGTGCGCTGGGTGGGCATGTCCCTTGTGCCGCAAGCCGCCATGAACGCGCTCAACCCCGTCCTCAAAGTGGGGGACCAGGTCGCCGAGCCAGCCATGCTGCATCTCTCGATCAATAAAGCCGATGCGCTTGGCCTTGTTTATAAAATGTTCCAGCACGTCGGCGTGCCATTGGATTTTGTGGATCGTTATCCATTTGAGTTGAGCGGCGGGATGCGTCAGCGTGTGGCGCTGGCAATGGCCCTGGTCACATCCCCCAGCTTGATCGTGCTGGATGAACCCACCTCCGCGCTGGATCTGCTGACACAGGCCAATATCATGAATGTGCTCAAGCGTATCAAGCATGAGCTTGGCACATCCTTCATTCTCATCACGCATGACATCGCCACCTCCAGTGAACTCGCAGATGAGGTCGCCATCATGTACGCAGGCCAGATCGTAGAAACAGGCAACGCAAAGGATTTTTTCCCCGCGCCCTTGCATCCGTATTCGCAAATGCTCATGGCAAGCGTCCCCCGCCTGCGCAGTGAATCAGACCCGATGTTCATCACAGGCCAGCCGCCCAGCCTTGCCAATCCGCCCGTGGGTTGTCGTTTCGCGGCACGTTGCCCCTTCCGCTACGAGAAATGTACCGAAGAACCACCCGTGTTCCACAAAGGCAATCGCAAGGTTAAATGCTGGCTGCATGAATAAATTTATTGGAATGGTATCTCGATGAAATACTTAATTCGCTTCCGGTTTCTGATGTTAGGAATATTGATGGTTTTGTTGATAAATGGATGCGTGCCTTCTTCCATTGACTCTCTTCCAACGGACATTTCTTCGCAGTTTGAAAGTACCCTTGAAGCAAATATGCCTTTGCCAACGGATTCCCCGCTCATGGTCTCAGAGGTGGAGGAACTGGCTGGTTTTGATGTCAAAGAACCTTCCTATTTACCAACAGGCGTATCTTTCGATCACGCCGTGTATCAAAAAATACCACACCCCGCGATACGCCTGTATTTCAAATTCATTCACGAGACCTACGGCGATATGGGCATATTTTTCCAGATCGTACAGATACCACTGGCGGAAGCTATTCCGAACCCAACTGCTTGTGGTGCGGCCGGTGATGAGTGCGAATCTATACTGGTTGGTGATCTGGCTGTGAAATATCGCCTGACCACCCCAACGGAATCCCTGATGTGGGATGCCGACGGCTTTTCATTTCAGCTTTTGCGAAATGCCGGAGAGCCAGATAAAACCTACAAAGATGAACTGCTGAAAGTAGTTGGCAGCATGAAATAAGGCAAGCAGGCAGTTGCATCCATAGAATCTCTTGCAATAACTCCAATAAAAGGAAACCCCCATGTCTCCTCAGGCTCTCTATGATGTTCTCTACATGTTCAAGGATATTCACAAAGTAGTGATCGACTTCGGTAACAGTCTCGATGAAAACCAACTCTATTGGAGACCCAGAGGCTACAGCACCTCCATCGGGTTTCATCTTTGGCACCTAGCTCGAGAGTCCGATTTTCTAAAAGCTGTTATTTTGGAACGCACTCCCCACCTGGGCGATGATTTTGGCGAAGCCAAAGAGATCTGGGCAAAGGAGGATCTTGCCAAAAAGTGGGGTTTTCCCACTGAGTTGAATGCCACGGTTGGCACAGGCCTGTCTGATGAAATAGCCGCCACCCTGCCCATTCCACGCAAGGACGAATTGATGGAGTATCTCTGCAGTTCCTACACCGCATTGGAAAAGTTCATTGAATTACTCGACGAACGTTATCCCAATTTTGAGCAGGTTGACGAAGAGTTGGGAAAGAAACTGCAAACCATCCGACTCAACCTGCTGGTCTTTCTTTCCCATGACTGCCGCCATCTCGGCATGATGGAATGTTTGAAAGGCTTGCAAACAGGCTTTGGCTCCGCCACAGAAAACCGAAAGTGACAGGTATTTATGAACGCAGACATGATCACCGAATTAAGGAAGGTACATAAAATGAGCATTAATGTTGAAGAACCGCGCGAGACCTTGCTGTCGATTCGGGATCTGCACGTCTGGTATGAATTGCGGCGATTTGGCTTCGGCCATGCGGGTTACGTCAAAGCCGTGGACGGTGTCAGCTTTGATCTGGCAGAAGGGGAGACCGTGGCAGTCGTCGGTGAGTCAGGCTGCGGAAAATCTAGCTTGATGAAAACCATCCTTGCGCTGCATCTTCCTACCAGCGGCGAATTAGTTTTTGAAGGGAAGAATCTTTCGACCCTCAAAGGCAATGCCCTGCGCGATTATCGTTTTGACATCGGTTATGTTCAACAGGACCCGTACGGTGCGCTTCCGCCTTTTATGAATGTGCAGCAAATTCTCGAAGAGCCGCTCATCGTCAGCGGTGTGAAAGATAAGCAGGAACGGCTCGAACGGATTCGCAAGGCGATGAGCGAAGTAAAACTTCACCCCGCCGATGACTACCTGACCAAATTCCCGCACATGCTCAGCGGCGGGCAGCAGCAGCGCATCGTCATTGCCCGTGCCATGATCCTGCAGCCCAAGTTGATCGTGGCGGATGAACCCGTCTCCATGCTGGATGCTTCCGTGCGTGTCGAGATCCTGAAAATTCTCAGCGCCTTGCAGGAAAAATATCATCTCTCCGTCATTTACATCACGCACGATCTTTCCACCGTCAAATATTTTTCGGCGCGTATCTTTGTCATGTACGCAGGCAACCTCATTGAGAAAGCCGCCACTCGCAGCCTGTTGGATAATCCCCTGCATCCCTACACCATGGCTTTGCTTGCCGCCACCTCCGACCCTGACGCCCGCAATGCAGACGCCTTCAAGGAAGTGCCGCCTGGCGAGCCGCCCAGTTTGGTCAACCCGCCAAGTGGCTGCCGCTTTCATCCACGCTGCGCCAAAATGATCGCAGGTGTATGTGATGAAAAGGAGCCTGTGGAATTTGAACCCGTCCCCGAGCATTTCGTCACCTGCTGGCTGTACCAACCAAAATGAGATCTCCACGCTTCCTCCTTACCCTCGGCCTGATTCTGATGCTACTGGGCTTTATCCTCCCCATGCTGATGGTCATGCGCATCCTGCCCCTCGGATTCTTCCTTAGCTTCCTCTCGTGGGCATCCTCTGTTGCAGGCTTATTTCTTAGCGTCATTGCCGTAGCATACACGGTAAAACTTCGCAGGTGAAGTTTTCAGCCATTTAAAACCATGTCACTCTTCAGGGTTTATAACCTGGTTATTGCGATGGAACTAAAAAGAGAAGAAGCCTTGAAAGGCTTCTTCTCTTTTATTTTCGATCTGTTGAAATTTTACTTCGCGTCCAACGCTCTGAACCTGTGGATAAAATACACGGCAAGACCAAACAGGAAGATGGCATTGGCCTGATGCAGCAAAGCGATGACGATGTTGACATAGGACAAAATGGTCAACACACCAAGGATGATCTGCAATGCAACCACACCGATGAGCCACTTCATTCCGTTTTGAATGTCAGAGGGATAGTTTTGTTTTTTGACGTAGTAGAAGACCACAGGCACGAGGATGATTCCCAGCCAGGCAAACCAGCGGTGGATGAACACGATGGTCTGCGGGGTTTCAAGGATGTTGAGCCATGAATTGAACAAATTAGGTGGGATCAATGCGCCCATCATCGTTGGCCATGTGTCAGAGACGTGACCCGCCTTGAGACCCGCGGTGAATCCGCCATAGGTAATTTGAATGATGAGGACGACGAACGCGGCAACGGAAAGTTTGGAAGGCAGCGACCATGCCGCTTTTTTGGAAGGGTCGGGGAAGCCATATTTATGGCCAAAGGCTGTCCACATGGCGAGGCCGAAGAGAGTGAGCGCCAACAGCAAATGGATGGTCAGGTTGAAATGGCTGACGGCGGGGCGGTCTACGAGGCCGCTGGCGACCATGATCCAGCCTGCGAGAGCTTGGCCGATGAAGAGGATGCCCATCACAAAGTAGATGCCGAATTCCTTGAACGGGATGGTTTTCTTGAAAAGGAAGTAGAAAACGGGGAAGGCATAGAACAGTCCCGCGGTGCGGGCTACGTTGCGGTGGAACCATTCCATGTAGAAGATGAATTTGTATCTTTCCAGCGTCATGCCTGTGTTGATCTTGAGGTATTCAGGCGTGAGTTGATATTTTGCAAATTCCTCCTCCCAGGCTTGCTGGCCAATAGGCGGCATGGCCCCGCTGATGGGATTCCATTCCACGATGGAAAGACCCGAGCGGGTGAGGCGGACGAATCCCCCGAAGACGACGAGAAACGCCACGACGAAAGCGAATATATAAAGCCACTTCATCACGGCAGAGTTTGGTGTTTTAGGCATAAGGTTTCTCCAGTTTTTAAATCGTTGAGATTATAGCATGGGCATTTGTCTCTGTGAAAATATCTCTCTTCATTTGCGCTGAATGATCTTCATGTATTAGGACTGCATAAGTAATAAAAGATGTGAAGAATAGAATTGATACATAGATCTTGAGTGAAGGAAAAAATAAAAAATCCACCGTCTTGCTGGTGGACATTTAAGTTTTTTCTGTAAAGTGGTTATGCTTTCCGTAATTGATTCAATACCTGGCGGTACTCACTCGCGTTTGGCGGATTCATTAATACAATTTGATTAATAACATCAATTGCGCCTTCCCTGTCTCCGTGTTCCATGAGTAATTCGCCGAGGATGTCAAGAAGGGCGACGGCCTCTATGGTGCGGCCCATTTGATGGAGCTGCATGGCAAGTGTGCGTTTGAGTAAAGGCTGGTCTTCATGATCCTTAACCAGTTCTTCAAGGAAAGTAATCGCAAGTTCATTCTTGTTCTGGCTTTCAAGATGATTGATGTAATTTTCAAGTTCACTTAATGCCTTGTCTGGTTGAGCCATTCGTAAGTTAAGCTCAATGATCTGTTTGCGGGCGGCATCATCATCAGGCGCAAGGGTACGGATTTGTTCATAGACGCGCAGGGCTTGCTTCCAGTCCAGACGTTGCAGATCAATATCAGCCATACGTTGGAGGATATGTGTATTCCAGTCGCGGCTGGCATTGCCTTGTTGAACAAGGCGTAATGCAATGGTGTAGGTTTTGCGCGCCATGTCCAGTTCAGCGAGGCGGTAGTGAATGGCAGCGAGTTCAAGATATTCATGGATGGCATCATCAACCTGACCGCGCGCAACCAGTTGGTCTATCAGGCGGTTACGTGCGCTCAGATCCATTGGCGAGAGTTGAATGATGCGTCGCAACAGTTTGGTGGCTTGCAGCACTTCTCCGCGCGCGCTATACGATTGGGCTACCACGCTATATTTTGCGATCGCTTCTACAGAGCGTCCCTCCTGCACCAGAAGATCACCCATGAGCGTATGTAGGGGCAGATAAGTTGGAGCATGCATCACGGCATCTTACGCTTCGTCCATGGCAGAGCGCAGGACTCCCATGCGCGCCAGTTGATTAATGCGATTAATGGACTCAAGAACAGAACTTGATTGAGCCTGGAGAATCACATCTGCAAGAGGTGCAAGCATTTCGCCTTCATGTTTTGGCATTTGATCGCGGGTCTTTATCATTTGTTCCCGCCAATCAGCGTGTGTGAGAAGGCTGTTGATATTCTCGCAAATCTTCTGCAGGTTGTTTTCATCCTTTTGATTCTTTTGTGCTTCGATGATCGGCTCATATTGCTGGCGTATCTCCTCCATTTTGTCGGCAGGAACGGTCATTGAGTCGGCAAGTTTTAACGCTTCCAAATATTCCATAGCAGCGTTATGAAAATCAGACTTCTTGACAAGCATCTGTCCAAGCAGGATGCGGGTGCCTAGCGCGTAATCATGATGTTTGACGGCGTTTTGTAAAAAACGCTGGGCGCTTTCAAATCTTTCGCCTTTAAAGCGCAGCAAACCAAGATTGAAATAGAGGGCAGGATGTTTAAAGTTCGCTTCGAGTGCAGATTCCATCTCTTCGGCAGCTTGTGTTTCCTTGCCTTTACTCTGCGCATCAATGGCTTGGCCAAGATGAAGTACTACCTTGGTCTGCTCGGATTGTTGCATGGAGATGCCGCCAGTGCCTTTCATTATGGCCGATAGACCGCGCCGTTCCTGGGCGGCAGGGCTGTCATCAGAGAAATCGAAAAGGAGTTCCGCCAGCTGGGTCAATGCTTTTTGACGTGCTTCAGTAATCGGATCCAGACCGGTCGCTGCTCGTGAAATGTGTGGTTCCTGTAATTGTTTTACCTGTGACATCCGAATTGGCCCCGTTCCGCCTTTCCCGCGAATCGGCCTGGGGAGCAATTGTCCGGTTTTTAGAAGTGTATTCGCCTGCTTTACTTCTGAACTGTTGGGAGCAAGGGATTGAGCCTTATCTACCATCTCTTTTGCTTTATCGGCATTACCTGCACGTTGGATGATGCTGGCTAAGGCAAGGTACTCTGTCACAGCCTGTTGGGTATGGCCAAGTTTTTCATGCACCTGAGCAAGACGGGAACGGGCAATCGCGTGTTCTGGGCTTAAGTTGGTAACGCGTACCCAGTTTTCCAACGCCTTTTCTGTGTCACGCTGCTGCAAAAATAGATCCCCGGCACGTATGGCGGCTTCTATCGCACTTTTTAGATTACCAAGCCGTTCTGAGAGCTGAGCCACTTTTTCCATTGGGACTGGGTCATCGGAGGAGATTTTTGCAACCTTCATGTATAGTTGCAAGGCCTCCTCGATCTTGCCAGATTGATAGAGGGATAGCGCAAGGCTGGAGAGGGCTTTGGGGTTTTCTGGAAATTCCTCCAATGCACGGTGATAGGCAGAGACTGCCTTTTCCCATTCCTGGTCCCAGGCAGCAGAATGGCCTTCATTCATTGCTTTTTGGAAAAATTCATTTCTTCCGGGCATAGTTTCTTTCTACATTCGCATCTGCGAAGGTTCTTTATTGAATAAGGAATTATAACCTTGTCTGGGTGGGAGCCCCTGGAGATTTTATAACATATCAATAGTACATAGAGAAGGGAAATCTTTTGATTATTTCAATACCTGCATCTCGCCCCAATTCGCGCCCGCTCTTGCTTCTGTTTCGAGGGGCACGCTGATCGGGTAGGCATTTGCCATTGTGTCCTGAACGACTTGCGCGGTCTTTTGCGTTTCGCCCTTCGGGCATTCGAGCACAAGTTCATCATGTACTTGCAAAAGCATTGTGCCTTTCAACCCCGCCTCTTTCAGCGCGGACGGGATCTTCAACATTGCGATCTTCATAATATCTGCGGCGGTGCCTTGAATGGGCGCGTTGATGGCTTCGCGTTCTTCGCGGTTCTTCAACTGCACATTGATCTTGCCTTGCAGGGCTGGGAAGTAGCGTTTGCGCCCAAGCAGGGTTTCCACGTAGCCAATTTCTGCGGCTTGTCTGCGAATGCCATCCAGATATTTTTTCACACCCGGGAATTTTACAAAATAGGCTTTGACGAAATCCTCCGCTTCGGCTAATGTCAAATCAGTGGTGCGGGTGAGACCAAATGCAGACATGCCATAAATCAAGCCGAAGTTGATGGCTTTGGCATGGCGGCGCATATCCTTGGTGACTTTATCCAGCTCGATGTCGTAGATGGCGGCGGCTGTTGTAGTGTGGATATCTTCTCCCGCGCGGAAGGCGGCCAACATGGCTTCATCCTGTGCCATGTGCGCGACAATGCGTAATTCGATCTGCGAGTAATCCACAGAAAGCAGGACGTTGCCTTTATCGGCAATGAATCCGTTACGAACGCGGCGTCCCGTCTCTGTGCGGATGGGGATGTTTTGTAGGTTCGGGTTATTGGAGGAGAGACGTCCCGTCACGGCTCCGATCTGGCTGTAGGAAGTGTGTACGCGGCCCGTGTTCTCGTCCACTTGAGCGGGGAGCGCATCCACATAGGTGGATTTGAGTTTGGAGAGTTCGCGCTGTTCAAGGATCCATTCGAGGATGGGATGTTTATCGCGCAGGGCTTCGAGCACATCTGCTGAGGTGGAGTAAAAGCCTGTCGCTGTTTTGCGGCCTTTGTCGGGTGGTTCGAGGCGCAGGTGATTGAATAGTACATCCGAAAGTTGCTGCGGCGAGTTGATGTTGAACGTCTTGCCTGCGTGGCCGAAAATTTCCTTCTCAATTTCAGCGAGGCGTTTTTCCAGTTCCTTCGACATTTCGGCGAAGAATTTGGTGTCGATCAACGCACCTGCCATTTCCATGTTGGAAAGTACTTCGGTGAGCGGCATGTCGATTTCGTCCAGAATTTTTCTACCGTTCACGCGTTCCAATTCTTTTTCGAGAATGGGCATCAGGCGCATCGTGTTTTCTGCATCGGCGGCGGCATATGTGGCGGCGGGCTCAACGGCAACGTCTGCCATGCTAATCTGCTTCTTGCCTTTGCCAATGAGTTCTTCAATGTGTGTCATCTCTTCGCCGAGGCGGAAGGA
>SXGT01624208.1_pt1 | contig 18419 bp, 23 predicted proteins | sample 3176221 | NCBI WGS metagenome assembly SXGT01 (sample SAMN11356862, study PRJNA531348) | freshwater metagenome | isolation source: freshwater sample F1-120 | place: China: Fuxian Lake, Yuxi | collected 2017-12-25
CAATCGTTCAAAAACAGCCAAAATCCAGGCACTCCGCAAAATCTCGCCGACCGCGTACGAAAAGTAGCCAGTGACAGAGTCGGCACCTCGATTCGGCTTGGACAGCTTATTGAAAAACAGGGGTTTCCGGTCAGACACTAACTATCAGGCGCGATTCGATCCGCCCCCTGGGGTGTGGACGACCTGCCGTCTCGCCAGCGCCGACTTTTTGCCGACCTGGCGCGGGAAGCCGGTTCCCGATGCGCCTCCCCTGGATACCTCTCGGGTGCGGCAGATTGGCCTGATGATCGCCGACCGCCAGGAAGGAACATTCGATCTGGCGATACGGTTGATTGCGGTGGAAATCATCTGATCGTGCTTGCACTGCTTGGACTTGTTGCGACGATCGGCCTGTTGTCGGGTTTTCGTTGGGCGATCCATCGCAGCCTGGCGCCGGAACGGATTGTCGAAATCCGTACGCCTGCCGATGTCGGCTTGCCGCATCGGAATGTCAACATTCCCACCGAGAATGGCAAATCGCTGTTCGGATGGTTCATCCCCGCGAACCGGCAAGGAGGGGGGCCGGCGGTCGTGCTGCTCCACGGTTGGGGTGGCAACGCCGAAACTCTACTGCCGCTCTCTCGGTCACTGCATGAAGCGGGGTTTGCCCTGTTGTTCATCGATGCGCGCTGTCACGGCCAAAGCGATGAGGACAGCTTTGCCTCGATGCCACGCTTTGCCGAGGATCTCGGCCATGCCATCGACTGGTTGAAGCAAAGGGAAGACATCGCTCCGCAGGCCATTGCCGCCATCGGTCATTCTGTTGGCGCCGCGGCTTCGTTGCTGGCCGCATCGAGGCGTGATGACATCGCCGCGGTGGTGAGCATCGCTGCTTTCACCCACCCGGTGGCGATGATGCGCCGCTGGTTTGCCGGCAAGGGGATTCCGTACATGCCCCTCGGTTGGTTAATGCTCCGTTACGTCGAGTGGGTGATCGGCCATCGCTTCGACGACATCGCGCCGATCAACACGATCCGACGGGTACGTTGTCCGGCTTTGCTGGTCCATGGCGCGGAAGACACCACCGTTCCGGTCAGCGAAGCCCATGCCATTCACGCCAACCGGTCGGGCGATCATGTCCAGTTGAAGGTTGTGGCCGGCAGCCACGACGACTACGCCGATCTTGACCTGGAGTTGCCCGTGCTGGTGGATTTCCTGACGGGTGTCGTGAAAAATGCGAACGAAGCAAACCCAACGAAACGCAAAGCATGAAAATCTACCTCGCCGGTCCCGACGTCTTCCGCCCCGACGTCCTTGAGTGGGCCGAATCGGCCCGCGAAACCTGCCGTCGCTACGGCTACGAAGCCTTGATCCCGATCGACCATGGCGAAACCGAGGCAGCACGAATCTTCCAGACAAACCTCGACCTGATCCGCAAGGCGCAGATCGTCGTCGCCAACCTCAATCCGTTTCGGGGTGCAGAGCCGGATTCGGGAACCTGTTTTGAATTGGGCTTCGCCCATGCATTGGACAAGAAGGTGTGCGGCTACGTCGGCCGCATGGAGTCCCTGTTTTCGCGGGTCAACCGGATCGAGGGTGCCGATCTGGCAAGAACCCACGACAATCAAGGCATGGCCATCGAGAACTTTGGTTTGCCCCTGAACCTGATGCTGGCTGTCCCGGCCATGATCGTCGAGGGTGGCCTGGAGGATTGCCTCAAGCAACTTCGTGGCGGGAGCAGGGAGACATCTTCACTGGCATCCAAGCTGCCGGACAATCCCTTGGCCAGGAAAGCCATCGAAGCGGCGATCCGTTACCTGCGCTGGGTGGAGGAGGGAAGGATCGTCGATGGTGCTCCCATTGCCGCCGTCGCCGATCAATTCAAGGTCAAGGAAGAGACCGTGCGCGAGTGGCTCGAGGCATGGACCGGCATTTCGCTGGCCTCGCACGCTGACTTGCGGCCGGATGACGTCGCGCGCCAGATGAAGATCAGCGGCCGGCAGTACAGGAGCTTATAGGAAGCCATGCGGCCGATCCGTAGATGGCTACCGGTTTTTTCTGTCGCCATGCCCACATCTGGTCACCAATGGAAAAATGCCACCATTCGTTGCCATGCCGGATGAACCCTGCCGCAGCCATGACATCGTTTAGCAGCACACGGTGCGCATGGAAGGCATGCGTTTCCGGTGATAAAGCATCCTTGTAGTGATCAGGGTAGGCTCGCGCAGTCGTCTCGTCGACCGGGCAACCCATGTCGATCTCCTGCCCTGATTCGTCCTGCAAGGTCAAGTCGATGGCAGCGCCTGTCGCATGCGGCGGTGGGGTACGTGGATCATGACTTGGGACCCCCCAGAACTCGAAGACACGTGACGCCAGCAGTTCATACAAGGCAGAGTCGCCTGCCTTCAACGCATCCGGATCGTGAAAGGAAGACAGGGAACGACCGACACGCTCAGCCTGTAACCGAAATTCCCGCCACACCATAAAAGCCTGCACGGGGATGGGGCGATAAGCATCGAACAGTTTCAGGCGCCATCCAGGCTTTCGCTGGTTCAGTTCAGCTTGCGCTGCCAACAGGGCATTGAGGACCTTGCTTCTCAGCATCCAGGGAGATGTGTTGCCATAAGGCGCTTCGAGCGCAACATAGGCATGCGGGGTGGTGAAGGAAAAGCAGGATTGGGGAATGGCGACCAGAGGGTCGTGGCACTCATCAATAGGAATGGCGCGATAGCCAATCAGGGGGGCTCTGGCCATGATATTCAGGCAGGGACCTGCACACTGGCCTGACGATGCAGCTGCACATGCCAGAGCACCGCACCGAGGATCAGCGCCACGCCGGCATAGAAGGTCCAGCCCAGTTCGGCGCCTTCTCCCAGAATGATCGCAGCTAGCAGGATCGTATAGACCGGCTCGAGATTGACTGCCAACTGCACACTGAATGCGCTGATCTTGCGCAGGGCGACGTTGGCCAGCGTGAAGGGCACGAGCGTACAGGCGATGGCGAGGATGACCAGCCAGATCAGATCCTGTTGCTGCGGCAGGCTGAAGCCATCACCCAACAGGGGCCAAAACGGAATCAGCAAGCCAAGCATGAGCGCTCCGGTGCTCATTTGCACGGTGGTCAGGCAGAGCGCAGGCACCCTCATTGCGAGCCCCTTGCTGATCAGACTGAAGACGGCAGCGAGCAACGCCGCCATCACACCGAAGAACAGGCCAGTCATCATCCCTGATGGAATACCTCCAACCACCAGTGCGACACCGGGTAACGCGATGACCGCAATCAGCAGGTCGAGGGCAACGAATGCCTGTTTGCGCCAAAGGGGTTCGATGATGGACAGAAACACTGGCGCTAGCGCCAGGCAGGTGGCAGCAACGGAAGCATTGGCCGCCTTAATGGCACCGTAAAAGAACAGCCAATGAATCGTGATGATGGCACCGTTGAGGATGGTGACTCCAAGGTCGCGTCGATTCATCCTGGCAACTTGCCGCCATACCGGTAGCCAGAGAAACAGGCAGAGACTGACGATGAGTACGCGCCAGAACACCAGTGGGATGGCACTCAGGGTGATCAGCTTGCCGAGAATGGCCGTGAAGCCCCAGAGCAGAACGCACAGGTGAATCAGGAAATAGGGGTTGTGCAGCATATCGGCGAGGGCGCCGGTCAGGCGATCGGTACCCAATGATCGAACGCCGCTGCTTGGCCAACGACCTGGCCTTCTGCACCCAGCAGGTTCCAGACCGTCGCTTGCTCGATCAAGAAGCGCTTGCCCGATTTGGCGATGCGCACTCCGGCGTAGTTGTCGATATAGCCTTGACGGGTGACGAGATCGAGCAGTCGCTGGCGTTCTTCACGAGCCACCTGTTCGGCAGAAAAGCGCGAAGGCAACTGAACCAGTTCTTCCCATCTCATCTCGAACAGACGCTGGGCGGCGAGGTTGCCATAGAAGAACATGGGATCGGCAGCGGTGTCATGCGCCAGTACCACCATGGGGGCGTCGTACAACGCGCGACCAATTTCCGTCGCGGAGGGATCAAGCAGATCCCGCTTCAGGAGGATGCGATGGCTATTGAGCAATAGCTCGGCATGGGCGAACTTGAACGAATTGTCGGGAGCCGGCGCTGCTCGATCGTAAGCCATGCGTGTTGATTACGCCGGAAGGTTCGCCGAATCGCGAGCCCGCTTCTTAGCCGCAACGTAGTCGGCGTGACCGATGTAGAGGAGGTCGGCCAGCTTTCGCATCAGGTGCAACTCATGGGCATCGAGGTGCCCGTCGATCATCGCCACATGCCAAAGATTCTCGATGATCTGCACCTTCTGGGCCAGATCGCAGTGCTTGTTGATCAGTGAGGTGAATTGGTAATAGTCATTGGCCTCGCGTGATTCCTGTTCGGCCAGCGCCATCAGGGTTTCGATTTGCTCCCTGCCGAGATTGAATTGGGTCTGAAGGGTACAGGCAATGGCCTGACGTTCTTCGTCCTCGAGTTCGTTGTCCATGCGCATCATCTCCAGCAACAGGGCTGCCGTCGCGATCTGCAAGGCGTGGACTCCGTTGTTGCTGGCGGCAATGCCGGGTTCGATGAACTGGACGAAGAAGTTCTTGATGCTGTCGATCATGGCGTGGATGGAGTTTGCAAACCCGAATTTTAGTTTGCCGGGAGCCCTGATCGTTTCAAGGATTACGTCGGCAGGGATTTGAGACGTTCCGAACGATCTATAAGTTTCCGTATCCAGTTTTCCGTCAGCCCGGGCGTGGCGGCCAACCGTTCCAATTGCCCGGGTTCCGGTCGGTGCGCGTGCCAGACTGCCAGAAGCTCTTTCACCGTTACCTCCGGGCTCATCCGGTCAGTCAGTTCGAACGAGCATCCCGGCTCCACTCTGCCTTCCTCGAGAACCCGGAAATACCAACCGGTGATGCCTTCCTCGTCGATCAGCTTGGCCATGCCATCGACACCGTAGCGGTGGTCGATCTTCCAGCAGGGCGAGCGCGGCTGGGATACCTGGATCACGGCATCCCCGAGGCGGAAGGTGTCACCGATACAGATGTTCGATTCGTCCCAGCCGGGGACCGACAGGTTTTCGCCGATGGATCCGGGAACCAGCAAGTCCCTGGCTTCCGGGAAGGCTATGGCCAACCGGCTGTAATGTGTGATGGGATACTGATGCAGGGCCTTGTCGGGTCCGCCGTGGACGCGCCGGTCGGCCTGGGCATCGCCGACCAAGCCTTCTTTGCCGACCCAGGCTGGCATGAGGATCTCGGATTTGAAGATACCGGTCGGTTTGTTGTCGGGGGGAAGAGGGCGGATGCCGCCCATGCATAGCGTTGCGATGGAAGTCATTACGGCAAGTATCCGACAAAACCGTCATTCGGTGCGGGTTGCGCGATGGTTTCAAACATGCGAACAAAAGGGGGCGACGGCGACATTTGTATACAAAGATTGAAACCTCCAGTGTTGATGAGGGTTTCGGGGCGATCTGATTGACGAAACGGAGGTGGGATTCGTCAGTAGGGTAAGGGGGCCGCATTCAAGGATGGGAGAGACGGCACACGCCCCATTGCCGACGGTGAAAGGAAATGGAAGCAGACATTGGTGCCAAACACCCAGACTTCGGAAGCAGCCGTTCAATATTGATCGCAGAAATATGCCGCAAAGCGCCTTGCCCAATGCGGAGCATTTCATCCTTTCAGCATCGGTGCAATGGCGGCCAACCACCCATCCACCCTCGCCTCAGTCAGCATCGGCTGGTTGATCTGGTCGAGTGCGAGGCCGCAGAAACGGTCATTGATGACCGCCAAGGAGGTCTTGAAGTGATAGCCGTCAGTAGCGGTGTCGCCGACTATCCGAGCGCCACAGGCGGTGACTGCGGCGTGCAGCAAGGCGATGGCATCGACAAACTCGTCGGGATATTTGTCCTGATCGCCGAGTCCGAAAATCGCGACGGTCTTGCCGGTCCAATCCTGGCCTTCGAGTTGCGGCATGAACTCCAGCCAGCCGGCCGATTGCGAACCGCTGTCGATGCCTGGCAGTTCGCCATCACCAAGCGTCGGTGTACCGAGGATCAGTGTCCGGTACGCCGTGAGATCGGCAATGGTGGCGCGATTAATATTGACTGGGGCAGCGGCGGCATCGCCAAGTTTCTGCGCGATCAGTTTGGCGATGCGGCGCGTGCGGCCGGTATCGGTGCCGAAGAAAATGCCGATCTTGTTCATCACGTGGGCGTTAGTCGATGCGGGTAAGCGGGAGAGGTTTCGAGCCGGGCGTCTTCCATTGGTGAACCGACGGTGAAGTGATAAAGCGTCTGGAAGGCTTCGCCGACCAGGCCGAGCACCTCGTGGAAGGGATCGTCGAAAAAGCAGCCAATGCCGGTGCCACGCATACCGCAGGCCTCGGCTTCGAGGTAGAGCACCTGGCCGATGGTGCCGGCTTCGCGGAATAGATCACGGTAGGCGGCGGGGTCGGCGGCGATGGGCGTGGCGAAATCAGCCACCATACCGATTGCGAAGCAGGCGTTGGCAGCGATGTCCTGATGACAGTGGATGGCGCGGGCGAGGCGACGTAGCTCCTGGGGTTCGGCGCTGGTCAGGTGATAGAACGGCAGTCCCGCTGGCGCGGTGGCGACATGCGCGGCGCGATAACGGCCGGCCAGCGTCAGCCGTTGTTCGGGTTGGCGGGCCAGGAGATAGAGCCCCGGTTCGATCCCGTCCACGCGATGCACGAACAGCACAAGACCGATACGCGGCGGCGTGGCAAGCGCGAACCAGGGTGCGCCCGTACCCGGCAGCGTGGCGTTCAACAGGGTGAAAAAGTCACCGGCCGAGAGGGTGGCGCGTGGATTGAAGCGCTGGGCACTGCGCCGGTTGAGGATGACGTCGACGAGCGGTGGGCCGCCGGACGTTTCGGCTTTCAGCATGGCGGCGTGCGGCGGCAGCTGCCGCGCTTCGGCGCATAGCTTGTCGCACGCTCGTGTCGCCGCCGCCACGTCGTCAATGATGGGCCAACATTGCAGTGGCGCCTGATCGATGACGGAAGCAACACCCTGCCAGTGCGCACCCACGAGCAGCGTTTCCGGATCGATGGCCGCCAGCCCGCCGTCGATGGCGACTTGCAGCAGCAGTTCCGCCTCCTCGCACTCTGTGTCGGCGCGGCGTGGCGCAGGGAAGTCGCCCGTGCGGTCTACGCCGAGCAGGCTGGCGAGGCTCGCTGTCGCCAGTTCGCGCCGCTCGTGCAGCGTCCAGCCGAGCGCGGCGGCGGCGTGGGCCAAGCCTGCAACGGCATGACCCACGTCGAGCTGGCAATAGCGGAAGGCACGTTCACCGTACTTCCATGCCTCGCGCCACATGACTGTGCTGATGCCGATGGCGAGCAGCGGCGCGGCGCCAGTCGATGAGCCAAAGGTAGCGCGACATTCAAGCGCGTGGTCGTCCGGGCGGTAGTGAAATACGCCGTCGCTCAGACCGGCGATGCCGACCGCGATAACGTAGGCTTCAACCGGATGCAGGTTGCCGCTGGAAGGATTGGCCCGCAGCGCCCAGCGCTCCGGCCCGGAGGATTTCCAAGCGGTCAGCGCCAGCGAAAGGTTCAGCAGGACACCGATGCTGGCCAGTTCGACCGGTGCCGCATGGGCCACGGCCACGCTTCGCCAAGGCCGCTGCAAAGCCGTCCGCAGCATTGGCGGCGCTTCGCTCGCCAGCGGTAGTTGGACAACCGCTGCGCCGGTGAAATGCCGGAAAGGTGCCGGTTGGGCATCCCAGTCGAGCGTGGGCGGCCCCGGGGCATAGGCCTCAAAGCGATGCTTGGTACGCCGGTGATAGGCAAACACCCGGTCGGTGGGAGATAACTCGGACATGGGCTTGGAAAAGCAAGAGTGACGCCAGCATTCCTGCGGCTTGGTTGACCGCATCCTGCCAGACAGTCGCCCGCCTGTCAGCCGGATTTTGTCGAGTTTGCGACAAGGACCTCATCTTCGCCAGCGGCTTGTGGAACATCCGCGAGCGCACGGCACCCGTAGGCTTGCCGGCGGTAGCAGGGATCGGATGTCACACCATTCGCGACTGGCTCGACACTTGCTCGGCGTCATGATTCCAACCCGTGGAATCCATACCCATGACAATTGATCGCGATCCAATGGCGGCGGTGACTGCCGCCAGTGCGCTTTGGGGAGAACCCGAACGCGCCGAATCCCTGCTTTTGCAAGCGATGGACGATGCGCCGGAATCGGAAGCCGTGCTGATCGCGCTCTATCGCTTCTATTTCTATCGCGGCGAGTTGAGCAAGGCGCTCACGCTGGCCGAGCGTTGTATTACGCACGCAGCGCAGAACATCGGTATCAATCCAGACTGGCGCAAGGTCGTCTCCGGCGCTATCGACTTCGGCGATTTCTCGCTGCCACGGCATCGCTTCTATCTGTTTTCGCTCAACGCCTATGGCTATCTGCTGGCGCGATTGGGCCGCATGGCCGATAGCGAAGAGGCGCTCTCCGCCGTGATGCGATTGGACCCGAACGACCGGATCGGCAGCAGTCAGTTACTCGGTATGGTGCGGACGGGACCGGACCCGGACTGACGCGCCATGACCATGAAGTTCTACATGACGCCGGGTTCCTGCTCCACCGGCATACACATCCTGCTGGAAGAGATCGGTCTGGTGTTCGAGGCCCACCTGGTGAACCTGCTGGCCGGTGACCAGTACCAGCCAGCCTATCAGTCCATCAACCCCAAGGCCACCATTCCAGCCTTGATGCGCGATGATGGCAGCGTCCTGAGCGAATTCCAGTCGATTGCCTGGTGGTTGGCCCGCAGCTACCCGAAGCAGCATCTGCTGCCGGTTACAGTGGAAGGCGAGGCGCGGGTGCTGGAAGTCATGGGCTACGTTACCGCCACGCTGCACGGCCAGGGCTTTGCCCGCTTGTTCACAACCGACAAGTTCAGCGCCAATCCAGCCGAGCAGGAGTCTGTGCGCACCCGCGGTCGCGAAATCGTCGACGCCGGATTCGCATTCATCGACAGGCTACTGGTTCAGCAAGACTTCGTCGCCGCCGACCACTTCACCATCGCCGACGCCGCGCTGTTCTATGTCGAATTCTGGGCCGACCGCACGCAAGTCCCTTTGCCATCCCGTTGTCGCGCCCACTACCAGCGGCTTTTGGCCCGCCCCGCTGTACGGCAGGTGCTGATGGAGGAGGGTTATGCAAAGGCGCTGAGCCAATGATAATTTCGGGACGTACCATGATTGTTTTGTGACACGCTGCCCTCTGCCGTATCACCAGCGCCGACTTCTCCAGCCTATCCTTTGGCCGCGATGCCGTCGACGTATCCCAGCCTTGCTTCCCCGGGGAATGCCGGTTTACTTTGAGATGCTGGATTCAGCAACGGATTGGAGCTTTTGACGATGCAGAGATTGCACATTCAACATTTGACGGAATATCTGTTCCCGACTCAGGTGACGCTCAACCAGCACAGGCTCCTGCTGCGTCCGCGTGAAGGGCATGACGTGCGTATCGAGGCTTCCAGGTTGGAAATCACACCTACGCCCCGTATCAAATGGCAACGTGATGTGTTCGACAACTCCCTGGCGGTGGTCAACTTCTCGGGGCGCTCAGATAAATTGATCATCGCCAGCGATGTCGTTATCCAGCATTTCGAGCAAGCGCCTTTTGACTTCCTCGTTGATGACTATGCGCTGTATTACCCTTTCTCGTATGCGGTGGGCGAGCAAGTTGATCTGGCGGCTTTTCAGCGACTGGTTTTCTGCAATGATCAGCAAATAATATACAACTGGCTGCTACAGTTCGGGTTATACGGTATGGAGACGTTTGGCTTGCTGGTGAAGTTGAATCAGGCGATCAGCAACCAGTTTCGCTATCAAGTGAGAGAAGAACATGGTGTGCAGTCACCCGCGCAGACGTTGGCCCAGCGCAGTGGTTCCTGCCGCGACTACGCCACGCTTTTCATTGAGGCTTGCCGCTGCCTTGGTTTGGCCAGTCGCTTTGTCAGCGGGTATTTACATGCCCCAGCGACGGAGGCGGGTAATGCGACTACCCATGCCTGGGCGGAGATCTACCTGCCGGGAACGGGGTGGAAAGGCTTCGATCCTACGTCTGGTGTGGTAACCGGTAGCCAGCATATTGCAGTCGCGGTTGCGCGTGACCCTGAAACAGTGCCCCCGGTTTCTGGCAGTTTCACCGGGCTAGGCAACGCAGCACCGACGATGCGGGTAAATGTGCAAGTCAACTTGCTGGCCTGAATCGCAGGAAGATTTGATCAAGGACAGGAAATCCAAAGGACCTTTCAGGCCGGGAGAAACGCAAGGCATAACGAACGGCCACTTCTTCTAAATTTCGGATGCGTGGCACCAATGGCCGCATCTATTTTCGTCGAGTGGCGGCAATCCGCCGAATGACCGTTGTCGCTGATTACGCTGACCGCCAAGTGAAGTATCTTGCCCTCCCCGGGCCAATGGCCGCTTCGGAGCAACAACGAAAATGAATGGCCGGATTGGAACAGAATGTCCAGCGGCTGGTCAAGGCCGTTCACAGCCTGTCATCCCAACCCAAGGTGTGGCCCATCCTCCCGGCATCCCATGAAAAAAGCCGCACAAGGCGGCCTCTCATCATTCAGGAATTACTGACCACTCAAAGGTCGTCGTCGAATTCCTGATCCTGTTGTGATTCCATAAAGTCTTCGCATTCCATTTTCAACTCTCCTTTTTATCGTTGCGCACCCATCATGCTTTCGCGGTGTTACACCGACATGACAGTCTGTTGCACCTTTCCAATAACGGCATACTGCACGTCGGGTTGACAGGTGTCCATGCGAACACTAGCATGGTGTGCATAAGAACACCTTTGTAGTTACCCAATTCCGCCATGCCCTGCCTGTCCTGTCCGCCCCCCTGTATCCCTTTACCGGGTCTACCGCTATTGGCCAAGCCGGTACCCGCAGGCTTTCCATCCCCCGCAGCGGACTACTACGAGGAACGTCTGAGCCTCGACGAGCACCTGATTGAACATCAGGAGGCAACCTTCTTCGTCCGGGTGCAAGGTCACTCCATGACAGGCTTCGGGATCCACGACGGAGATCTGCTCGTCGTTGATCGGTCGCTCGAACCCCAGGATCGTCACGTTGTGATCGCCGTGGTCGATGGCGGCTTCACCGTCAAACAGATGTGCCGGATTCCCGATGGCATCCTGTTGCGATCGGGCACCCCAGGGCACAAGGACATCCTGGTGTCGGGCGATCAGGAACTGTCCGTCTGGGGCGTGGTACGCTGGTCAATCCATCAGGTGTGAGAGAAGCATGGGTCGTCGCCATTACCACGTCTATGTGATCGAGCTGTCGCCCGATGTCCTGAACGAAGCCAAGTTCCGCAAGTGCAATCCCGGTTACATCGCCGGCAAACCCTGCGTCTATGTCGGCATGACAGGTCTCGATCCCGACATCCGTTTCGATAAGCACAAGGCCGGCATCCAGTCCAACCGCTATGTGATGCTGTTCGGCCTGCGGCTCATGCCGGAGCTGTACGAGATCTATGACCCGATGACCTACGACCAGGCACGCGACCTCGAGGTGGAGCTGGCGGTCGACCTGCGCGAATCGGGATACGGTGTCTGGCAAGCCTGACATCCCTCATGCCAAGCATCGCCCTCATCGACGGCAACAACTTCTACGTCTCCTGCGAGCGGGTGTTCAATCCCAAGCTGGAAAATCGTCCTGTCGTTGTCCTTTCCAACAACGATGGATGCGCTGTCGCCCGCAGCGCCGAGGTCAAGGCACTCGGCGTGAAAATGGGCACGCCATGGTTCCAGATGAAGGATCAGGCCAGGAAGCACGGCATCATTGCCTTGAGCAGCAACTACGCCCTTTACGCCGACATGAGCAACCGGATGATGTCGGTTCTGGCGCAATACTCACCTGACCAGGAGATATACAGCATCGATGAATGCTTCCTTGGACTGGATGGTTTCGGCCATTACGATCTGGTCGAGTATGGCAAGGCCATGAGAAGGCAGGTCCTTCGATGGGTGGGCATCCCAGTCTGCGTCGGGATTGCCGAGACCAAGACCATGGCCAAGCTGGCGAATCATTGCGCGAAGAAGGGACTCGCAGGGGATGAGGGGGTGTGCGATTTCGGCCGACTGAGCGACGCAGAGATGTCGCGACTGTTCTCCGGCATTGAGGTCGGTGAGGTGTGGGGCGTGGGACGGCAATTGACGCGGAAGTTCGGCGACATGGGGATCGCGACCGTTGAGGATTTGCGCACCGCCGATGCCAAGACTCTGCGTGATCGGTTCTCGGTGGTGCTGGAGCGCACGGTTGCGGAGCTCAATGGTGTGGCATGCATCGAGATCGAGCACGACGTGCCGAACAAGCAGCAGATCATGTCATCGCGATCGTTTGGTGCTTACGTCTATGACCTGGCGCCGCTCAGGGAGGCGGTGGCGTCGTACATCGCCATCGCGGCCGAGAAACTCCGGAGCCAGGGGTCGCTGGCCGGCATGGTGCAGGTCTATATCCGCACCAACCCGCAAAAGGAAAATGCGCCGCAGTACCAGCGCGGTTTGACGATCCCGTTGCCGGAGGCGACGGACGATACGCTGCGGCTGACACGGGCAGTGCTATGGGGTTTGAGGCGGATCTACCGGCCCGGCTTTGCCTACCAGAAGGCCGGTGTGGCGCTGTTGAATCTGACCGACGCGGCCACGGCTCAGTTGAACTTGTTTTCCAAAACTAGGGACAACACCCGCCTGATGCAGGTGATGGACCGGATCAACGGAATCTGGGGACGAGGAACGCTGCGGTCCGCGGCGGAGGGGATCCAGAAGGGCTGGAAGATGAAGCGGGAACGGATGTCGCCGTGCTATACGACGGATTGGGCGCAGGTGCCTGTCGTCATGTAACCGGTCACTTGTCGATCCGGCCGATGTAACGTCCCTGCGCGTCGTATTGCCGTCCGTTCGATTCAATGCGCCCCTGGTACCTTCCCTGGGCGTCGTATTGCCGTCCGTTGTCCTCCTGTCTTCCGACGTATCGTCCCATAGCGTCGTAGTGGCGATCGGAACCTTTGCCATCATCAATCCGGCCCTGATAGCGCCCCATTGAATCGTAGATGCGGCCTGATTCCTCGATCCGTCCTTCGTACCTGCCCATGCTGTCGTAGCGACGCCCGTGTTGATCGGTGCGCCCTTGATAGCGGCCGGAGCTGTCGTAGATTCTGGCTTCGGCAATCAGGAATGATGTATCGCCGCCGAATGCCGTGAATGGCATGGCCATGGCAAACAGCAAAAGGAAAGACATGAGCGCGTTCATCGTTCCCATAACGCCGTTGAGCTGGTTCATGATGACAGGGGAAACCTTGAGCGCGACAGGAGCATGGATAATCCCGACTTCAGCAACATCGAACAATTCCCATGAACAATTGCTGCACGGCATCCGATCCGGATTGCCGCACCCCGAAGAAACATCGTTGCCCCGCTAACGGCAAAGCGTACGTGGAAGTTTCCGTCCGGACGATTACGCATCACCTCATGCGTCCGTGGGAATGGAAGCCCGACGTGCAGCGCTACTTCTTCTGTGACGATCCTGATTGCGAGGTGGTCTATTTTGGCGAGGACGGTTGCGTAATCACCCAAGTGCAACTGCGCACACCGGTCGGCATCAAGGATCGCTCACCGGAAGCCACACTGTGCTACTGCTACGGTATTTCCAGGACTGATGCCAACAAACCCGGAGTGCGCGAATACGTCGTCGGGCAAACACGGGACGGAGCCTGCGCCTGCGAAACACGAAATCCGTCCGGTCGCTGTTGCCTGAAAGATTTCCCGGACAAGGAATCGGTCAAATGAGGGTCGTCGTCCAGCGCGTCAAACAGGCAGCCGTCACCGTCGATGGATCTGTGACCGGACAGATCGGCATTGGCCTGCTGGTGCTGGCCGGATTCGAGGAGGTCGATCAGGTCAATGAACTCGAGTGGATGGCCCAAAAGCTCGTCAAGCTACGGATATTTCCTGACGATCAGGGCGTGATGAACCGGAGCGTCATGGAGGCCGGCGGTGACATTCTGGCGGTCTCGCAATTCACTCTTTATGCCTCGACGAAGAAGGGCAACCGGCCCTCATGGGGGCGAGCAGCGCGAGGCGTGGTTTCTCAACCGCTTTTCGATCAGTTTGTTGGAGTGCTTTCCGTTGCCCTGGGGAAACCCGTGCCTACGGGTGTCTTTGGTGCCGACATGCAGGTCAGCCTCGTCAATGACGGGCCGGTGACGATTGCCATCGATTCCAAGGAACCGGAGTAAGGATATGTGTGGCCGTTTTGTCATGAAGGCACCACCGGCCGAACTCGTCACCCGCTTCGGCCTTGACGAGTGCGCCGACTTCACTGCGCGCTACAACATCCCGCCCGGCACCGACATCCCGGTTATCCGCCAGTCACCCGAAGGCAAGCGCGTCCTACATCTGCTTTGCTGGGGCCTGGTGCCGCACTGGGCCAAGGACCCCAGCATCGGCGCCAAGCTCAACAACGCCCGCGGTGAAACCGTGGCCGAGAAACCGTCGTTTCGGGATGCCTTCAAACGGCGGCGGTGCCTGATCCCCATGTCGGGCTTCTATGAATGGAAGACGGAAGGCAAGACCAAGCAACCGTATTACATTACCCAGAAAACCGGCGAACCCATGGCGATGGGCGGTCTATGGGAATCTTGGAAGTCCCCAGATGGGAACATTTTGCGCACGGTGTGCGTGGTGACGACGTCGCCAAATGCCGTGATGGAACCGATCCATGACCGGATGCCGGTGATCTTGGCGCCGGAGAACTGGCAATCGTGGTTGTCGGCTCCGGTTGAGAATATTCAGGAATTGGTTGCCCCATGTGATCCAGAACTGATCGTGGCATGGCCAGTGGATCGCCGAGTGAGCCGTACCGCGGAAGATGATTCCACTCTGCTTGATCCAATCGAGGTTCCCACATGAAGATTGTCTTCGTTCGGCACGGCGAAAGCGAAGCCAATGTGGCCGACTTCATCAACGACGATCCGAATCGCCCAGTGAACCTCACAGTGCGTGGCAGGGATCAGGCCGAAAGCGTTGCCGGGCGATTGCGGTCAATGCCCTTCACGCATGCTTTCGCGTCCGAGTTCCCGCGCGCGCAGCAAACGGCGGCCGTTATCCTGAACCATCACGCACGCGAATTCCGTGTCGATGTCCGCCTCAACGAGCGCAAGTCAGGCATGGACGGCCTGCCGACCTGCACCTTCAATGACCTGGTGCGTCCCGACCCGATTCATATCCGGCCACCTCTTGGTGAAAACTTCATCGAGCAGACCCAGCGCCTTCGGTCGTTTCTGCAATCGATGGAGTCCTTGCCTGGAAATGCCATGGTACTGGCCGTCTCCCACGAATACCCGCTGCGCTCGATTCTGATGCTGGCCGGGGTTGAACCTGAAATCGCCGCACGGGAGAGCATTCCCAATTGCGGCACCGTCAGCGTCGAGTACAGGGCCGGAAGCTGGCTACTTGTGCCGCAGCTTGAGGAATAGCACGGTGCCTGCCAGGGCCAGCGTGATGGCGTTGGCGATGATGATCGGCCAGCTTTCCAGGACCACACCGTAGAGCAGCCAGAGCGCCACCCCGAGCGTGAAGAGACTGTACATGCCGAGCGAGACGCCGGACAGGTCGCGCGTGCGCCAGGACTGAAGCGTTTGCGGGATGAAGGCCAGCGTGGTCAGCGTGGCGGCGGCGTAGCCGACCAAGTCATGAAGGAGGTTCATCCTTCGATGATCGCAGGTTATTGGTTGTGATGGCATGGCCAATTCAACCGGGGGTGAGCGAGACCATGTTGGGCATGGTCCCACTCACGGGAAGGGCAATCGTAATCATCTGATTACCATTTGATTACGACTTGATTACCATTAAGCGCATGATTTGTATGCTGTTTTTCAAAGTGTAATCAAGTAATCAAGTTTTTCCGTAGAGATAGGTGTTATCGCGCGTACCCGAGCGGAATTATCCTGTCGTCCGGAAAATCACTTCACTTTTATCCGGATACACATCTCTCTCACCGATTACGTGATTACGATAAAAATGTGGTGATTTATTCAATAAAAGCAATTAGATAAGGGTGATCAAGCGCGTGATTACAACTGGTCAAATTTGATTACGCATCGAGTTTGTCTGGATTGTCTGGATTGTCTGGATCGTAAAACGCCGGATAAGTGACCGTGCCGGGAGGGGGAGCCCCCCCATAGGGGATGATCAGGGTGTGGCTCGGCCACCGAGATCCCCAACGAGCAAGCCAGGCCGAAACGAATTTGAATCAGAATGCGACCGTTACTGTGGTGGCGCATCCCTTGAGCCTGTGACCCCGTAACTTGTCTTCCATGCGCCGGCATCCAGGCCGGCCGAGAAGGAGAACCTATGCTCGCGGTAACTGCATCAATCATCGTATGGCTAATCGTAATACTGACCGAGTAATAATCTTTTTTGCCATGGAGAAACTGTGTGCGACCAGAATCAGAAATGGACGAAGAACGAAGACAAGCGGTGCAAGGCCACCGTTATCGAGATCGATCTGAGCCGACGGTGTTTTCCATGAAGCAGATGCAATCATTCACGGCAAAGCGGCAGAGAACCTGCTGCCATAGCTTCACAAGAACATAGGGGGAAATCTATGCTGGGTGCCATCATTGGCGACATCGTCGGTTCGGTTTATGAGTTCAACAACCACCGCGCCAAAGACTTTGATTCATTCTTTCATCCAAAGTCATTTTTTACGGACGATACGATCTGCACGGCGGCCGTTGCCGACGCCTTGGTTCGGCATGTCGATCCAGCCATCGCGCTGCGAGAGTGGGGGCGTAGGTATTGGGAAAACGGCGGTTGGGGGATGCGTTTCGCCCAGTGGCTCGGTAGCGACGACGAGGGGCCCTACAACAGCTACGGCAACGGCGCGGGCATGCGCGTATCTCCAGCCGGTTTCCTCGCCCGGACACTCGACGAGGCGATCCGGCTGTCCGATCACGTCACAGAGGTGACGCACAACCATCCCGAGGGAATGAAGGGTGCCGCCGCCACGGCGGCAGCCATCTTCATGGCGCGCTCCGGCCGGTCCGCCGCGCTCATCCGCAAGGACATTGCCGACATATTTGGCTACGACCTCTCGAAAAGCGTCGATGAGATCCGACCGACCTACCGCTACAACGAGCGGTCGCAGGACACGGTGCCGCAGGCGCTGACCTGCGCTCTGGAGGCAACAGATTTTGAGGACGCGATCCGCAACGCTATTTCGATCGGTGGCGACAGCGACACCATCGCGGCGATTGCCGGTGGCGTGGCGGAGGCAATGTTTGGTATCCCGGAAGGTATCGCCAGAACCGCTTGGCAAAAACTTCCCGAGGATGTGCAGGCCATCATGACCGAACTGTACAGCACCGCCGAGAACCGGAATCAGCATCCAGAGGTTGCGAACATCACCGTCGTCGAAGGCAACATCCTTCATCAAACAGACTGCGATGGACTGGTCAATTCGGCCAACAAAAACCTTCGTGCCGGGTCCGGTGTCTGCGGTGCTATCCATTCGGCGGCTGGCCCCGAACTCGAAGACGTAAGTAGCCAACTCGCGCCGTTGCCGCTTGGCGGTGCCGTGGCAACACCCGGTTTCAGACTGGCACAACGCAGGGTAATCCACACCCGCGGACCGAAGTACCTGCATGATCTAGAACCTGCCAGACATCTGGCGATGGCGATGACGAACACCCTGCTGGTGGCAGACCGGGAGAAACTGTCGCGTATCGCTGTGCCTGCTATCTCCATGGGTGTCTATGCGTATCCGCCAAAGGAAGCGGTGCCCATTCTTTATGGCACTGCCAAGTCAGTGTTGCCACGGTTGCATTATCTGCGGGAGATCCGGTTCGTCATGATGTCGAAGCAACTGACGGACATCTTTGACATTGCAATGGGCGAATTCAAGGAAACACCTCGGGCGAACTGAACCTCTTTCTGCATCAGCTGACATCAATGCCGGCAACTGTCTTGCCACTAGGTATGCCGGTCTGCCATCTTCATGACTTCCGCCTTCACCCTTTTCTTCAGCGCCGCCGGCCCCATCACCTCGACATCCGCCCCGAATTTGAGGATGTCCATGATCAGTTCCCTGTCGTCGGCGTATGGGAGATCCAGCACGTAGCTGCCATCCCTTTCCAGCGTGCCTTTCTGGTTGGGGTGCCATTGCTCATGCGCGACCCAGCGTGCCCGCTCCGGGGTGAATTTCAACTTGGCGTGCTGAACGTCCTGGCCGGTAAAGATGCCGTAGCCGGGGCCGAGCTCCAGATCCATGGAGGCCCGTGAAACGTCTTTCGCCTTCTTCTCAAGCACCTCGACGCGGGAAATTGAATCGACGGCGAAGTTGCGTAATCCTTCCCGCATGTGGCACCAGGCGTCGAGGTACCAGTTC
>SXGT01877888.1_pt1 | contig 18419 bp, 17 predicted proteins | sample 3176221 | NCBI WGS metagenome assembly SXGT01 (sample SAMN11356862, study PRJNA531348) | freshwater metagenome | isolation source: freshwater sample F1-120 | place: China: Fuxian Lake, Yuxi | collected 2017-12-25
GATGGTGATTGACCATGCCGAGCGTTTTGGACTTTCGCAGTTACACCAGTTGCGCGGCCGGGTGGGACGCGGCGCGGCGGCGTCGGCTTGCGTGTTGCTCTATTCCAGCGGCGATGCGCCGCGCTTGAGTGAAGCTGCGCGTGAAAGGCTTAAAGCCATGAGCGATACCAACGACGGTTTTGAAATCGCTCGGCGTGATTTAGAAATCCGCGGGCCCGGCGAATTTTTAGGCGCTCAGCAATCGGGTGATGCGATGCTGCGCTTTGCCAATCTTGACGAAGACCAAGCGCTTTTGGAATGGGCCCGCAAGGAGGCGTCTTTGCTCATGGACAGCCAACCCGCCTTGGCGCACAAACACATTTCGCGCTGGCTGGGAACCAAGGCCGAATTTTTAAAAGCCTAGACTGGATAATGCCGGCATGACACTGACTGAACTCAAATACATCGTTGCGGTTGCAAGAGAGCGCCATTTTGGCAAAGCTGCCGATGCGTGTTTTGTCTCACAGCCCACGCTCTCGGTAGCAGTAAAAAAACTCGAAGAAGAGTTAGACGTCAAACTCTTTGAGCGCAGTGCCAACGAAATTACAGTGACCGCGCTGGGCGAAGAAATCGTTCGCCAAGCCCAAAGCGTGCTGGAGCAAGCTGCCAATATCAAAGACATCGCCAAGCGCGGCAAAGACCCTTTGGCAGGCGCTTTAAAACTCGGGGTGATCTACACCATTGCTCCGTATTTGTTGCCTGATTTGGTGCGCCAAGTCATTACCCACCTGCCGCAGATGCCCTTGATGCTCCAAGAAAACTTCACCGTGAAGTTGCTCGAGATGCTGCGCACCGGGGAGATTGATTGCGCCATATTGGCTGAGCCGTTTCCTGACGCGGGCTTGGCAGTCGCTCCGCTGTATGACGAACCATTTTTTGCAGCCGTTCCTAGTCAACACCCGTTGGCCAAGCTCAGCAGCGTGACCACCGAGGCACTCAAAAACGAGACGATGCTATTGCTCGGCAGTGGTCACTGTTTTAGAGATCATGTTTTAGAAGTGTGTCCAGAGTTTGCTCGTTTTTCTAGCGATGCAGAGGGCATTCGTAAAAGTTTTGAGGGCTCCTCGCTTGAGACGATCAAACACATGGTTGCTGCAGGCATGGGCATTACGCTGGTGCCCGGCTTGAGCGTTCCAAGCCAGGCATTGCAACCCAGCAAACGCCTCCGCGACGATGGTTTTGTGACATACCTACCGGTGCAAGACGGCAAAGGCGTGCCACCTCCAACACGGCGTGTGGTGCTGGCATGGCGGCGCAGCTTTACCCGTTACGAGGCCATCGCCGCTTTGCGTAACGCGGTTTACGCCTGCGAACTTCCAGGTGTTACGCGTTTGTCGTAGCGCTTAAAAGCCCATGACAGCTGGCCGCTTTTCGCTCTACCTTGATTTGATTCGTTGGAACCGCCCTGCGGGGTGGCTGTTGTTGCTCTGGCCCACATGGAGCGCACTTTGGTTAGCAAAAGGCGGCTTTCCTGGCTGGCATCTCTTAGCGGTGTTTACTTTGGGCACCGTGCTCATGCGCAGTGCGGGTTGTTGCATCAACGATGTGGCCGACCGCGAGTTTGACCGCCACGTCAAACGCACCGCCGAGCGCCCGGTAACCAGCGGCAAAGTTGGAGTGCGTGAAGCCTTGGGCTTAGGCGCAGTGCTGGCCTTGTTGGCATTTGGCTTAGTACTGACCACCAACACTGCAACCATTGCATGGTCTTTTGTCGCATTGGCTGTGACTTTGATGTATCCATATGCGAAACGCTTTATCGCGATGCCACAGGCAGTTTTAGGCGTGGCCTTTAGTTTTGGAATTCCAATGGCGTTTGCCGCAGTGCGGTCTGACGTTTCGCTTGAGGCGTGGGTTCTTTTGCTGGGAAATTTGTTTTGGGTATTGGCTTACGACACCGAATACGCAATGGTGGACCGCGATGACGATCTGCGCATTGGCATTCAAACCTCGGCTATTACGCTAGGCCGCTTTGACGTCAGTGCCATCATGCTTTTTTACGCTGTGTATTTATCGGTTTGGGCGGGGGTGCTTGCAAGGCAGGCTACCAATGCTTATTTTTTAGCAGGCATCGCTCTAGCAGCGGCCCAAGCGGTATGGCACTTTTTCTTGATCCGTAGTCGCAGTCGCGAAGGGTGCTTCAAAGCCTTTCGACTCAACCATTGGCTGGGGCTAGCAGTTTTTGGCGGTGTGGCTTTAAGCCTAGGCGTATAGCTGTAGTCGCTCCTCGCGTTTTTTTAAGCGCCAAAAATACGCGCTAACCGAATTCCAAAACCCTGAATCCAAGGCGCAACATAGCGCAGGCGCGGCCGCCGAGCTTCGGATGCGGCAATGATTTTTGCAACGATTGAGCGTGTGTCTCGGGCCTCTAAAAAAGCAAAGGTTCGCTTTTCCTTAACTTTCATGGCCTTGGCTTGTGCAAAAAAGTACGAAGACTCGTCCATCCACGCGTATTTGCGATCTGTCATAGCTTGGTTAAAGCCGGTGTGAATTGCACCAGGCTCTATCACTGCGATTTGCACGTTTTTCCCAAGCTGGTCCATCTCAGCACGCAAACCTGCTGCTGCAGCGGAGAGCGCAAATTTAGTCATCGAATACGGCATCAAAAACGGCATGGGCAAGCGACCTGCGATCGAGCTGATAAACAACACTGTTCCGCTTTGGCGGGCAATCATGCCTTTGAGTGCCACCTGGGTCAGCTCCAAGGTTGCAAAAACATTCACCTCAAAGACCTTGCGAATGCGGTTGACGTCCACCTCAGCCAAGGAGCCTGACTCCCCCAGCCCCGCGTTGTTAATTAAGACATCGATAGGCCGACCCAACAGCAAATTCCGGTCGGCGGCGTCGGTGATATCCAACTTAAAAACCTCCATCGCCTGACACCGCTGGGCACACTCCGCTCGCAAAGCATCGGCTTGAGATGCGCTAAACGTCGTGGCAAGCACCGCGTGGCCCCGCTCTGCCAAGGCAAATGCCGCATCACGGCCAATGCCTGTGCCTGCTCCGGTGATAAGAATGGTTTTGCGCATTACGGTGTAGGGGAATAAAGTGAATTGGCGCTCGGGCCAAGAAGTCGCAACTTTAGCGCAGCCTCAGGGCGTCAAGCCTTTGGAGGCGGGTTGCGCCGTAAAATCGGCGACATGCTCTCTGTTAAAACCGAACTTCTTGAAGCCTTAGCCACGGCCTTAGAACACCTATCGCCAGGCGCTGGCTCCAAAGCCGCCTTTGAATCACCCAAGGTCGCCGCACACGGTGACTTTGCGATTACTGCTGCCATGCAGTTGGCGAAGCCGCTCAAGCTCAACCCCCGCCAACTCGGGGAACAATTACGCGAGGCGCTGTTGGCCGCGCCGGCATTTCAAGAGTGGGTTCAAGATATTGAGATTGCAGGCCCCGGCTTTATCAACATTCGACTCAAGCCCGCAGCCAAACAACAAATCGTTCGCGAGGTTTTAGCGACTAAGGAATGTTTTGGCTACCAAAAAGAAAACGGCCAACGCTTGTTGGTGGAGTTCGTATCAGCCAACCCCACCGGCCCGTTACACGTTGGCCACGGCCGCCAAGCCGCTTTAGGTGACGCCATTTGCAATTTGTTCGCGACCCAGGGCTTTAATGTCTACCGCGAGTTTTATTACAACGACGCGGGCGTCCAAATTTCTACCTTGGCCAGCAGCACCCAGTTGCGCGCCCAAGGATTCAAACCGGGCGACGATTGTTGGCCCGTTGACCCCGAAAATCCCGCAAGTAAAGCGTTTTATAACGGCGAATACATCGCAGACATCGCTACCGATTTTTTGGCGAAAAAAACCGTTCAATCCGACGACCGCAGCTTCACTGCCAGCGGCGATGTCGCTGATCTCGATAGCATTCGCCAATTTGCGGTGGCGTATTTGCGCCATGAACAAGATTTGGACTTGAAAGCTTTCTCGGTTGCGTTTGACAACTACTACTTAGAGAGCAGTTTGTACACCAGTGGGCGCGTTGAAGCCACGGTAAAAAAACTCCAAGACGCAGGAAAAACCTACGAACAAGGCGGTGCGTTGTGGCTCAAGACGACCGAATACGGCGACGACAAAGACCGCGTCATGAAAAAAGGCGACGGAACCTTTACCTACTTTGTCCCTGATGTGGCGTACCACATTGCCAAGTGGGAGCGCGGATTCACCAAGGTTGTCAACATCCAAGGCACCGACCACCACGGCACTATCGCCCGTGTTCGTGCCGGCCTTCAAGCGGCTGGTGTGGGTATCCCCGTGGGCTACCCTGACTACGTTTTACACACCATGGTGCGCGTTGTTCGCGGTGGCCAAGAAGTCAAAATTTCCAAACGCGCTGGCAGCTACGTCACGCTGCGCGACTTGATCGAGTGGACCAGTGCCGATGCGGTGCGATTCTTTTTGCTCAGCCGCAAACCTGATACCGAATACACCTTTGATGTGGACTTGGCGGTTGCTAAAAACAACGACAACCCGGTGTACTACGTTCAAGACGCACACGCCCGGATTTGCTCCGTCTTGAGCGCCTGGGGCGGCGAGAAAAGTCAATTGGAAGCAGTCGATTTAAGCGCACTCCAAAGCCCACAAGCGCAAGCGCTGATGTTGGTGTTGGCCAAGTACCCCGACATGCTGAGCGCCGCAGCTCTTGACTTCGCGCCCCACGATGTCACCTTCTATTTGCGTGAACTCGCCGCTAGTTACCACAGCTACTACGACGCCGAGCGGATTTTGGTCGATGACGAAGCGGTCAAGTTAGCCAGACTTGCCTTGGTAGCGGCAACGGCACAGGTGTTGCACAATGGGCTAGCGGTATTGGGCGTGAGCGCTCCGCAAAAAATGTAACAAGGGAATAAAACGATGCACAAACAACACGGCGGCACGATTTTGGGATTTATTTTGGGCTTGGTCACTGGCTTGGCCGTTGCCTTGGGCGTGGCGGTGTACGTCACCAAAGTACCTTTGCCTTTTTTAAGCAAAGGCCAAACCCGCAGCGCGGACCAAAATGAATCGGAAACCAAGAAAAACAAAGACTGGGATCCCAACGCGCTGATAGCCAATAAACCCGCAGCAAAAACGCCTGCTGAGCCAGAGCCCACCAACGCCGCCGAACCTGCCGCCAAAGCGCCCCCAGCTGTTCCCGCCGAGACCCGCTCGGACACTAAACCCGCGGCCACCCCTGCCCCTACCCCAGAAACCAAAGCCGCCGCAAGCGCAGACCCCATTGGCGCATTGGCAAAAGCCAGGACTGCCGCGCCAGAGGCACCTCAAATTACTTTTTACGTTCAAGTGGGAGCATTTAGAACGCCTGACGACGCTGAACGCCACCGTGCAAAACTCGCTTTAAAAGGCGTGGACGCCAAAATCACTGAGCGCGAACTCTCTGGCCGTCCGGTGTACCGCGCCCGAGTGGGGCCATTTGACAAATTGGAAGACGCTGAAGCCGCAAAAGAGAAAATGGACAAACTCGGAATTGAGACTGCTTTAGTCAAAGTCCAACGCTAAATTTTGAACCTACACGCTTTTTTGGAGCTCACATGACTCTTCGCCGCCGTTGTTTCTCTCAGGCAGCCGCTGCGGTGGCAGCTACTGCCATCGTCCCAAGCCTGGCCCACGCTCAACTTAAGGGCCCTGTTGCAGGAACTGACTACCAAGTCTTAGAAACCCGCGCGAGCGTTGAAGCTCCGGCTGGAAAAATCGAAGTGGTGGAGTTCTTTTGGTACAGCTGCCCCCATTGCAACTCTTTTGAACCCGCGCTCAACCAGTGGGTCAAAAAACTCCCAAAAGACATTGCTTTTAGACGCGTTCCTATTGCTTTCAACGACACCTTTGTGCCCCAGCAACGGCTTTACTACACGCTCGAAGCCATGGGCTTGCTTGACAAATTGCACGCCAAAGTTTTTGAAGCCATTCACGTTGAAAAAAATAAACTCGCCAGCGGCGAAGCCATTGTGGAGTGGGTTGGGAAAAACGGCATTGATCAGGCTAAATTTTTGGCGCAGTACAACGGCTTTGGTGTGGTCACCAAAGCGCAGCGTGCCTCCCAGCTCCAAAACGCCTACAAAGTGGAAGGGGTTCCTGCCCTTGGCGTTGCCGGACGATTTTATACCGATGGCAGCATGGCCAAAAGCATGGAGCGTGCACTCCAAGTGGTTGAGGCATTAACCGCCGCAATTCGCGCCAAAGGATAAATTCTTCGCGCAAAGGGCCCCGAGGGTAAAAAGCCCTCGCTACAATCGCAGCGATATGCTTACTGCAAGTTTCGTGCCCTTATGAAAAAACTCATCAATGCCTTGCTTTTTTGCGTGGTCTGTACCGGTCTGGTAGGACCCGCATGGGGCGAAAAAGCCGACCGCAACAAACCTTTGAACGTGGAGTCAGATGCCATGCGCTACGACGACCTCCAACAAGTCACTGTATTTAGCGGTCGCGTACTAATGACCAAGGGCACGATTGTGATTCGTGGTGCACAAATTGATGTGCGCGAAGACCCTGAAGGCTACCAACACGGGCTCGTCACTGGCAGCGCTAAAGATCCTGCTTTTTTCCGGCAAAAACGCGAGGCCATCGAAGAGTTTATTGAAGGCGAAGGCGATACCATTATTTACGACGGCAAAGCCGATACGGTGCGCTTTATCACGAACGCGCGGATGCGCCGTTTGCGGGGCGCCACCTTGGCTGATGAGGTCACTGGCGCCAACATTCTTTACGAAAACCTAACCGATAAATTCTTTGTGGCAGGAACTGACGCCGCTAAAGCTGGCGCTCCCAAGGGCCGGGTTCGCGCCATGTTGACCCCCAAGCCCGATAAAATCACCCCTGTGCCCGCAGCAACGGGCGGTCCGTCTTTGCGCCTCACGCCACAACTTGAAAGTAAGCCGCAGTGAGGCATGGTGACAACCTGATCCCGCCGGCACCCGAGGTGTCTCAGGCGAATTCAGCGCAAGATTCGCTTGAGTTCTCAACAACTGAAGTACCCATCACCGTAGGACGCTTAGAGGCGCTGCACCTGCAAAAGTCGTACGGTAAACGGCAAGTCGTGAAAGACGTTTCGCTGGCTGTCAAAACGGGTGAAGTGGTCGGTTTGCTCGGGCCTAACGGCGCGGGGAAAACAACTTCTTTTTACATGATCGTGGGCTTGGTGCGCGCTAGTGCAGGTGAAATCACAATTGATGGCCAGAGCATTGAACACATGCCCATTCACCGCCGTGCGCGGTTGGGTCTGGGGTATTTGCCCCAAGAGATGTCGATTTTTCGCAAACTCAACGTGGAAGACAACGTGCGCGCGGTGCTGGAGTTACAGCGCGACGACGATGGCAAACCCCTCAAGTCCCCAGACATTGAAACCCGCCTGACTGGCCTGTTAGAAGACCTGCGGGTTGAACACCTACGCATGTCCCCGGCCTTGGCTTTGTCAGGCGGCGAGCGCCGGCGGGTTGAAATTGCCCGCGCTTTGGCAACCCGGCCGCGCTTTATTTTGTTGGACGAGCCCTTTGCTGGTATCGATCCAATTGCGGTGATCGAGATTCAGCGGATCATCAACTTTCTTAAAAGCCGCAACATCGGCGTTTTAATTACCGATCACAACGTGCGCGAAACCTTAGGCATTTGTGACCATGCTTACATCATCAACGATGGGCATGTTCTTGCGCAAGGTAGCCCGCTTGAGATCGTCAACAACGCCGAGGTGCGGCGTGTGTATCTCGGCGAAAACTTCAAGATGTAGGCATGAAACAAGGCCTGTCCCTACGGGTATCCCAGCATCTGGCTTTAACGCCACAGCTGCAGCAATCCATTCGTTTGCTGCAACTCTCCACCTTAGAACTCAGCCAAGAAATCGAGCAAATGCTCGAGGCTAATCCGTTTTTAGAAGTGGACCACGAAGCTGCTGAACGCGAACAATATGGGCTTGAGCAAGCGGATGCGCAAGTCAGCGAAGGCGATCGCCTGTCGGAGTTTGCGCCCTCCTCGGTCACCGATTACGCCAGCACAACGTCCACCGACGGTAACAAAGACCAAGAAATCACGCCTCTCAGCGCGGAGATCGGTGGCGATGACAGCGTCAACTGGGAAGGCGACGGCATGACTGAGACCGCCCCCGACGATGGTGAGTGGGGTGGCGACGCTAAAGCCAAACCCAACAACTTAGGTGATGACGAAGACAAAGACGCCACGGAGTTGGCGCGGGTCCAAGAGTCGCTGCAAGCGTTTTTACATCGCCAAGCCTTGCGCTTGCGCTTAAGCGATACCGACAGCGCTGCTTTGCGGTTTTTGATTGAGTCGCTCAACGACGATGGCTATTTAGAAGATCCGCTGGAGTCTTTGGCCGCAGGATTAGCGGGTGACGATCTAGAACAACAAGAAGACTTGGTTCACCACTTCACCGTGGCCTTGGGCTTGTTGCAAAGCTTAGATCCGGTGGGTGTGGGTGCGCGTGATTTGGCTGAATGCCTGCGGCTTCAACTCAAAGCCCAAATTGCGGACCTCGCAGAAACCGGCATCGACACAGACAACCCCAGGATCACAGCGCACGGAGAGATGCTTGAGGTAGCTTTGCGTATTTGCCAGCAACCCATGGAACTCCTGGCACGGCGCGATATCAAGCGCCTCGTTCAGCTCGGCGTTGGAAGCGACGCGTTGGTTCGCGAAGCGATTGCTTGGATTGCCCGCTTAGAGCCCAAGCCAGGGAGGCGCTTTGTGGACGTAGAGCGCAATATTGTGGTTCCTGACGTTTTGGTGACTGCGATCAACAAAGCCGGTGCCACACCGAAGTTCAAGGTGCAACTCAACCCCGATGTGATGCCGCGACTTCGGGTCCATGACATTTACGCCAACGTCTTGCGCAACCACAAAGCCAGCTCCAGCCACGCAGGACTCCAGCAGCGTTTACAAGAAGCCCGCTGGTTCATTAAAAATATTCAGCAACGCTTTGACACCATCTTGCGCGTAAGCACGGCCGTGGTGGAGAGACAAAAAAGTTTTTTTACCCATGGCGAACTGGCGATGCGGCCTTTGGTCTTACGCGAAATTGCTGAAGAGCTCGGCTTGCACGAATCCACCATCAGCCGCGTGACCACCGCCAAATACATGGCAACGCCATTTGGAACGTTTGAGCTGAAATACTTTTTCGGCTCAGGCTTGGGCACGGAATCAGGCGGGAACGCTTCCAGCACCGCAGTTCGCGCTTTGATCAAGCAATTTATCAGTGCCGAGAGCTCCAAAAAACCACTCAGCGACAACCAGCTTTCTGAGATGCTGAAGGAACAAGGCATTGAATGCGCCCGCCGCACCGTTGCCAAATACCGAGAAGGCCTCAAAATCGCTCCTGCTACTTTGAGAAAAGCGCTTTAATTTCTTTCTTATTTTTTCCCCGCTGCTTTTCTCGCAACCCTAGACTCCATGAACCAACTTCAAATTTTTCTTCCCTGCGCCGCTGGGGTTGAAGATTACTTAGCCGCTGAGGCCCAAGCGATTACCAGCCTGCCTGATCAGGCGGTTCAAAAATGGCGTGGCGGCGTGCTGATCAATGGTTCATGGCGAGCCATGTTGCTGCTGAACCTGCACTGCCGCTTAGCACAACGGGTTTTGGTTCAACTCTCGTACACCCCTTACCGCAGCGAGCAAGACCTGTACCGCGCTGCCAGCGAAGTGGCATGGGAAATTTGGTTCACGCCTAAGCAAAGTATCAAAGTCGAAGTGACTGCGCAACACAGCCCTTTAACTTCTTTGAACTTTGCCGCGCTCAAGATAAAAGACGCAGTGTGCGATCGTTTTCGGGAAAAAGCCCACGGCGTACGCCCCGATGTCAACACCCAATGGCCTGATGTTCGCATCTACGCCCATCTCACCACCGACAGCTGCTCGCTGTATATCGACACCTCGGGCGAGCCCCTGTTTAAACGCGGCTGGCGTGAAGACAAGGGCGACGCGCCGCTGAAAGAAACCTTGGCTGCTGCGATGATTGCAGCCAGCGGTTGGGCTGCGGGCGAGGGAGACCTTCAGCCCCTCTACGACCCCTGCTGCGGCAGCGGAACCATTGCCATTGAAGCCGCCCAAATCGCTTGCAATATCGCCCCGGGCAGCCTGCGTCACTTTGCGTTCGAAAAGTTTTTACCTTTTCAAGCCCACGTGTGGAGCGCCATCAAAGCCGAGGCCGCAGGCGCCATTGTCAAACCCGAGCCGGGTCAGAAGCCTTTGATTTATGGCAGCGATGTGTCACACCGCATGGTCGACTTTGCCGAGCGCAACGCCGAGCGTGCTGGTGTTGCCGATGTGATTGAATTTCGCGGCGGGGATGCGCTACAACGCATGCCGCCTATTAAAGGCGGTGGCGTTATGCTCTTGAATCCGCCCTACGGCGAACGTATTGCGGTAGCAGGCGTGGCCGGTGAATCAGCTGCGCGGTTTGGAGCCCGTGAGCTCGCGCACACCGACGATGGTGGCGAATTTTTTAGCCAACTCGCAAGCCACTGGAAAAAGAACTTCAGCGGATGGAGCGCCTGGATGCTCACGCCTGACCTTAAGCTCCCTGGAAAAATGCGCCTCAAAGAATCTCGCCGCGTTCCGATGTGGAACGGCCCGATTGAGTGCCGCTTGTTTCGCTTTGACATGGTCGCCGGGCGCATGGCCAAGCCGACCGCACAGCCTTCAACCGATGGTTGAGCCTGCTCATGTAGTCTTAGACACCAATATTGTTTTAGACCTGTTCATTTTTAAAGATGTCCAAACCCAAGCGCTCAACGACGCCCTTTCCCAATCCAAGCTTGCGTGGTTAGCTACCGCAGCGATGCGCGAAGAATTAGAGCGTGTTTTGGCTTATCCAAAAATTTCCAAGCGCATGGCCTTTTATGCGCTTTCTGTCGATGAAATTTTGGAGAAGTTTGATGCAGGGTCTCGCATCGTAGAAGCTCCAACTAAAGCCAGCGTCACCTGCAAAGATCCCGATGACCAAAAGTTTATTGATTTGGCCGTAGAGCACAGCGCCATCTTGCTTAGCAAAGACCAAGCCGTTCTTTGCATGGCCAAGCGCCTAAGCGCTTTAGGGGTTATCTATACCGGGGCCGCTGGCGCCATCAAAGCCGCACTGCCACAGGTGCTCTAAGTCGCCTGCAAGTTGAACGTCTTGGGCGTAGACCTGTAAGCCCAAAGCGTGTGCAAATTGACAAAGCCCAGCTAGCCAGGCTGCATCACCCGGGGCGACCGTTAAAAATCGCAATCCTTTTGATACCAAGGGCGAAAGCTCTGCGAGCTGGTGGCCTGCGGATGTCAAACCGGCGCGGATACTACGGGCTTGTAGTGCCAAACAAAAAGCCTCGAACGCTTCGCCTTGACGCAGCGCGGCGGCTTCGCTCATTGAAAAAACAAGGTGGTTCGCAGCCCGTTCGTGCTTATCAAGCAAAGCCAATAAGCGGGGTATAAAACGGATATCCATCAATGAGGCTGCGCTAATGTGCAAGTGCAAGTTCAAGGTCATCTCCGCTAGCGCACCCGCTCTCTGCATTGCGACTTCAAGCGTTGCCAACGCAGTTTCAGTAAAAGCCAAATCTAAATCGGCCGTGTACTGCAAACGTTCTGCCACTGGCCGCCATTGGTAAGCATCAATGATGCTGTCTGTGAATGCGTTATAGATACGCAGAGTCACGTTCTCAAAAAGATGCGCCTTGCTTGGTACTACAAGCGCTTGATGGTGGAGCTCTAGCGTGTTGGAGGTGAGCGTCGCATCAAACACGGCCACCCAATCGGCGCTACTTTGCGGCAAGCCAGGGACAGAATCCGAATCTGCCACGCAGATCGCGTCTCGACCTTGCGCTTGGGCTGCAGCTAAAGCCCCATCTACTTTTGAAAAAATCGCAGGCAAGGCATCTTCACGTCGAAAACGTCCAAGACCTATCCACGCTGTTGTCTGTGTTTCTGAAGAAAGGGGCGAAACCTTGCGGCGCAAGTCGTTCAAAAGTTGGTTAGCCCACGCCACTGTATTTGAATCTGCACCACCACCTTCGTCTACATTCGTCGCTTGGGGAAACAAAACACCAAAATCTGACCCATTAAGACGACCCACCAAAACCCCATTTAAGCCAAACGTATTCGAGCGTAAAACCTGCGCCACCTGATTGAGCCAAACATCGGTCGCCTCCCAGCCTCCAAGTCGATTGCGCTGCGCTAACCCAGACAGTCGAAGCAAGACCAAACTCCCGCCCTCAAAATTAAGCTTGTCCTGCGTGTTTTGAAATTGTCGCAAAAATTGAGCCCGGTCGGGCAGGCCGGTGACGCGGTCAGTCTTGCGATTTAATAAACTCTTGAATATTTGCAAAGCAATGCCACCCCTTTATGACGAAGTGTTTTTGAGAATCTTCAATTCGATTCATTATCTCAATACCCGCAAAAGTGTGTAGATCGTATCCGGCGCATCCGCTGGCGGATTCTCGATCTTGTCTTTTCGAACACGCAAAACGTAGCGCACCTCTTTTAAGGGTTGAAACCCAGTGATTTCTTGGAACAGAGGAACCCACTTTTGTTTAGGTTGACCGACCACCGCCTCACGGACCATAAGGCACTGCATTTCAATCAGGCCCTTACAAGCGCGGCTTTTGGCTGCTACCTCAAGTGTGACCACGCTACTCATCCAAGGTCGCACGCAACTTGCTAACTCTGTATTCCAAAGATAGCCCGCCGAAGGCTTGCATCCATGCCCATCGGAATCGCCCCCAATACGATCTAGCTTCTCAATAGCGCATTCACCCTGTGTCAATTCCTTAGCGTTGGCAGTCTTAAGCAAGCAGCGGTTTGAAAATGTTTGGGGGACAGGTTCACCGGGAACTTGGCCGCAGACAGGAGCGTACTCGCGGGTACAGACCTGGGCATGTGCGGTTGACGCAAAGACTGCTAGCTGGCAGAGCATAAATAAGAAACAACGCACATTCATTTTTCTTGTGAATCGCGAACTACTCATCTCGACACAGCTGCACGATACCCAATCTCCATGGTGTGAAGAATGGTTGCGTGCAATGTACCTATTTTGGGATTATTTCCGTGAGGGCTCCGAGGAGGGACTTTGAAGTATCGGTCAGTCCATGGCAATTCTACAACTATTTTAAAGTCAAATTTTGTGTCATAAGCCAAACCTGCGAGAGCGTAAGCCGCCGGATTTTTGGCTTGCGTGATTGCTACTTCGCCCGTTTTAAGGCGGGTCAAGTTTTGAGACGTGCCATAAACCACACGGACTACATCGCCATTGTCTCGACGCTCGACACTCATAACGAGTGCAGGCCGTGGTTTCGGCCCTGGCTCCATACCTGGAACTTCTGGAAACAAGCACCAAACCAAGTCGCCCGGGGCTGGGAGCCTCCAGTTAACCAAACAGCGCCTCCCGCGAAATGACCTTGCCCATTGGTAAATGCTTTTGAGCATCTTTACGCAAGGCTTTGATTTGCTTAGCGCTTAACGGCCCGTCATCAGGGGCATAGGCCGGCAATATATCCGTTGCGAACTTTGACAACGCCATGTGAATGACTTGTGTTTCGTTCACCTCTAACACCTTGGCGAGGGCTTTGACAGTATTGCGAGTTACGCCAAACTGCGTATCCTTGGACCTGAATTTCATCAAAAGGTTGTCACTGATAACTGTCATTGGTAAGCCTTAGTTTGTATATATAAACTATATATATTTTTTTGTAATTTTGCAAGTCCTTTTTACAGTGACACGACAAGCGCCCCATCAGCGTGAATTTTTGGCGTAACAAGAAAAAACCCCATTAGCACATGGCTACGGGGGTTTTAGGGGCTGAAGTTTTTTACGTTTAAGTAAACTGCTCATTAAAACGGAATATCGTCATCCATATCGTCAAAGCCACTCGCAGGGCGGGCTGCGGGGGCTTGGCGCGGCGCGGGAGCCGCAGCTGCGGTGCGAGGGGCGCTTGGCGCGGCGCGGCGTTGAACGCCGTCTTCGCCTTCGCTTGGGCCGCCCATGCCTTCTCGGCCACCGAGCAGTTGCAGCTCTGTGGCTACGATGTCAACCGTGTTTTTCTCTACGCCGGCTTGGTCGGTGTATTTGCCGTATTTGAGGCGGCCTTCCACATAAATAGGTCGGCCTTTTTTGACGTATTCGCCAGCGATTTCAGCAAGGCGGTCATAAAAGGTCACGCGGTGCCACTGGGTATCTTCGATGGTCTCACCGGTGTTTTTGTCTTTGCGTCGGCTACTGGTTGCAATGCTAACGTTTGCCACTGCTTGGCCCGAGGGAAGGTAGCGGATTTCGGGGTCGCGGCCGCAGTTTCCGACCAAAATAACTTTGTTTACCGATGCCATGGTTTTCTCCAGAATTGTTGCTGCATTATCCCGCCTTTATGGCTGGGATTTTTTATGACGCCGCCTTTGGCGCTTGCATTCCCCAGGCCACCCCGAGCCAAGCCAGTATGGCAAGGCTGCTGACTAAAAACAAGCCGGGCGCACCCGCAGTTTTAACCACCCAGCCGCCCACGGCGCCGCCGACAAAAAATCCCAATGACTGCAAAGTGTTGTAAACCCCTAAGGCGGTTCCGCGCGAGGCTGCAGGTGCTAAGCGCGAGGCCATGCTGGGTTGGCTGGCTTCGAGAATGTTGAAAGCGCAGAAAAACGCAAACAGTAAAAACGCCAAATCGGGCAATGTCGGTGTGTGGGTTGCAACAAACAGCAGCCCGACTTGTACTGCGCCAACCAAGCCCACTGCCCACAAAAATACCGCTCGCAAATAACCGCGTTTTTCTAAAGGAAAAAGCGTTGCGCCCATCACAAAAAAGGAGGCCAAGACGGCGGGTAAGTAAAGAGTCCAGTGGTGGTCTTTGTCTAAACCCGCCTCGACCATCATGGCCGGCAGCGCCATCCACATGGAGAGTTGCACCGCGTGCAATACAAAAACGCCAAAATCCAGCCGCAAAAGCCCGGGGTGCGTGAGCACCTGCCGCAGCCCGCCGCGCCCAACCGCCACGTGTTCTGTCGGCTCTGGCGGAACCCACCAGACCACCACACCAATCCCAGCGACAGCCAAGACCGCGGTGATCGCAAACAAACCATGCAAACCGACAACGGCGGCCAGCAAGGGGGACATTACCAATGACAAGGCGAACATCAAACCAATACTGGCGCCGACCAAGGCCATGGCTTTGGTGCGCACCACATCGCGGGTTTGGTCTGCCAAAAGCGCGGTGACTGCCGCTGAGATAGCCCCAGCTCCTTGGACGGAACGGCCCACGACCAACCAAAGCAAAGTGGGCGCCCAAGCGGCCAAGGCGCTGCCTAAGGCAAAAATCACCAAACCCACCACCATCACGCGCTTGCGCCCAAACCGGTCGGAGGCCATGCCAAAGGGAATTTGAAGAATGCCTTGGGTGAGGCCGTAAATGCCCATGGCCAAACCCACCCACGCCGCGTCGTCGCCCCCAGGGTATTTACGTGCTTCCAAAACAAAAACGGGCAATACGAGAAACAAACCCAGCATACGCAACGCAAAAATAGAAGCCAAAGAGGCGCTGGCGCGCCGCTCCATGGGCAACATGGCGAAGGCAGAGGATGCAGGGGCTTGGGGTTGAGACACGCAGGGGCTTTACAAAATGTTGGAGATTGGTATTGTGCCCCAGCGATAATGTACGGTTTTGTCCGGCACGCACGTTTTGAACTCTCCCCACACTCCTTTTGATTTGGCTGGCGCACTGGGCGAACAGCCTGAGGCATATTTAGGCTCAGTTTTACGTCAAGACCGGATCAGCGTGCGGGGTGCGAGAACGCACAACCTCAAAAATATTGACCTCGATATTCCCCGCAACCAACTTGTAGTGATTACAGGTTTGAGTGGTTCAGGAAAATCAAGCCTGGCGTTTGACACTTTGTACGCCGAAGGACAGCGCCGTTATGTAGAGAGCTTGTCCACCTACGCACGGCAGTTTTTGCAGCTCATGGACAAGCCCGATGTAGACATGATCGAAGGCCTCTCGCCTGCCATCTCGATCGAGCAAAAAGCCACCTCACATAACCCGCGCTCCACTGTGGGCACAGTCACAGAAATTCACGATTATTTGCGGCTTTTGTTTGCCCGCGCGGGAACGCCTTTGTGCCCAGACCATGGGCTGGCGCTGCAAGCGCAAACGGTTAGCCAAATGGTCGATGCGGTTTTAGGCTTGCCGCTAGACACCCGCATCATGATTCTGGCGCCGATTGCACGGGAAAAGAAGGGTGAATTTACGGACGTGTTTGCTGATATGCAGGCGCAAGGCTACGTGCGCTTTCGTTTGAATGGCAAAGTGGTCGATTTTGACGATTTGCCAGCGCTTAAAAAAACCGAGAAGCACGATATTGACGTAGTCATTGATCGTCTCAAAGTACGCCCCGATTTGCAGCAACGGCTTGCCGAGAGTTTTGAAGCGGCGCTGCGCTTAGCCAACGGGCGGGCGATTGCGCTGGAGATGGACAACGCAGGCGCTGACGGCGCGCTCGTTGAGCATTTGTTTAACGCTAAGTTTGCGTGTCCCGTGTGCAGCTACTCAATCAGCGAACTTGAGCCACGCTTGTTTTCTTTTAACTCGCCGGTGGGCGCGTGCCCGAGTTGTGATGGTTTGGGCCACCAAGATGTTTTCGATGTGACCCGCGTGGTAGCGTTTCCATCGCTGAGCTTGGCCAGCGGCGCCATCAAGGGCTGGGACCGGCGCAACGCGTATTACTTTTTGATGTTGGAGAGTCTGGCCAAGCACTACCGCTTTGACATTGACGCACCGTTTGAGTCGTTGGACGCATCGGTACAAAAAGCTATTTTGTACGGCTCGGGTACCGAAGATATCAAGTTTAGTTACACGGTGGATTCTGGCGCTTCGCAGGGTAAGAAGTTGTCTAAAAAACATCCCTTTGAAGGCATCATTCCCAACATAGAGAGACGTTACCGCGAGACCGATTCGGCCTTGGTTCGGGAAGACCTCGCCCGAATGCGCAGCTCCCAAGCGTGTACCGAGTGCAACGGTTCGCGCCTGCGCCGCGAAGCCCGCCACGTCAAAATTGGCGAAGGCCCGCAAGCCCGCGCTATTTTTGAGATCAGTCACAGCACGTTGCGCGATGCGTTTGCATATTTCAGTACGCTCACCATGCACGGCGCCAAAGGCGAGATTGCGGCCAAAGTAGTTCGAGAAATTGGCCTACGCTTGAAGTTTTTAAACGATGTGGGCTTGAATTATTTGAGCTTAGACCGCAGCGCGGAAACGCTCAGCGGGGGCGAGTCGCAGCGTATTCGATTGGCCAGCCAAATTGGCTCGGGCTTGACGGGCGTGATGTATGTTCTTGACGAACCCAGCATCGGGCTTCACCAGCGCGATAACGACCGGCTCATTGGCACCTTGAAACACCTGCGCGATATTGGCAATAGCGTGTTGGTCGTTGAGCACGATGAAGACATGATGCGCGCGGCCGACCATGTGATTGATATGGGACCAGGCGCCGGAATTCACGGGGGCCAAGTGATTGCCCAAGGCACGTTTGACCAAGTCAAAGCCAACCCGAAATCTTTAACCGGCCAGTATTTAGCCGGGACGTTGAAAATTGACGTTCCCACCCAGCGCCGCGCCTGGCTGCCTACGGTTGCTGCTAAAACCTACCAAGCTAAACACCCGTCTCGCTTTGCACCCAGCCCCGCCGCTGAGCGACGCGCCCAACGGGAAGCCCGCCACCGCGAAACCTTGGGCGACTTGCAAGCATTGCGCGTTATAGGGGCAAGCGGTCACAACCTTCAAAACGTGAGCGTGGAGTTTCCGGTGGGCTTACTGACTTGTGTCACTGGCGTATCGGGCTCAGGGAAATCAACCTTGGTCAACGACACGCTGTATGCCGCCGCTGCGCGAACCATCCACCGCGCCCACGACGAACCTGCGGCACATGAATCGATTGAAGGCATTGAGCATTTTGATAAGGTGATTAATGTGGACCAGTCGCCCATTGGTCGCACGCCTCGCTCTAACCCTGCGACCTACACCGGCCTCTTTACCCCGATTCGCGAACTCATGGCCGAGGTGCCGACGGCTCGGGAGCGTGGCTACGGCGCAGGAAGGTTTAGTTTCAATGTCCCAGCGGGCAGCGGGGGTGGGCGGTGTGAAGCCTGCCAAGGCGACGGCATGGTGAAAGTAGAGATGCACTTTTTGCCCGATGTGTATGTGCCGTGCGATGTGTGCGCCGGGCAGCGCTACAACCGCGAGACCTTAGAGGTTCTCTACAAGGGCAAAAACATTGCGCAAATTTTGGAACTCACGGTAGAGGCGGCGTTTGAGTTTTTTAAAGCAGTTCCCACTATCGCTCGCAAATTGCAAACGCTGCTTGATGTGGGTTTGTCTTACATCCGCCTAGGCCAATCGGCCACTACGCTCTCAGGCGGCGAGGCCCAGC
>SXGT01085439.1_pt1 | contig 18414 bp, 18 predicted proteins | sample 3176221 | NCBI WGS metagenome assembly SXGT01 (sample SAMN11356862, study PRJNA531348) | freshwater metagenome | isolation source: freshwater sample F1-120 | place: China: Fuxian Lake, Yuxi | collected 2017-12-25
CTGCTCACGTTCTTCTTCCGCCAGCTGCCGGAGCTCATCGAGCGCGGCCACATCTTCCTGGCGCAGCCGCCTCTGTACAAAGTCAAGAAGGGGAAGAAAGAGATCTTCCTCAAGGACGATGCGGCCAAGCACGAGCACACGTTCAAGAACGGCATCATCGACGTGCGCCTCGTGGGCGAGGGCCAGGACCCCGACGAGCGCGGGATCGAGGGCGAGGCGCTGCTCGCCTACCTCCTCCAGATTCGGCAGTACGAGACGCTGCTGGATCGCTTTCAGCGCCGGCGCGACGCGCGCGTGGTGGCTGCTGCGATGTATGCCACGGGGCTGACCGCGGAGACGCTGCACGAGTCGCGCGACGTCGAGGCCCAGCTTGCGGCGATGACCGCGTGGCTCAACGGGCGCTACCTGGATCTGGGCCAGGTCACGACGCGCATCGAGGAGGACCCGGAGCACGGCGGGGTCGCGGCCATCGTGGAGACGCGGGTCAGCGGCGTGCGTCGCGTCACGCGCTTCGACCAGGAGCTGTGCCGCTCGCCCGAATTCATCGAGCTGCGGCGGCTAGTGACGGAGTTTGCCTCCATCGGCAAGGGTCCGTACGCCGTCTTGAGGGCCGATGGCACCGTCGAGGCGACGCCACGGGATCCGTCCGACGTGCTCGCGCACTTCGAGAGCCGCGGCGTCAAGGGGCTCGAGATCAGCCGATACAAGGGCCTCGGCGAGATGAACCCCGAGACGCTGTGGGAGACCACGATGAACCCCGCCAACCGAACGCTCCTTCAGGTGCGCGTGGATGACGCTGTCGAGGCAGACGCCATCTTCCAGGTGCTCATGGGAGACGAGGTCGAGCCGCGGCGCGAGTTCATCAACGAGAACGCGCTCAACGTGCAGAACCTCGACATCTGACGGCGCTGATCAGCATGGACGTCGCGCTCGGGCGCATGCTCGCAGAGGTCGAGTCACATTTCTGCGCGCTCCGCGGTCAGGGGCTCGTGCTCTCAGAGCGTGACGTGAGCCTCGTCGAGGCGTGGCATGCCGCAGGATACTCCGCGCCACGCGTGTGCCAGGCGTTGACCGAGGCTATGGCCGAAGGTCGGGACCGGCGCGGCGCCAAGGCGCTACCTGGCTCACTCGCCTATTTCCGCCGCTCGGTCGAGGCTCGACTGCGACGCGAGGCCGGGAAAGTCGCGGAGGGCGCGGTGGCACCCGCGGATTCGGCTCCCGAGTCCAACGTGGATGAGCGCCTCGACGCCTTGCCCGAGAGCGAACGCGAGCGCATTCTGGCGAGCGTGGAGGCGTGGATTGACCGCGAGCGGCATCAACTAGGTCGGGCCGGCCTCGAACTCCGCCGGCAGGCGCTCCTCGAGGACGCGCTCGACGGGCGCTTGCCGCCATTGCCGGCGAGGGGCCGCTGATGCCGGCCACGTGCGCGCTGTGTGACGACCTGCGCTATCGGACGCGGGCCGGAGCGCGTTGGGCCGAGGCGGTCGTCTGCTCGTGTCAAGACGCGTGTAAGGAGTGCGGCGGGACCGGAAGGCAGCGCTTCGACCGACCCGACGGGCGCGTCGAATTCGGTACCTGCTCGTGTCGGCACCTGGCGGCGCGCGTGCAGCACTTCAACCGGGCCCACCTTCCGGCCACCTATCACAGTAAGCGCGTCGAGCGCTTCGACCTCGCCGATGCGACGGCCGCCGAGGCACGCAAGGCCGTGCTCGAGTTCCAAGCTCGCGGCAAGCTCGGCGATCGCGGGCTGATGCTCATCGGACCTCCGGGGGTCGGCAAGACGCACCTCTTGTGCGGCCTGCTCCGGTTCCTGGTGCTCGAGCGCGGCATGACCGCGCGCTACGTCGACAGCTTCCAGCTGCTCGAAGAGCTGCGGCAGCACTTCGAGCTGGGCAAGGGCGCAAGCAAGCTCAGGGAGGAGGTCGCGAGCGTGCCGGTGCTCGGCCTTGACGAGCTTGGCAAGACACGCGCGACGGGATGGCAGATCGAGGTGCTCGACCAGATCGTGAGCCGACGCTACGACGGCGGGCTGACTACGTTCGTGGTGACGAACTACCGCATCCGACCTGGGGAGGGAGGCGACCCGGAGCCACAGCTCGGGGGCCGCCGGCGCGCGGAGGTCGTGGCACCCAAGGCCGCGGAGGAGAGCCTCCAGGACCGCGTGGGGCAGCGCATCTTTAGTCGGCTCGTCGCCATGTGCCGGCCGATGGAGATCGTCGCTCCGGACCGACGGTTGAAGGACGGCTAGCTAGTCGCGGCGGCCGCCACCGGCCAGCAGCAGGATGATGCGTAGGATGTTCACGAACAGGTTCACGAAGTTGAGGTAGAGCGTGAACGACGCGGCGACGTGCTCGTTGGTCGGGTACTCGCGCATGATTCGCTGGGTGTCGAACAGGATCCAGCCCGCAAACAGCACCACGCCGAAGAACGAGATCAGCAGCGCAAAGCCCGTGCTCTGGAAGAAGAAGCTCAGCAGCATGACGCCGAGGAAGCCCCAGGTCGCGACCGTGAGCATGCCGGCGAGGAAGCTGAAGTCCCGCTTGGTGAAGAACGTGTAGGCCGTGAGGCCGCCGAAGGTCACGGTCGTCAGGCCGAGCGCCTGCCAGACGTAGGTCATGGACGACTGACCGAGCTGCCGCGCCATGAGCATGGCCACGAAGATGATGCCGCTGAGCACGAAGCCGGTGAACAACGAGTAGGCCGCAAAGGCGATGACGTTGACGCCCTGCATGTGGCGGACCTTCATGAGGCCCCAGCCCATGCCCATCCAGGCGAGCATGATGAGGATGGCTCCCATGAAGCTGTTCGAGAACATGAAGGCGCGCTCGGTGAGGCCGGTTTGGATGCTGATGCCGGCGCCGACGGCCGTCATGAGCAACGCGGCGGTCATCCAACCGTAGACGCGCTGAAGGAACGCGAGGCGCTCACTGACGGAGGCCTGGGCGACCGGGCGGGCGGTTGCGGTATCGAAGCTGTACATGGTTCTTATCGTCTCCTTGGGTTCAACGACTCAAAAGATGGCGCAACGCGGCGACGTGTCAAGTACGCCTCGCTTTTAGGCCGGGCTTGAACCCGGCGTTGGGCGGTGCTACACAAGCGGCCCATGAGCGGGATCCGGCTTCGCAGCTACACGTTTCTGGACAGCCTCCAGCCCCAGCTCGCGTCGTTCATCGGCAAGACCGCGCGCGGCTTCTTGCCGATTCCGAGCATGGCGAGCTTGTGGATCGAGATTGCTCCGGGCATCTCCATCAACCGCGTGACCGACGTCGCGCTCAAGGCCAGCACCGTCGTACCGGGCGTGCAGGTGGTCGAGCGCGCCTTTGGCGTGCTGGAGATCCACGACCGCGACAAGGGGCAGGTCATGATCTCGGGCAAGGCCGTGCTCGACGCGCTGGAGCTCAAGGAGACTGACCGCGTCAAGCCCAAGGTCATGTCCACGCAGGTCATTCGCTCCATCGAGCCGTATCAGGCGCAGATCATCAACCGCGACTCGCAGGGCATGATGATTCTGCCGGGGCAGTCGCTGTTCATCCTGGAGACGGAGCCCGCGGCCTACGTCACCTTCGCCGCAAACGAGGCAGAGAAGGCGGCCAACGTCTTCCTGGTCAACCTGCGGCCTATCGGCGCGTTCGGGCGCCTGTGGATGGCGGGGACCGAGGCCGAGATCGACAGCGCCGCCGAGGCGGCAATGAAGGCCATCGAGAGCATCGAAGGCGTACCCGGAAAGTAGTTCCCGTAAGTTTATGGACCGCGGCTCGCACGGGTCGCGCATGACGAAAGAGGTTCGAGAATGTCAGACGCGCTTGGAATGATCGAGACCCGCGGCTTCGTGGGCATGGTCGAGGCGGCCGACGCCATGGTCAAGGCAGCCAAGGTCGAGCTCGTGGGCTACGAGAAGATCGGCGGTGGCTACGTCACGTCCATCGTTCGCGGCGACGTCGCGGCGGTCAAGGCAGCCACCGAGGCCGGCGCCCGTGCGGCCGAGCGCGTGGGGGAGCTCGTGTCGGTGCACGTGATCCCGCGCCCGCACGGCAACATCGACGCGGTCCTTCCGCTCGGACGCCAGACCAAGGCCGGCTAGTCGGCCATGATCCTCGGACGCGTCGTCGGGACCCTCGTCGCGACGAAAAAGGACCCCGAGCTCGAGGGGCTTCGTCTGCTCCTCGTGCGCGAGGTGGACCAGTCGCTCGCGTTGGTCGGCAAGCTCGTCGTGGCGGCGGACGCAGTCGGCTCCGGTGTGGGTGAGGTCGTGCTGTACGCCGCGGGCTCGTCGGCGCGGCAGACCAAGGTCACCCAGAACCGGCCGGTGGACCACGTCATCATGGCGATCGTCGACCAATTCGAGATTGGCGGTGAGCTGCTCTACGACAAGGGGCGCGATCCCTAGTCTTGGCGTCAGGGGGCCGGCCCCCTTGCAACTCCCGGGGTGAGCCGTGGCAGCTTCAGATTACAGCGATCAGCAGATTTCACGCATCGTCGAGAAGGTCGTCGCGAAGCTGGCTTCCGACGGCACGCTCAACAAGCTCGCCGCTCCAGCGACCACTGCGCCCAGCGCGCCGCGGGTCAGCGTGCCCACGTTCCAGGCGGGCGACGGCATCTTCGGCGATCCAGACGCCGCGGTGGAAGCGGCCCGACGCGCCTATGAGGAGATCAAGGCCGTCCCGCTCGAGACGCGCAAGAAGGCCATCGAGGCGATGCGCGAGGTCGGTCGACGGCTCAACCCCGAGCTGTCGCGCATGGCGGTCGAGGAGACCGGCCTCGGGCGCGTCGAGGACAAGCTCAACAAGAACCTCCTCGTCGCCAACAAGACGCCCGGCATGGAGGCGCTCATCCCGCGCTCGCACACGGGCGATCGTGGGCTCACGCTCGACGAGCGGTCGCCGTATGGTGTCATTTGCAGCATCACGCCCTGCACCAACGCCACCGAGACCATCCTCAACAACGCCATCGGCATGATCGCGGGCGGCAACGTCGTGGTGTTCAACACGCACCCGACCGCCAAGAACGTGAACAACTTCTTCATCCGCGAGCTCAACCGCGCGATGACGGCTGTGGGCTATCCTTCGAATGTGCTCACCTCGATTGGGGATCCCACCATCGAGAGCGCGCAGGCGTTCATGAAGCACCCGGGCGTCCGCATGCTGGTCGTCACGGGCGGCGGGCCGGTCGTCAAGGCCGCGATGACCTCGGGCAAGAAGTGCATCGGCGCGGGTCCAGGCAATCCGCCTGCGCTCGTCGATGAGTCGGCCGATCTGGCCAAGGCCGCCAAGGACATCGCAGCGGGCCACAGCCTCGACAACAACATCGTCTGCATCATCGAGAAGGAGGTCATCGTCGTCGAGTCGGTGGCCGATCGCTTCAAGACGGAGCTCGAGCGCGCCGGCGGCTATCACCTCAAGGACGCCGACGTGGCCAAGCTCGAGAAGGTCCTCGTCGAGGACGGCCACATCAATCGCAAGTTCATCGGAAAGAACGCGAACATCATCCTGCGTGAGATTGGCATCACCGCTCCCGACAGCCAGCGCTTCGCGTTCTGCGAGGTCGACGAGAAGCACCCGTTCGTGCAACTCGAGCAGCTCATGCCCATTCTGCCGGTGTTCCGGGTGCGCGACGCCGACGCAGGCATCGAGGCCGCCAAGCGCGTCGAGCACGGCTTCTTCCATACGGCGACTTGCCACAGCAAGAACATCGACGTGCTCCACAAGATGGCGCGCGCGGTCAACACGTCGCTCTTCATCAAGAACGGGCCGAGCTACGCGGGCCTCGGCATGGGCGGCGAGGGCTTCACGAGCTTCACGATTGCCGGCCCGACGGGCGAGGGCCTCACGACCGCGTGGCACTTCACCCGCGAGCGGCGCTGCACGCTCGTCGACTACTTCCGCATTGTCTGACCTGGGCGACGCGCTGGGCGTAATCGAGGTCGCGAGCATCGCGCGCGGCATGGTCGTCTGCGACGCGTTGGTAAAGCGCGCCGCCGTCTGCGTCTTGCGCTCGCACGCCGTCGATCCCGGCAAGTACCTCATCATCTTCCGCGGGCCGGTGGCCGAGGTGCTCGAGGCCTTCGACGCGGGCGAGGCCGCCGCCGGCAAGGCGCTCGTCGACAAGCTCGTGCTCACTCAGGCGCACGAGGCGCTCGGCCCCGCGATTGAGGGCACCTTGCCGCGGCCCGAGCTCGACGCGCTAGGAATCGTCGAGACGTACACCCTCTGTGGCGCCGTCGTGGGGCTCGACGTGGCGCTCAAGGCCGCGCGGGTTCAGCCCGTGGAGCTGCGGCTCGCGGCCGGCATGGGCGGCAAGGGCGTGTTCGTCATCACCGGCGAACAGCACGACGTCGAGGCCGCGGTGGAGGCGGCCGTCGGGCGCATCGGGCCCGACGCGCTGAGCGAGCTCATCGCGCGTCCGCACGCCGACTTCCTCAAGGGCGCGCTCTAGTTCAACGTCGGCGCGGCGGGCGCGGAGAGTCGCTCGACGAGCCGCAGGACGCCGACCGAGTCCGGCAGCTTGCCTGGGGCGAAGGACAGGATGACGTCGTTCCAGTCGGCCTCGCCGGGGCGCACGCGGTACTCCAGCCCGTCCTTCGTCGGACGAAACTGGATGCGGCCCTCGTCCCGTCCCACGGCCATCACGACGCCGAGCAGGATCGGCAGCGGCAGGTAGATGCCAGGCTGGCCGGGCTGCATCTCGAACTCGACCACGTCGGTCATCGGCATGCCCGGTGGGATGGCCACGGCCGTCTTTGGCACCCAGCCGAGGCCGATGACGGGGCCGTTGTCGGCCTTGATGCGGATGTACTGATACGCGCCGCGGCGCCGTTGCGCCTCGAAGTGGCACACGCGGGGCCAGATGACCCGGACGATGTGCGGTGGGACCTCGAGCATCGCAGCTGGCCCCGTCGCGGCCCGCGGCTCGACGACCGGAGGCGACGCGGGATCGTAGCTCGCCAGCGCCCGTGCCGTTGCGGCCCAATCTCCGAGGTCGCCTTGGGTCAGCGTCAAGATGGCGACGCCGAGATCACCGGCGGTGCTCGAGGTCGAAAACAGAGCGCTCTCGGCGTTGGAGTCCGGCTCCATCGTCAGGACCCCCTTGGCGGCGGCCACGAACGAGAGCACCGTCGCGAGCCGCCCGGCGCTGATGCCGGCAGGCAGACCCGCGTTCCGGAGTGCGCTCCGTGCGGCGAGCTCGAGAATGGACCAGTCGGTGAGGATGTCAGGAGCGAGTGTCGACTTCCAATCAGTCATGGGCTGACCTCCCGTCGGTGATTACGGCTTGTCATAGGAGCGCCGACGCAGCGACCCCAGTGCGAAGACGGCTAGCAACACGCTAGCCGCACTCGTAGCGAGCATGGGCCACGGCCACGCGTCCTCACGCCGCTCGGGGCCCGCGTCCGAGCCGGACCGGCCGGGGATCTTGACGAGCACCAGCTTGTGGTCCTTGACGCCCTCGATCTGCCAGTCGTTGACGATGCTCTTGAGCGGGCTCGTCGTGGGCACCGTGTCTCGGTAATGGAGCGGCGGCGAGGCGGCGACGTCGTCGCGCCGAAAGAACGTGAGCAGCGGGCCCTTCTCGCGCCCCTCCGTGCGCTCGTCCTCGGGGTCCTTCCACGCGCCCTTGCGCAGTCCATCGAGGGTCTTGACCTGGCTCGGCGTGAGCGCGACCAGGTACGACGTGTAGCGATAGCCCGACGGCACCTTCAGCGGGCCATCCTGGATGCCCGCCGTGAGGGCCTCGACCCGCTGCGTGCGATCGCTCGTGGTGACCAGGTAGACCGCGTAGTCCTTGAGCTTGGCGACCCCGGTCACGCGGTGCTCGACGGGGACATAGCGCTGTCCAGGTGGCATCACGTCGGCGAGTGCCGGAGCACCGGTGAGCCCAGCGATGAGCGCGAGCGAACACGTGACCAGTCCGAGGCGAAGGCGCGGTGATTTCATCGCTCGACGATGCCGCCAATGGCGCGACGGCGCAAGAGCCGGCAGCCTCGGTGCGGGTCCGAAATTTTTTTGAAAGATCATTCAAAAACTCCTTGACCCGCCCAACCTGCCCTGGCATCGTGCGACTTGTTCGAATGAACGTTCATTTGAACAATGAGCAACGAGTACCGGGCCCCACGGGGACGGCAAGGAGAAGACGATGGGCACGCGAGTGAATGAAATGAGGTCCGCCGGGCTGCTGGCGCTGGTCGCGCTGATGATGGTCGGGCTCGGTGGGTGCGATCTGCCCAAGGGCGACAAGACCTCGCCCGATTACTGGAGCGACCTGTACCTCGACATGTACGCCGACAAGCTCGTCGTCGGCCCCCTCGAGCCCGGACCCGGTGCACTACCGCATCCGCGCGCCGTGCTGCTCATCACCGGGGTGACCATTCGCACGCAGTGGTTCGACCCCATCGTGGCGCGGCTCCAGCGCGACGGCTTCACGCCCATCGTGTGGGAGCCACCCGAGCTGCTCTCCTACGACCTGTTCCAGGCCAGTGAGGACCTGGCCGCGGTCGTCCAGAAGGTTCTTGCGTCCACCGGCCAAAAGCATCTCGACATCCTCGCCGAGTGCACGGGCGGGGTCATCGCGCGCTACTACCTCCAGTCGCTCGGGGGCGACCAGCACGTGTCGCGCCTCGTCACGTTCGTGTCGCCGCACAACGGCATCGCCAAGGCGCCCTGGGCCGCGCTCATCGCCGGGTGGCCCGCGCTCTACGATCTCTCGCCCGGGAGCGCCTTCCTCGAGGCCGTCAACGGCCAGCCCCTGCCGGCCAATGTCCCGGTGACCTCCATCTACACGTGCAGCGACGAGTACATCCAGCCGTGGAAGACCTCGCTCATCCCCGGCGCAAACAACATCGGCCTGTGTGACGGCAAGGTGGGTCACTTTCAGACGTTCTACGATCCGGCCATCTACGCCCTCATGCACACGGCGCTCACGCAGCCCTCGCCCAACGCCGAACCCGAGCCGTCCCCGGCGGTCGAGCCGCCTGCGCCCTCCGTGACCGATCCCGTCGCTGCCCCCGTGGTCCCGAATGCGCCTGTGGAAGCCGCCCCCGTCTCCACGCCGGCCACGCCGGTCGCAAGCGCCGCTGTCGCGCCCGATGCGCCCATCCCCGGCAGCACGGACCTCGGTTCATCGGCGTCGCCTGCCGCTCCCGTCACCGTGCTGACGTTGCCGAGCCCGGGAGCCGGCCGGGGCTGCACCACCGGTCGCGGTCAGGAGCCCGCCACGGGCGTCGCGTGGGTTGGTGCGCTCGGTCTCGCGCTCCTCGCCGTGCGTCGCCGCGGTGGCGCGCGGATCCCCAGTTGACTTCGCGGCACCCAGCCTCGAAGGTCCCGGCCATGTCCTCCCGACCGGAGCCGCAATAGCTCATGGCCCGTGGACGCCCGCCCACGCCCCACCGGGGGGACGTGATCCTGGCCGCCGCGCTCGACTGCTTCGTCGAGCGTGGTTTCCATGGCACGAGCGTGCCCGAGGTCGCCCAGCGCGCGCACATCGCGGCGGGCACCATCTACCACTACTTCGACAGCAAGGACGCGCTCGTCAACGCGCTGTTCCGCAAGTGGAAGGCGGAGGTGGCCACGCGGGTCGTGGCCAAGTTCCCGGGTGGAGCGCCGGTCCGCCAGCAGTTCCGCGTCATGTGGCTGGAGATGTTCGCCTTCGCGCTGGCCGAGCCCAAGGCGTTCGCGTTTCTGGAGTTGCATCACCACGCGTCGTACCTCGACGCGGAGAGCCAGGCCATTGACCGGGGCCTGAAGCAGTTCGCCGAGATGATGGTCCAACGTGCGCAGAGCGAGGGCGTCATCCGCGCGGGGCCCACCGTATTGCTCATGGAGCTCGTGTTTGGCGCCTTCATCGGCGTCGTGCGCGCGCACCAGGACGGCCGACTGGAGCTCACCCCGGAGGCCTGCGCGCTCGCCGAACAGGCCTGCTGGGACGCGCTTGCGGCCGGTCACGGCCGATAGACGAGGCCCTTGGCGCCGTAGGTGGACTTCCAGGTGGCCACGAGCGTCGTAAAGTCGGTCACGACCACCTTCCCAGCGTCGCGCAGCGCGGCCAGCGGCTTGAGCACCGTCGCCTCGATGTCGGCCAGGCCGGTCGGGCTGGTGAGCGTGTCGGGTCGAAGGTTCCATGACGCGGTCAGGATCTGGCTGGCGGGCACGGTCCCCGCGGCGTAGAGGTCCACGAGCGACTGCACGCCCTCCATGTTCTTCGTCCACGCCCCAATGGACACGATGTTACCGGCAGGGTCGTCGGTGAAGTAGTGATCCCGATCCTTGGGTCGCCACACGCCGGTCACGATCGGATCATTGGTGTGATTGGGCGTGCCGGCGCCAATCAGGATGTCCCCCCGCCACGACGCGGTCGGGTAGTGCTCACCGGCGATCGGCGCCCGAAACCGATCCCAGGCCTGAAACTGCGGCAGCGCCGGGTCCCAGATGTGCCCGCCGATGACGGTGCTCTCTCCGACACCCAGCCCGGTCAGCAGGTGCGCCACGTCCGTGTAGTTGTAGCCGCCGTTCTCGTGGGAGTGCGGGTCGATGGCCACGCCATAGTCGTCGCGGAGCGCGACGAACAGGTTCCTTCCCCCGGTGCTCGCGCGCGTCGCGGCGTCCTCGGCCGTCTTGGCGACCTCCAGGTACTTCCAGTCCGGCTGGAGCACCCAGGGGAGCGAATAGGACTGAGCCAGCTTCGCCATCTCGAGGAGCTTGGCGCGCAAGGCGAGGTAGCCCTTGCGGCTCTGCTCGGACCCCAGCGCGCCGCCGGGCGTGTTGTCCTCGATGTGCGTGAACAAGACGACGTAGACGACGCCTTTCGCTGGGGCCGTGATGTCGGTCCCGGTCCCGCCCTGGGTCTCCACTGCCGGAACGTCCGGCCCGACGCTGTCCTGGCTCTGGCTGACGTCGACCGACGCGGCATCGGCACCCGTCGCGGCCGGGGGCGTGCTCTCACCCCCACACGCAGCGAGGCACAGGAGCAGGGGCAAGGTGACAACTTCTGAGCGCATGGGACCTCCCGAAGGACGGAGCCTACGCCCGGTCCTCCGCGGGTCAATCTTTGGCGTCGCTGGGAGGCCACGCTTTTCGTTGACCCTTCCCGTCCCGGCGCGTAGAAGCCGGCTCAGGACCCACGGCCTGCGAGCCCTGCGCGTTCAAGAGAAGGAGAAGACATGGGAAAGTGGAGCTTGGTATTGACTGTCCTGGCGGCTCTCGCGCTCGTCGGCTGCGCCGCAGAAGAGCTCACGGGCGAGGTGCCCGGCACGCGTGTCACCCAGGCCGCCCTAGAGGCGGGCTGCAAGGTCGACTGCCCGAAGTGCCCCAAGGGCGCCGTCTGCAAGCTCGCGCCGTGCACCGTCACCTGTCCTCCCAAGGCCACGCCGTGCGGCAATACGGTCTGCAAGAACGGCGACGTGTGCTGCAACGCGAGCTGCGGCATCTGTACGCCCCCTGGCGGCGTCTGCACCCAGCAAGCCTGCGCGCCGACGGGCGGCTGCAAACAGATCGCGCTCTGCATCCAGGGCTACACCTGGTCGACCAAGAAGTGCGCGTGCGTGCCGGTCAAGCCCAAGGGCAACAAGGGCTGCGCCACCGACGCCGACTGCCGCCTGTTCTCGGACTACTGCACCGGCTGCGACTGCCGCGCGCTGAGCACGAGCGCGCCCGATCCCGTCTGCAGCGGCCCCGGCGTGCGCTGCTTCGCCGACCCGTGCCTCAACCACGCCGCCGTCTGCCAGGGCGGCAGCTGCGTCGTGCAGTAGGGCAACGCAGTTCGAACACGCTAACTTCGTCCACGCCCACGCCCACGCATTGCCTGCCCGGTAGGGACAGGTCGCCGCATTGCGCTCCCGACGCGATGCGACCCTGTGGCCGGCGCACGTCGAGCTTCCATTAAATATATCCAGGCTGACGAACAAAAGATCACTCGTCGCTGTGGACGATGGCTCGCAAACTGGTGTTTTTTTCCTTTTTGCGAAAACTCCCGTCGCTTGACGTCATCCGTGCCTGGGGCATGATTCGACCAGCGATGGTCAACGACGGAGGCCCAATGGAGAACGAAACTCGTGGCCCGCAGCCGCGCATCGGAGGCCAGGCTTGGGCAGCAACGCGCGTGGCACCTGCCGTGCTGGCCGCAGCGCGATCGGATGCCCAGGCACTCTACGTGGAGTCGAGCGTCTCACCCGACGGTCCGTGGGACCGGGTGGTCCGGTCGCTTGAAACTGAACCCTCGATTGGGATAGGAGTTGACCTGTGACCACGACGACCCCATGGCAGATCGTGACCCTCACGCGCACCGACGACGCTCGGAGCGCCTCCATCATGCTGCCGCGCGACCAGGTCATCGGCGCGGAAGGTGCGCGCATCCTCCAGGTCAGCTACCGCGTCTACAGCGCGTCTCACCTGGACTCGCTCTTCCTCGAGGCGGCCGACGCCATCGACGGCCCGTGGACGACCGGGCCGTCCCTCAACAAAACGCCGACAACCGGCCCGTTTCCGTACGGCGAGCCATCACAGTTGAACTTCACCGCCGACGGGCTCGGCATCGAGTCGCTCCGCATGCGAAGGTTCTACCGCTGGCATTGGTTTCCGCCGACTCCGGTGGCCAACAGCGCGATTTCTTTTGGCTGGCTCGTCACCCTGGGCTACTGAGGAGGCGCATCGTGGGCACCGAGAAGAATTGGGTCAACTACGCAACGTTTCTGGGCAACAATGGCGCGGCCTCTGCGGTCCGCCATCCGGCGCCGCAGTCCGATATCTTGGCTCGCGACGTGTCGCGCGCGCTGCGCATCGTCGCCGAGGTTTTCGGTCGCACGAGCGGCGTGCGGCTGGGGCTACAGTCCGCGCCGACGGTCGCCGGACCGTGGGTGCAGTTCGTCGAGGACGTTGGCAACGGCGGCGAGGGGCCGACGGGCGAGGGCACCGGGAGCTCGGTCATCCTCATCGACCCGCGGACCAACCCCTACCTGACCCAGCCCGCGCGCCTGCTGCGCTGGGCGATCCAGGTGGACGCGTCGCTCGCGGACTGGGAGCTCACCTTCCAACTGCGCTACGACGACGCCTGCGAGTGCGCGCCTGGCGTTGTGGTCGCTCCAACGCCGCGGGACCTGGCCCTGGCCAACAGCGGCGCGCTGGCCGCCAACCCGATGCTCCTGCGCCAGCGGCTCATGGGCCTGGGCGGCACGGCGGATGGCGGCGTGAGTCGCCCCTTTCCGGCGCTGGACCTCCAGCCGTGGACGAGCCTGCGGGGCAGCTTCTTGACCGCCGAGTACCCCATCATTTTTCCGGCTGACGGTCCGTTCGACACGGCGGACCTGTGCACGATGCTCGTCAACGTTGATTCGCTCTATGCGTCCGGCGCCAGCCTCGTGCTCGAGACCTCGCACACTCTCGACGGGGATCGGCTCGGCGAGTGGGTCGAACTGGACGCGCCTCCGACGGGAATGAACGGGACCTACTATCTCTCGAAGCGACCGCCGTTCGAGATGCCGACCTCCAGCTCGCAGGTGCAGCTCCTGCGCCGGTATCTGCGCTGGCGCGTGGTCTCGACGGCCGCGGACTGGGCGCTCTGCACTCGCGTGCAGCTTACGCGATGTGCGTGAGGTGGTACGGGTCGGAGCCGTGTTCGCAATCGCAGTCACGCTGACGGGATGCGACGATGTTGTGGACCGCCTGATCTACAGCGGAGACCTCGTTCAGCTCGGACACTGCCGGTCTAGTTTCGACTGTCGTTCTGAGGGCCAGTGTTATCCAAATCCGAAAGTCGAGTACAGAGACGACGGCGTCGTCATTCGATGCGTCGTGCGCAGCCATTCTGATTGTGTCGACTCCGACGCATGCAAAAAGCAACACCGGTGCTCACTCAATAGTTGCCTTGGTCGGTGCCAGGTTCGGCTGGGCTGCAAGGACGCGGCCAGTTGCAAGGGCGTTACGAACTGCCCGATCGAGGAAGGTCCATTCCCAGATAGCGCCGACATCGCGGACTGCCTCGGGAGCAGCTATACAGAACACTGCGTGAGGTTCCCGGAGTGAGGTTGACGGGTAGTCGCCGCTGGAGGCAGTAAGATGACCGAATCGCATTGGCACTACCCATACCATTCGGGCGAGGTCACGGCGGTCTCGGCTCGTCTGCTCGAGGACGAGCTGTGGCGCGTCCTCCGCGAGGGGAGTGACGCTCAGTGTGACGGACTCGACCCATCGTCACCCTACGTGCTCCCGTTGCGGAGTGGTGGAGTCCTCTACGGCCAGATCCGCGCGTGGCTCGGACGTCCGCGCATCGGCATCGACTCCGTCGACACGAGCACCATCTCACCGAATAGCGACGGCCGCCTCGAGTCGGTGCCCGTGCAGGGCCTCCGCCTGACGTTGGAGTTGCCCATCACCAAGTGCTGGCTGCTCCTTCGTGTGCCTTCACAGATGTCGGTCAGCGCGATCCTGGCCACGGGTGATCCGATGGGCGCGTTGGCGAGCTTGAGCACCGAAGCGCAGAAGGCCGCGCTGCTGGACGATCAGCTCAAGTTCGAGCTTGGGACCCCATCTCTGTACGCGTCGATCGTGCTGGCCCCGATGGCCGATCGGGTGCTGTATGTCGGGCGATCGCGCGCGTCGGTTGCTGCCGCGTGGACTTCGCCAGCCCTCGAGCGGGACGGCTTTTACGCCATGCTGCGCTACGATAGTCTCTCCAGTCTCTTCCAGCGCATGGTGGAGCAGCTCCGCCGGGTGCTCCTGAGTCCCCTGATCCCGGTCGCAGGCGCATTGTTCCAGGCGTCTTCGGCAACCGCGTTCAAGCGCGACGTGTTCGAGCGCGAGCTGGGCAACCGACTCGCGCTCGGCGACACGGCCACGAACTCCTCCATCGGCGGGCCGAGGGACTTGCTGAACCAGGCGGAGGCCTTCACCGAGTTCGCGATCGGGAATCAGCTGGACACTCCGACCTCGTGTCAGGTCGTGCACCGGCTGTGCGACCGCATCGTACTTCGTTTGCCGCGACAACCGGCCTCCGCGACCGCGGGACCGCCCAGGGCCGATGTGACCTCGGACGCGATCGACGCCCGTTTCCTCTTGGACGCGGACCCGGTCGCTGCGGCGCTCGCCTGGGAGCGTCTCGAGTCCGACGTGCACCAGGCGATGCAAGCGCGTCTCGAGCCACTGGGCGCTCTGAGCCTGCTCCCGTCGTGGCTCCGGCAGCTGATGGACGGATCGGAGCTGGCGAGAGACCTCTTGCGACACACGGATGATGCTGCCATCGGGACCAACCGTGTCGCGGCCAGTGTGGCGCTTCTTTTCCATGAGCTGTTCGACGTCGATGCGGCAACGGAGCCGTTTCTCGTATCGAGCGCTGCTCGCGAGCGCGTCCGCGACGCCCTCGATGAATTCCGTACGCCGACTCAAGCGGAGGCGTTCGGAGTGAGCCTCTACGGCCGCGTGCGTGGCTACCTCGAGGACGGGTCATTTGTTCGGGACGTTCTCATTCCGGTCGCAAGGGCTGGAGCTGCGGGCATCGCAACAGTGGAGATTTTGTGGCTGTATGACGTGGTTCGCAATGCTATCGACGCCGCGCTCGTCGGCAACGAGGAGGTCACGGGCGACGTCCGCACAAAAGTCATCGACGCGCTGGTCCTCCAGATCAAGGACATGGACCCCGAAGCGATCGCCGGCCTCCCCGCGACCAGCCGCATCGTGAGCAGCTTCTCGCGCGTACTGGCCGATCACGTGGTCGGGCTCATCCCGACGGGCGCTCGCCTTGGGGTGCTGCCCGCGGCCTACGTTCCAGATGTCGGCGCGGACCTCGCCCTGCTCGGCCGCACGCTGAAGATCGACTCGGCCTCGAGTCCTTTCGCCGCTCCGCCACCGCCAACGACCTACTCCCCGCCCGTTCCGCTCGGTCCAGGTCCCGTCGGCCAGCGTGGCAATGCAGCCCGAGCGTATTCGTGGGGATACCTCTATCACGTACTCATTGGCGGCCTGCAAGACGCGCTGCTGACCACCTGCGGCCCGGAGAACGTGCCCCTCGCCGGCATGCTCGGCGGACCGGTGCCAATGCACCCCAACGACACCGCGATCCGGAAGGGGTCCATACCTCTGGGGACCGCGTTCTGGAACGCAGAGAACCTGGACGCGACAGGTCGCATCTCGCTGCTGCCGCTGCTGCGACAGTTGGGTGTCGTCACCTCGGATGGCTCCGTCGATTTCAGTGCCAAGATTGGTGGCGCGAGCCTGGGCACCAGCACGGTGGTGAGCGGCGCGCGGGTGAATCGCGCAGAGGTTGTCTCCTCCAGTGTCGTGATCCACCCGGGTCGGCAGCCGTACGTCGGCCTCAAGAGTACGACGGCAGCGATATCCGAAGAGGTGGCGTTTCCGCAGGTCGACGTGGCCTTTGTGCTCGAACTCGACCTCACAGTCTACCTCGCCGAAGCCTTTGTAAAACAGTTCATCGACGCGGCGTTCCGGGCAGCAAGTGTCCCCGTCGTTGGCTGGGTGATCGCCGGGTTCATGGCCGCCTGGGTTCACAAGCTTCGCTCCCTCGACGGTTCGCGACTGCATTGCACGGTCCACAACATTGGTCTGGCCGTTCGTCCCACGATTGGTCCCGATGGACGGGTGGCCGTCACGGTCGATGGCCGTGCCCTGCCCATCTGGGTCGAGTGGTTCGACGACTCCGACGACGGCAAGTTCCCGAGCCAGTTTCCCGTCGGAAGCGTCCTCCGCGGAATCCTCAGGGGTCTCTTCGTGAACGCCGCGCGCGTCGCATCTCCCAATGTCGACACGATCAACACGATCAACGAGTATGTTGACTGGTGGACGCTGCTCGACGTCACCCCCGATGGTCGCTTGCGAGCGCTCGGCCAGCACACGGTCGACACCGAGATCCGAGCGGACCTCGAGTCCGTCCTGGTGCCGGTCGGGCCGTACGTGGCGCTCGAGGAGCTCGGGTTCAACGAGAAGGACCCCGACGCCCCATGCCGTCATCGCGGCGAAGCCGAGCTTCGCGCGACGTGGAACGCGCTCGGCCTGCTCGGTACGCCCCAGCTTCGGACGCTCTTTGAGCCGCTCCCAGGCGCGGGCACCGCGGCCTCACTTGCCCGCTTCTGGAAGGTGCGCGATGCGTACGTCAAGGATGCGCAGGGTCGTCATCCGGACGCTGCTGAGCAGCTGGTGGCCGTCGGGACGGACGGGTACCACGTCTTGCCGCTCGACCCCGACGACGGCGCTGCGTCTGGGTCGCTGCCGACGCTTCGGTTGGGGCCCCTGTCGGAGTACTCCGGCCCGAATGCGATGCTGAAACAATGGAGGGCCGACCTCGTCGCGGAGTTGTCGGCGTATCGCGGCGCGAACGAGCTTGCCAGCTGGATGCTCAACTTGAATCAGCCGTCCGACGCGGCGTTGCTGGCCATCAACGCGGGTGTCGGCCCGGTCTTTCCTAAGACGTGGGTCGTGTCCGCGCCCGTCAAGGGCTATGGCGCCTTCGACCCGGGTGTGTTGTACGGCGCCAACGGGACCCGGTTCCTCGGGATCTCGACGACTGGAGCCTCGGCGCCCTACGCGGAGTACACGCCCTTCAAGGCGGTGACCCGAGACGTGATCGAGCGGATGCTGGGCCCGACGGAGCTCGGTGCGGTTCCGGCCATGGCGATGCAGGATCCGGGAATCACGGATCTCGCGCTCGACCGGCCGACCGTTGTGGGTGTCTTCCCCGATCGCTCCTACTTCAAGCTCCAGGTCACGGGCCTCGACCTGCTGCGCCCGGTTCCGGGCGGCGGCTGCGCGGCGGTGGAGGCACGCGTCACCCGATACCCGCGGCCCGCAGAGCTTGTGCGACCCGGGCCCACGTTCAAGACAAAGGAGTGGTTTCGATCGTACCCCTTTCTTCCCTTCGTGGACCACCTCGTCCTGGTCGACGCGACTTGGCAGCTCACGGGAAAGCAAACGGTCATCGGTGTCGAGATGCAGGTCCCTCCGCCGGGAGAGGAGCTCGCCGCGATCGGGCCGTCAACCGACCTCCGATACCGCTTCAGCCTGGAGTACCTTCCGGACCGGTGGATGCTCTTCGAGGGCAGCTGCGAGCCCTCGTTTGGCGCGCCATTTCCAGTCTCCCAGGTGTTTGGCACGGCGAGCGTCCGCGCGTCCTTCAAGTCCTTCGGTGTGTTCTCGTTCTGGGACCGTCTGGTCGATGTGGCCGTGGTGACACGCTTCCCTGTCAATGAGGACGGCACTTTGGGCCCGGGCCGACCTGCGCTGAGAATTGGCTTCGAGATGGCCGCGTTGCTCGCAAGCCGCCCGATTCGCGTCGGGATGCAGCTGCCGGGTGAGGATGCATTCGGCTCGTGGACGTACGTCGGACTTGTGGCCCCATACGGTGGCGCGAAGCAGTTCAAGTTCCGCGTCGCGCTGCAGGTGTGGGCGGCATCGGACCCGGCGTCCGCGCTCAGCCCTGCGACATCGC
>SXGT01134605.1_pt1 | contig 18414 bp, 18 predicted proteins | sample 3176221 | NCBI WGS metagenome assembly SXGT01 (sample SAMN11356862, study PRJNA531348) | freshwater metagenome | isolation source: freshwater sample F1-120 | place: China: Fuxian Lake, Yuxi | collected 2017-12-25
GGCATCGATGTCGAGGCCAGAGTCGGTCTCGTCGAGGATCGCGATCTTGGGCTGCAGCATTGCCATCTGCAGGATCTCGAAGCGCTTCTTCTCGCCGCCAGAGAACCCGTCGTTGAGCGAACGCGAGGCCATCGACTTGTCGATCTCAAGCAACTCCATCGCCTCTTGGATCTGCTTACGAAACTCGGGGATGCGGACCGGGTTGTCAACACCGTCAGGACCACCCTTGCGGTGCGCGTTAACAGCCATGCGAATGAAGTTCGCAACCGTCACGCCCGGCACAGCAAAGGGATACTGGAAGGAGAGGAACAACCCAGCGCGCGAGCGCTCATCGGCCGCCAGCTCGAGCAGGTTCTGGCCCTCGAACAGGACTTCGCCCTCAGTCACCTCGTAGCCGGGATGCCCCATCAGCACGTGGCTGAGTGTCGACTTACCCGAGCCATTCGGACCCATGATGGCGTGGATTTCACCCTTCGACATCTGCAGATCGATCCCCTTCAGGAGTTCAGTATCAGTTCCGGTGATATTGGCGTGCAGGTTGCGAATAACAAGATCGGGCACGGATGCTCCTGGGGAATGGTTCGTTCGGACGAGGCGCGAGAGTGCCGTCTAGGCCTTCACTCTTCGCTCGCTGTAGAGACACAGACTAGCGCTATCAGGGTAGACGAATGAGGGTACCCAAATATTCCCCATTTCGCGGGTATTAATCACGCAAACGGCCTCACGATGCGACGAAGGGGCCAGACCCTTTTGCCGCATGCCACGGCCAGCCACAAAAACCACAACGCCCTAGTGGGATGCGACGAACGGGTCTGGCCCCTTCGTCGCATCCGGCTTGGCGTTAGGCCGAGGGCTGATCCTCAGTCGACTCGGTCGCGGTCTCTGCAACCTCGGCAGCCGGAGCGGCCTCGGTGATTGCGGGTGCCACAGGAGCCACGGACGAGCCGGTGTTTTCCCAGACCGCGTTCATTCCGCTCTGCATGTAGGCGATCCACGCAGGCGAAAAGAAGAAATAGAGCAAGATGGAAATCCAGCCGTTAATCGGCGTTTGACCCGTCATTGCCTGCACCGCCGTGATGCGCTTATGGGTCGAGAAGAAGCTCATCACGGCCGGCACGATGATCAGTGCTCCGAGCGACACGGCCAGCAAGGACTTGCCGGGGCTCGTGCCCAACTCGTCAGTGCCACGGGCGCGACCGTAGTCGGCCAACTCGCGGTTGACGCGGTACCACCAGATCCAGAGATAAAACGGAACCAGACTCAGAAACGCAACGCCAATGACGTTACAAATCTTGGCGTTCGAGTCAGACTCGGGAATTGCGATTTCTTGAGCCATTTCGGACCTCCTTGTTCAAATTGCCTCAAAAGAGTAGGCGATCTTGAGGCCCCTGCAGCACGAATGCGGGGCTAGCCCCCAGATCGATACCCGCTCGTGCTTACGGGCCTCGAAGAGCGGCTGAGGCTACTTGGCTCCTGGCGCACCGTCGCGGAGATAGGAAACCAGTGCTGAGTCGGTTAGCCACTCGACCGGTGCGTGGTCATCCGTCAACGGATCCGACGTGGGCGCGATGCGTACCTCGTTGCGCCCAACCTGCGCACAAATCGTGGTCAGGGGCGCAGACGCCGCAGCAAGGCGCGCAACCGCGCCTTCGGCTGTCCCGCCGTCTCGATACCCCGTCACGATCGTGTTGAAGTCGTTGACCTGCGACTGCACAACAACGGGAAAGGCCGTTGCCATGGTCTGCGCGATGCGGTCCAACGCCTCGCTGTGCCCCGGTGGCGAGCCCACATTGATCGTCACTGCCCCGTCAGGGTTAAGCCGATTGCGAACGAGCTCGAAGAACTCCCTCGTGACGAGATGAAAGGGGATGTACGGCTGGTGGTACGCGTCAACAATGATCCCGTCAAAGCGATCGTCTGATGCCTCGAGCCAGGGGCGTGCATCCGCCTCGTGCACCGTCAACCGCGCCTCACCCATGCCAAGAAAGCGATACCCCACCTCGGTCACCGTCGGATCGATCTCAACACCATCGACGCGCCAGGTCGGCCAGAAACGCGCGTACTGCACCGCGGTTGTCCCACCCGCATTGCCAAGTACCGCTAAGCGGCCGTCGCGCGGTCAGCCGATTGCTGCCGGCAAACAGGCTGCACGATCCCAGTACCCGCCCACCAGCCCCGAGGGCCCAACCTTGATGGAGTGCGTTGCCCAACCCTCGTTGAGACGCAAGACGCGCTCGCCCTGCTCGTCATCGACGACCTGCACGAACTGGTAGGCAGACTCGCCCTCCCAGATAGTCTGGTCGCCCGGGGCCGCCTTGACGCCCTGCTCGGGGATCAGCAGCAGCAGCGCAATCGCAGCCGGCACAATCAGCGTGGCCCGTGGCAGCAAGGGCAGCGCGGCAGCGGCCAGAATCAGGGCAAAGACCAGCAGCGTTCGACGCGTCCCGATCCACGGCACCAGGACGAGCACCGAGACGAATGTCCCGAGAAGCGAGCCGACTGTGGATAGTGCATAAAGACGCCCCGAGATACGACCAGCCTCTTCGACCGTCGTCACCGACAGGCGAATTGCCCACGGCGCCACGGCACCAAGTGCCGTAATCGGCACGGCAAAAGCGAGCAGGACCGCCACGAACGAGCCAATCAGGACACCGGCCGAAATCTCTGCAAAGGCCTCGTTGGCGAGCGTCAGTAGCGGACGGGTAGCGAATGGCAGCACCGCCACCGAAGCCGCCGCAACTAGCACGACGCTGCCCAACACTCGCGGCGTCGGCCACCGATCAGCAATCCGCCCACCCAGCCAATAGCCCACCGAGAGGTACAGCAGGGTGAGTCCAATCACGTTGGCCCAGACCAGCGTTGAGGTGCCGAAGAACGGTGCCAACAGACGGGCCGCAGTCAGCTCCACGCCTAGCGACGAGAAGCCCGCGGCGAAGACCAAAAGGTAGATGCGAGCCGTGCGCACCGGCACACGGTACCCGCATCTTTTCATCCTGTGTTCCTGCGCCTTAACAGAGACGCAACACAAATCCCCAACAACACTTCATAAACCACCGATACAACGTGTCCCATGAACGAGAACTGGACTCCCACCAATTACCCAACTACCCCTCCGCCCGCTGCCGAAAATCAGAAGCAGCGCGGCTCGCGGCTCGTCGTTCCCGTGCTGATCGCCTCGTTGCTCTCGGCTGGCTTGGCTGCCGGCGGCACAGCGCTCGTCATCAATCAGGATGGCGGTGGCTCGACCACGATCGTTCGCCAGGTTGCAAACCCGGCGAACAGCAGCGATTCCAGTACCGCCATGCCGGTTGCCTCGACGGGCGGCATGACGATCGAGCAGATGTATAAGCAGTACGGCAACGGTGTCGTCCGCGTCGAGCACGCGGATGGCCTCGGCTCCGGCTTCGTGATCGATAGCGAGGGCCACATCCTGACCAATGCCCACGTCGTGGATGGCGCACAGGGCAACATCACCGTCTCGTTCTCGAATAACGAGAAGGTCGTCGCCAAGGTCGTCGGCGTTGACAACGCGACGGATGTTGCGGTCCTCAAGGTCGACGTGCCAAGCTCGGCCTTGACGGTGATTCCACTCGGCGACTCAGACGCCCAGCAGGTTGGCAGTGAGGTCGTGGCGATCGGCAACCCGTTCGGCCAGGACCGCACCGTCACGAGCGGCATCATCTCGGCGGTCGCGCGTTCGATCCAGGCTCCCAACGGCTTCAGCATCAACGGCGCGATTCAGACCGACGCTGCCATCAACCACGGCAACTCGGGAGGTCCGCTGCTCGACATGTCCGGGCAGGTGATCGGTATCAACTCGCAGATCAATACGGGCGGCCAGGCTAACGCTGGCAGCGTCGGCATCGGCTTTGCCGTTCCGATCAACCTCGTCAAGCAGGTCACCGCGGACATCATGGCGACCGGCAAGGCCCAGCACGCCTGGCTCGGCGTTCAGCTCTCGGATGTCGACCCAACGCTTGCCTCGCAGACCAAGATCGGCTCCGACTATGGCGCGATGATCGCGAGTGTGACAACCGGTTCTCCGGCTGCCAAGGCTGGCCTCACGGGTGCGACGGGTGAGACCACGATTGGGGGACGGTCGTACGCCGTCGGTGGAGATGTGATCGTTGAGGCGAACGGCGCGAAGATCGAAGGCGTCAAGGATCTTCAGGCCGCCGTGTCGTCGCTCAAGCCGGGCGATAAGCTCGAGCTCGTGATCAAGACCAGCACCGGCGACACCAAGACCATCACGGTCATCCTCGGCGATCAGCCGCAGGACCCAACCGCGCTCGCCGGCTAAGCCCACTTCTCCTTAGCCGTCGACTGATTGGCGGGGTCGAGCCTCCTCCGGGCTCGGCTCCGCCAACTCTCGTTGTGGGCACAGTGGTGCCGGACCCAGTGCCACGCGTGCGGAACGCAAGCCGCACACAAGGCCGCCCCAGCGCCATCAACTATCGCCCTGGTTCCTTGGAGGGCATGACACGTGCGCACGTGTCATTTCCTGCACACAAGGCCGCCCCAGCGCCATCAACTACCGCCCTGGATGGCATGTGACGAGCCCTTGTCAATAGAGGGCGCTGCCTCGGGAGCGTGTCTGAGCCACGCCACGCATTGGCAGAGATCCGACCTAGCGCTCGTGCCCGCAGGTACCGCGGTTAGCGTTTGTCGGCGATTTGGGCGAGCAGCGCGACGATCGTGCCAACAACCACCCAGAGCACCGCACCGACAACCGCGGCCGCAACACCAATCGCGATCGTGTAGGCGGTGCCGCCAATCAGACCCACGGTCATCGCGATTGCTGCGTGGAGCACTGCCATGGCGTAGGCGGCGACGGTGGCGCGGGGAGCCTGGCCGGCTGCGCGGGAAAATCGTTCGGGAATCGTATCCATCCCGTGCATCCTACCCGGCGGCGCCATCGACAGGGGTAGAGTCTCGGTGAAGACGTGATATTGCCCTTATTCGCCGAAAGCCTCCTATGCGTGTCCTGATGATCGTCAACCCCGTCGCCAGCCGGATCAACTCGGCCGTCGAGCGAACCGCTCAACGCGAGCTTGAGGATTCCGTCACGGTCGAAGTCGTCCGGACGACGCGTCCCCTCGAGGCCGCCGAACTTGCGCACAAGGGTGTCGATGAAGGCTTTGAGGCGATCATCGTGCTTGGTGGCGACGGGACCGCCAACGAGGTGCTCAACGGTATTGGTGCCGAGGTGCCGATTGGGCTCCTCCCCGGCGGCGGCACGAGCGTGATGGCGCGCAACCTCGGGCTGCCACCCTCGATCCCTGCGGCGGCTCGTCGGCTCGGCGTCGCCTTGCGCGAAGGCACCGAGCGCCACGTGCGGGTCGGGCGCATCAATGGCCGTCGCTTCGCATTCAATGCCGGCGTCGGCCTTGACGCCGAGGTCGTGCGTCGCGTCGATGGCCGCGAGCGCACCGCAAAACGGCGTCGCCCTCCCGACGTCGCCTTCGCCCGCGAGTTGCTCAAGCTCGTCGCGCGCGGCTCGTTTAGCCATCCGCACATCATGCTCCATACTGGTGGTCAGACCGAACGCGTTGCCTTCGTGATCGCGGTCAACCTCGCACCTTGGTCGTACATCGGTACCCTCCCGCTCGACCTTGCCCCGAACGCAACCGCAGATGGTGGTCTCGACATCGTCGCGCCTCGGCGCATGTATCGCCGCGACGTTGCCGGTTTTGCACAGCGCCTCCTCGTCGACCATCGACATGCCCGTGGCAGTGGCGATCCACGCGTCGGCTACTGGCACGACGTCTCGACCGTCGAGTTGCGCTGCGACTTCCCGTTTCCCGCTCAAGCCGATGGCGACGACCTCGGCGATGTCATGGACGTATTGATCGATGTGGACCGTGCAGGTGCGCGCTACCTGATCTGACGCGTACGATTCCCGTATGGAAAACCTCGTCGCTATCAGTCAAGGCTTCGGTCTCGCCGTCGCCTGCGGCCTCGCTGCCGTGCTTCCTCTCGGCGTGCTCGCCGCTGCCGCGCTGCTTGGCTGGTTGCCCGGCAGCATCGCGGTTGCCGCCGAAGCTCCCGTGCTGATCGCCGGGTGGGTGATTGGTGTCTGCGAGGCTGCCGCACGAGCAATCCTCCCGATACCCTTGCGCATCGCCACCAGCGCCCTCGGTGGCGCAGTCGCCTGTGAGTTCGCGCTCGGCTCGACGCTGCCGTTCGTTGGGCTGATCCTCGGATCGGTGATCGCTGCCGGGACCGCGTGGGCGACGACGCGCCTCGTCGATCGTGCGATTTCCAGTGGCGGCCCGCGCTGGGGCGTCACCGCACTCGTTGCGGGCGCCAGTGTCGTCGTGGCTGCGCTAGCGATTATTCCTGTGGTTGGTCTGATTCTCGTCGGCATCGTGATTTGGATTGGGATGCGTTCGCGCAACGATGACCAGGGGCGTTACGCCGGGCTTCGCGTCCTGCGATGACCGTTCGCCGCCTGGCTCTTGCGGCACTGTTCGTGCTGCTCCTGGCGGTCACGCCCCTCGCAGCCAACGCGGCGTCGCCGACGCTGTCCTCGCTCAAGGCAGAGCAACTCTCACGCGATGCCCAAGGCATCGAGGCACTGATGCTCAAGTACCCGTTCTCGCAGTGGTCGTGTGTGTTCGCGGGCGAGACTGCCTTCTGGAACTGTTCCCTCAACGCTGCCTCCGATGGCCAGTCGATCGCGATCGTCAAGATCTACGATCCCGACAAACGCGTCTGGAGCGTGACGATCCCACGCAACGGCGCCCCGGCAACGCGCCTGACCGAGAAGACTGCGACAGCGATCGCCGCCAAAGATCCCAAGGTAGCAGCGTGGATCGCCCGCTACCGCGACCATGACCGGCCGGTGCGTTCCTTTGCCGCGCTCGATCTCGGTACATGGCGCGTCAAGTGGTACAGCAGTTCCAGCCAGATCGCTGAGGTCGGCGTCCTCGACACCACGGAGGTGATCTCCTACGTGCGGACTGGTCCGCAGGTGGCTTGGTCGATGGCGCGAGGTGGCCGGGGTTTTGGGCGCCTAATCAACGAGCCGTGGGCCCTTGGCACGCTGATCCTGATCTTCGCTCTCGTGATGCTTGATTGGCGGCGCCTACGCTCGTGGCGGACGCTCGACATCTTTGCGATCGTGTCGCTCGCGGGCTCGCTGTGGTGCTTCAACCGCGGTTTGGTTTTCTGGGCCGTGCCGCTCCAATACCCGCCGCTCGTCTACCTGTTGGTGCGCATGATCATGATCGGTACGGGTCGTAGCGCCCGTCCGGCCTTTACGACTCGGCTGCCGTTCTGGGTGATGGTGGTGTTGATTCTCGTGCTGGCGGGCGGTCGTGTTGGCTTCAATGCCTACTCGTCCAACGTCGTCGATGTTGGCTACGCCGGTGTCGTGGGTGCCGATCGCATCCTCGATGGCCGAAGTCCCTACGGCAGCTTTCCCACCAAGACCGCCATCCCCTGCGGCACGCGCTATTCGGATGGCAACTACAGCGGCTACATCCAACCGACTGGGCGCTGCGAGACGGCAATTGAGCGGGGCGACACCTACGGTCCCGCGATGTACGCGGCCTACGTGCCTGGTGTCGCCGCGCTCGGCTGGACCGGGCGCTGGGACGACCTGCCAGCGGCGCACTTTACGGCCGGCTTCTTCGACCTCCTCGCAGGCATCGGCTTAGCGCTGTTTGGGTGGCAGTTCGGTGGCCGCCGGTTGGCCGCTGCGATGGCGCTGTTCTGGTTCGCCGTACCGTGGTCGGCGTACACCTTTATGAGCGACTCGAACGACGCGATCGTGGCTGCATACCTGGCCTGGAGCGCTGCCCTGATTGCCCGTCCGGTCGGCCGTGGGGCCTTTGTGATGCTCGCAGCGCTCGCCAAGTTTGCGCCACTCATTCTGCTGCCCCTCTGGCTGAGGCTGGACCGCCAACCACCCCCACCCCGTGGTGAGTGGGCCTATTGCGAACCGGCCTTGCGGCAGTCGCGCATCGCGCGACTCTGGGCTTATGTCCGCCCCGGACCGGGCTCTGGCCGCACGTTCCTTGGCATGGTGCTCGTCACGATTCTGCTGGGTGCGATGTTGATAGCACTCGATGGGACCGGGGCTTTGCGTACCTTCTGGGACCGCACGTTTGGGTGGCAGCTTGATCGACCATCGCCCTTCTCGATCTGGGATTGGGGCGAGTACCCCGGCTTTCCCGACCTGGCCGTTGTGCAGAAGATTCTTAAGGCCGCGCTCGTCTTCGGGGCGATCGCGCTGTTTTTTGTTCCGCGCCGGCTCGACGCCACACGCGCCTTGGCGTTTGCCGGCGCCTTGATGATCGGCTTCCAGCTCGTGCTGACCCATTGGATGTATCTGTACCTGCCGTGGGTGATGGTGTTTCTCGCGATCGCCCTGCTCGCGCCCCGCGTTGGCATGCCCCGCACCCGCCGGGTCGACGAACTTGACAGTGCACTGCCTCGTCGCGAACGCCAACTCGTCGCAGGCGACTGACTCAGGCAGAACGCCGAAATGCTTCGGCACTCGTCGCGCGACCATCTTCGTCGCACGTAATCAGCACGCCTTCGAGCCGGACATCTTCGGAGGCTGGCTCGAGGCGCTGGGGCTGCTGCAAGGTGAAGCGGCGCAAGGAGAGTTCTTTCTTCGCACCAATCACAGAGTCGTGTGGTCCGGTCATGCCCGCGTCGGTGATATACGCCGTTCCACCCGGCAAGACGCGTGCGTCGGAGGTCTGCACGTGCGTATGGGTGCCGACGACGGCTGTCGCTCGGCCGGCTAGGTGCCAGCCCATTGCGACCTTCTCGCTGGTGGCTTCGGCGTGGACGTCGATCAGCACGATCGGTGTCGAGCGATGTGCCTCGTCGAGCAGCGCATCAACGATCGAGAACATCGACTGCGCCGGCTCCATTGTGAACGACCCAAGCAGGTTGATCACGGCGACCGGCTGACCACTGCTGGTCGGAATGATCTGCAGCCCTCTGCCTGGCAATTTGTCGAGCAGGTTGGCGGGCCGCACGACCCGATCAGCTTCGATCAGGTATGGGCCGATTTCCTTGCGCCGCCACAGGTGGTTGCCGAGCGTAAGGCAGTCGGCGCCGGCGGCCAGAAGTCGCTCGGCAAGCTTCGGCGTCAGACCCGCACCATCGGCGGCGTTCTCTGCGTTGATTACGACGCAATCGAGCTCGAGCTCGGCGCGCAGTAGGCGGAGCCTCGATTCGATCGCGGACACGCCGGGAGCGCCATAGACGTCTGCGAGAAACAGGATCCTCACGATGCCGCCACTGCCGTTGCGGGTCGTACCTCGAGATGGATGCGATTGCCGCCATCCTGCGTGTACTTGCTGATCAGCGGGTCGAGGGCACCCGTAACGTCGACGATGCGTCCAAGCGTCGTCCACGCTTCGGGCCGCGTCGACACCGGCGTGCCGACCGAAAGCTTCGGATCAGAGCGGATCCCCGTGGCAATCACGACGACTCCAGGGTTAGCAATCGGTTCAATCGCGATCTGATCACCGTAGGCGGTGCCCTCCACGATCAACGGTGTAATCGAGAGCACCCTGCCATCGACTGGCGTGTAGGTGTCGGTCCCGACGAGGGCACCAATGTCGACTGAGGTTGGGTCGCCGTCGACCTGATACTCCGGTTCTCCGGCAACATCCCCCGAGAACGAGGAAATGATGCGCGCGACGAAGCCCTCGTCGAGCGGTTGTCCAACCGGCTCGAGTAGCAAGGCATCTGCGCCCATCACGGGATGAAAGAGAATCGCTGTGATGCGTGACTGTTGCACTGGCACGAGCAACACGACTTGGTCCTGACGCGCGAGCGCCTGTGGCCGTGGCGCGCCCGATGGCAAAATTCGCGTGGCGGGCGCCAGTGACGGAATGAGGTCGACGCCACCGAACTGCACGAGCTGTAGACCACCCACGCCCACGACGCCAAGCACGAGAGCGCACGCGACCCAGATGCGCGCGCGGCTGGCCTTCAGCACCGGCGTGGAGGGGGGTGGTAGGAGGATGTCGACGCCCGACCCCGTCAACTCTACGGTCGCGACGTCGGCCTGCTCATCGTGCACGACCATAGGCCGAGTGTACCCGCGCAGAGCGCAGACCTACGGCACCGCAACCGCGGTTGTGCTGGGGGGAGCGCTCCCCGGCGCTGTTGTCGTCGGGGGTACAGTGGTGGTCACGGTTGCTGCAGGATCCGCAGGCACGGTGACGGTTTGCTGTGGAACTGGCATCGATAGCGTCAGATCCGGAGCAGAAATCGAGGAGACGATGCGGTTCTCGAACTGCGATGTGAAGCCATTCCAGGCCACCGGGTTCTTCGGCGCGGCAAAGCTGACCGGCGGCGTGCCGGCCAGCGCAGAATCCATGAAGAGATGCCAGATATCTGCCGGTAATGTCGGGCCGGAGACGGCTCCGACGCCCTCAACGTTGTAGAGCGACTTCGTCTCATCGGGATAGCCAATCCAGACGCAGGTCGCAAGCGTTGGCGTGTAGCCGCAGAACCAGGCATCGGTGTGGTTGTCGGTGGTGCCGGTCTTGCCCGCCTCGGGACGATCGTCCGACATCAGTGCGCCGGTACCGGTGCCAGAACGCATGTTTTCACCCAGAATGCGTGTCACCTCGGCCGCAACACCATCCTCAATTACCCTGACTCCTCGACTGCGCTTGCCGAGCAATTTCTGTCCATCTGCATCGAATACCGATTCGATCGCCGTTGGCGGGTGGTAGATGCCGCCGTTTGCGAGGGTTGCGTAGGCCGTCGTCATCTCGAGGGGCGAGACACCGTTCGCACCGAGCGTGATCGATGGCACTGGCTCGAGCGGCGACGTGCGTATGCCGAGCCGCTCTGCCATGTCGACGATATTGGCGGGGCCCACATCGATCGCGAGCTGGGCGTAGACCGTGTTGTCCGATGCGAGCGTCGCGTTTTCGAGCGAGACTGCGCCGGCGTACTTGTCGCCGGCTGTCGCGACGGTCCAGGTCGGCGAGTTCTCATCGGGACGCCACGAGAACGGCGCCGACATGTAGGTCGTCGCACTCGGATCGATGCCCTGCTCAATCGCCGTGGCCAGCGTGATCGGCTTAAAGGTCGAGCCTGGCTGGCGGCGGCTCTGCGAGGTTAGGTCGAACTGGTCGGTGCGAAAGTAGCGCGTTGAGGCCATCGCCACGATCTCGCCCGTCTTCGGCCGAATCGAAACGATCGCTGCATCGGGATCACCGGCTGTCGGCAAAACCTGCTTCATCGCGGCCCGTGCTTCGCGCTGCAGCACCGGGTCGAGCGTCGTGTTGATCTTCAGACCACCCGCACGGACAGCAGCCTCACCAAAATCGGGCTCTTGCGCCAACTCGTTCGCCACGTAGCGCACGAAGAAGCTCTCCTTGACGGCGCCATACACACGACCTCGCTTGAGCCGCAGCGGTGTCGCATCCGCCTTGCGGCGCTGGGCCTTGCTGATCACGCCGGTCTCTTGCATTGCCTGCAGCACCTGTGCCCGCCGCTTCAACGCGTCCTTGGGATTCTCGTACGGGTCGTACCGGCTCGGTAGTTGTGGCAGACCCGAGATCAGTGCGGCCTCCGGCAAGGTCAGGTCTTTGGCCGACTTGGCAAAGTAGGTCTGGGCGGCGGCCTCGACTCCATAGGCATTGTTGCCGTAGAAGACGGTGTTGAGGTAGGCCGTCAGGATCTCGTCCTTCGAGAAGCGATCTTCCAGCTGGACGGCGAGCAGGGCCTCGCGAATTTTGCGGTCAAGGGTGCGCTGCTTGACGATGTAGATCTGCGAGATCAACTGCTGGGTCAGCGTCGAACCGCCCTGCACGATCTGTCCCGCAGCAAGGTTCGAAATCAGTGCGCGCGAGATGCCTTGCGGGTCGACACCGCCATGCTCGTAAAATCTACGATCCTCGATCGCCACGGTGCTCTTCTTGATCCACGGGGAGATCTGATTGCTCTTGACTGGCTGGCGGTTCTCGTCGTTGGCGAGCACGCCAAGGCTCGTGCCGTTATCGGCGTAGACGGTGCTGTTCGCGCCAATCTCGCGTGCCTTAATGGCGCTCAGTGTCGGGAGGTCACCAAGGTACCGTGCCGCGCCAAACAGCAGGAGTCCTGCAACCAGCGATGACGCCACCGCGAGCACGATGAAGGCAGTGGCGAATGCGCTTCGCCGCCCGGTTGTGCGGCGCTGCGCTTTGTTGCGTTTGCGCCGCGAGGCGCCCTTGCCGATGGGTTCAGGCATGCGTCGCACGCTGCTCTGGGCTCAGAAAAAACGAAGACTTCACGACTCGCACGCTATCACCGAGTTTTTGGCGGTCGTCATTGGCAGAGCGCGGGCTTACGCGGTGAGAGGAGAGAGCAAAACAGACCATGCCATCTGCCTGTTCGTCAGCCCCGAAACCTGTCCTGCCCCACCCAGCGGTACCATGCGAGTCGTGCGTCGAATTGGGCTCCTTGCTGGTACTGCGCTTGTCGCCATCGCGCTGGCCGGCTGTGGTGTGAAGTCCGAGCCGACGGGAACCGGCACCGCGTTTCCGAGCCACGCGGTGGACGCGGCCGGGCAGACGGTCACGCTGGCCTCGCCTCCGCTCCGAATCGTGTCGTTCGACGCTGGCGCTACCGCCATCCTCAAGGACCTCGGCCTGAGTGCGGAGACGGTGACCGCTACCGCCGCGAGCCTTGCTCGCGAGGCTGCTGACCCGGGTACGGCGCTCGTTGTTGTGCCCGCCACCCTCGAGCCTGCGCTGCTTCAGACCCTGACCACGGCCACGACTGCGCCGATGTATCACTACGGAGCCAACCCCCTCACGAGTGCTCCGACAACCATCACCCAGCTTGGACTCGCCGTCGGCAAGGGTCCCGAGGCGGCAGCAATTGCCAAAGCCGTTGCGGCGGGATTGGATACGCTCGCCGCCCAGCTGGCGACGGAGCAGCCGGTTCGAGTGCTGCTTGAGGGGCGCGGCTTTACCGCGCATGGCCCGTCTACTCCCGCCGGCCTTGCTGTTGCGGCTGCGGGCGGCACCAACGTCGTGACGGTCGATCAGCCACTCAGTCTGACCGGTGTCGTCGGCCTTGATGTCTCGGCATGGGTCTCGCTGCAGCCCGGCGGTAGCACCTTGGCATCGCTGCAAAGCTACCCCGACCTCGCTGCCGTCCCCGCCGTCAAAGACAGCCGGATCGTGCCGCTGCCAATGGCTGGCTTCCCCATCGACGCTGCTCTTCCTGGCGCGCTCCAGGCCCTTGCCGACGATCTCCACGCGGCACCGGTCGCAGCCGGATGAGTGAGCCAGAGCCGCGCCGCGGACTGACCCTCTGGCTCCTGCTTTCGCTGCCGCTCGTCGTCCAGTTTGGCTTCGTTGCCCTTGCTGCCAGCCTCGTCTCGCGGGTGACAGAGATGCCAGAGGGCACGACGTCGTTCTACAGCCTGCCCCAGGCCAGCATCCTTTTTGCCGCCTACATCGTCTTTGGTGGTGCGATCTGGTTCGTCGCTCGCCGGATCGGACCACCACGTGACGTGTTGGCGATTCGCCGCACCCCCCTCAGGCGTGCCGTCGCACTGAGCGTCCTCGCGCTCGTGATTGGTGTCGTCGCGGCGGCTGCGCTGGAGCCGATCTTTCATGGCTCAGCGAGCCAAGAACTCGAGCTCGGCCCGTTTCCTGGCACACCCGCAAGTCTGATCGCAGTCGTGCTGAGTGGAATCACGATTACCGCTGGTGCCGCCCTCACCGAGGAACTCTATTTTCGTGGCCTGCTGTATGGCCAGTTGGGTCAACGCTGGGGTGTCGCCTCCGCCGTCGTTGGCTCCGCTGGCGTCTTTGGTTTGGCTCATTTTCAGCCAAATGCGTTCCCGTCCCTGTTTGCCCTCGGCCTGGTTCTCGGCCTGCTCCGAATGCGGACCAACTCGTTTTGGCCCGGCGTCGGCGTGCATGCTGCGAACAACCTTTTGGCCTTCATCGTGTTGTTGCTGGCGTTGAGGTAGTCGGATTTCTCGTATGCTCCGCGCGTCTACGCAGTAGGAGTGCACGTGAGCGACCAGTCCAGCGATCCGATCGTCGAGCAGTTCCGCAACCAGATCACCGATACCGACCTCGCGATCCTCGAAGCGATCAATAAGCGCATTACGACCGTCCGCAAGTTGCACGCATACAAGGCCGAGCAGGGCTACGACGCTGTCGATCCAGCCCGCGAAGATTGGCTGACGCAGTACCTCCAGCGCTGCAACAAGGGTCCGTTGTCGAACGATGAGGTCGCCGTTCTGTGGCGCTCGATTATCGATTCGACGCTGCGCGAAGTCGCGCGGCTGCGCGACGCCTAGGTCGTCTCGGGTTCGTCGTCGGAGCCAAACTCGTCCGGCTGGACGTCTTCGAGAAACTGCTTGAAGTCTTCGACGAGTTGCTCGGGGTCTGCACTCGAGCCTGCCTCGGCGCTGTCGTCTTCCATCTGGATGGCGCTCTGTTCGATCACATCGTCGGTGGCGAAGATCGGTGCCTTGGCGCGCAGCGCGAGTGCGATCGCGTCGCTTGGCCGGGCGTCGAGTTCGAATTCGCCGCCGTCGCGTTGCAGCGTGATCTTGGCGAAGAACGTGCTGTCCTTCATTTCGACGACGCTGACCTTGACGACTTCGGCGTCCATTTCGGTCAGTGCGGCGGAGAACAGATCGTGGGTCATTGGCCGCGGTGTTTCGGAGTCTTGCAGTCGCGCGAGGATTGCGGCCGCCTCGGGGTGCCCGATCCAGATCGGTAGAAAACGATTCGTGGCGACGGTTTTGAGCAGCACGATCGGCTGTTTACCAACCATGTCGAACGACACCCCGTAGACAACCATTTCCTGCATGGACCCAGTGTACGCGGACTAGGGCTAGTGTTAGCCGCGCGAGAGAATCAACACGGCGTTCTGGCCGCCGAAGCCGAAGGCGTTGACCATCACGCCGGGCTGCTCGAGCATTGCCGCTCCGCCCTGCACGAGGTTGATGTTGCAGGCCGGGTCGGGATTGTCGAGGTTCATCACCGGCGGTACGACGCCGTGGTGAGCGATCAGCGCACCGATCGCAGCGCTGAAGGCTCCGGCAGCGCCAAGTCCATGCCCGAGGACGGCCTTGGGGGCGGTCACGGGCGGACAGTTGGAACCCGTGCCCAAAATGCGACCAACTGCGCCGGCCTCGCTGGCGTCGTTCAGCTGCGTGCCCGTGCCGTGGGCGACGACTGCGCCGATCTCGCCCGGGGCAAGGCCGGACTTCGCGAGCGCGGATCGAATCGCGAGCTCGGCGCCCGCGCCGTTGGGGTCGGGTGCGGTGACGTGGAAGGCGTCGCAGGAGAGTCCGGCACCGGCCAGCGTGGCGTAAATGCGCGCTCCACGGGCCTCGGCGTGCTCGAGCGTTTCAAGCACGAGCATCGCGGCACCCTCGGCGGGGATAAAGCCCGTGCGGTTCGCGTCGAACGGACGCGACAGCGTGCTGGGGTCGCCTTCGGCAGTCGACAGCGCACCCGCGTTGGCGAGGCTGCTCATCAGGTATGGGGTCAAGGCTGCATCGCTGGCCCCGGCGAGCACGATGTCCGCGTCGCCCCGCTGCAGCGTGTGGAAGCCTTCGGCGACAGCAATCGTGCCGGCTGCGCAGGCCCCCACTCCCGCTGTGACAGGCCCCGTAACTCCAAACTGGATCGCGGCATTGGCGGCGGCCATATTGCCGGAGACGAGCGGGACGTAGAGCGGCCCCGTGCGTTCGGGCTTCTCGAGGTGCTTGATGACCTCGTCGTCGCCCTCGGGGATTCCCCCGGCGCCCGTGTGGATCGTGATGCCGGTGCGTGGACCCGAGATGTCATCGAGCCCCGCGTCGGCAACGGTGAGTCGAGCCGCAACGATGGCGAATTGCGCGAAGCGCCCCATCCGCCGCGCCGCGCGCTTGTCCATGTACGGCGTCAGGTCGAAGTCTTCGATCGGGGCAGCGTGCCGGGCGGGCAGCGCGTCGTACTCCGTGTCCTCAAGCCGGCGAACGCCGGAGCGGTGTTCCATCAGCGACGACCAGAGTGCCTCGTGCCCATTCCCAGTCGGGCCGACGATTCCGATTCCCGTAATCACCACCGTGCGCGCATCGCTCATGCGCAGAGTCTGGCGGATGCACCGGCGACGCCGTCGCACCTGGTATGTGGTGTCGTGCCGACGATGGGCGATCCTGGATTCGAACCAGGGACCTCCTCCTTATCAGAGAGGCGCTCTAACCGACTGAGCTAATCGCCCGACGGCGCGAGTGTAGCCAAGGCGGGGCTGCCGATGCGATAGTCACGGCTTTACGCGATGGTCACCGTCGGCAGCGGATGCTACGGATTCTCAGAGCCCACGGCCTCCTCGATCGAGCCCTGCGGCACGTTATCGACGATGTTCCCACAGATGATCGTGCGGGTGCTGATGCGCTAATCGCGAAGGCGCCGGATACGCGCGAGGCCCCCCCGCATGGGTGCAGTAACGCGCATGGATCGCGACACCAACAGCTCCTGCAATTGCCGATCAAGGTCGACCGCCCAGATCTGATTCGCCTGCAATTGCTGATCAGTTGCAGCAAGCTGCGTCGTCAGACTGTCATGCGCCGCGGCCGTTGCAGCAAGCCGCGTCGTCAGACTGTCATGCGCCGCGGCGACGTCAGCGAGGTGCGCTTCGAGGTGCCTTCGGTAGTCGGCGAGGAGATCGCGTTCCCACCGCAGCACCTGCGCCGGTGTCCGTGCGAGGCGCGATTGCAGCAGTGCCAGCTCCGTACCGTTCGCTGACGGTGGTGTTGGGCCGGTGGGCAGCATCGCCACGCGCTCGAACTCGCGTGCGACGTCTTCTGGTGCTGCAGAGTGAGGTGGTGCCTGTGCGAGCCACGCTCCGTGTTTTTGGAGCAGCAGTTGACGATGACGTTCGAGGAGGAAGTGTGCGTAGGGAGGGGTGGTTGAGGAGTTGACCGCTTGGCGTGCGCGGGCGGTCGGATCGACCACGACACGCCAACCGCGCCGACGTAGCCCGATGCTCGTGTCGACATCGCCATACATCAGCGGATAAAGGCGTCATCGAACCCGCCGATCGACTCCCACGCAGCGCGGCGGATCATCATGCCCATGGTTCCGTGGTGAGGCACTGATCGACACGCAGGATGGTCGGCTGGATCGCGCGAGCCGTTCGACCAGACGGGAGAGGCAAGGCCATCGCCCCAGATCGCCCAGCCGGCGTCCCAGACTTGGCCGTCGAGATCTGTCACGAGCGCGGCGGCGGCGGCGATATCGGGGGCACTGGCGACGCGTTGCTGCAGGTGTCGAAGCAACCCGGGCTCCACGATCGAGTCATCCTGCAGACCAAGCATGTACTCCGATCGCGATGACGCGAAGGCGAGATTATAGGCGCCGCCGACACCGAGGTTCATTGGCATGTCATGGATGATCACCGGGGGGCGGCTGCCACGAACGCTCTCTCGGATCTCGGCGAACACGTCGTTGAGGACTACACGTACCTCGTACGACACGCCGTCCCCGTCGAGCGCCTTGATGGATTCCAGGCAGTCGCGAATCGATGCCTGTCGGTAGGCCGGTATCACGATGCAGACCGACGGCGCAGCGCCACCGCTGGCAGACGAGGTCTGTAATCTCGTTAGCTGCACCATGAACGGATTTTAGCTACCCTCGCAGCGATGAGCCCGCCCGATCCGACCCCCAGCCTGTCCGCCCGCCGTAATGCCCAAACCGTCACACCAGAGGGCGAGAGCGTTGCCCGTCTTCCGGCTGGGGTTTTGAGACGTCCGGTGCGCACGCACGTCGACTCGCGCGGCAGCGTGATGGAGACGTACGACCCGCGGTGGGGCATCCACCCGGCGGACATGGTCTACGCGTACGCGTTCACCATTCTGCCCGGCAAGGCCAAGGGTTGGGGGCTCCATCGCGACCACGACGACCGCTACGTCTTGGTCCGTGGTCGCATGGAACTCGTGTTCTACGACGCGCGCGAGGACTCGCCGTCGTTCGGTCTCGAAGCGCGCCTGACGATGTCCGAGTTCGAGCGTGTGGTGGTCACCGTGCCAACTGGTGTCTGGCACGCAAATCGCAACATTGGCGACACCGAGTTAATCGTGATGAACTTCCCAACGACGCCGTCCGATCACGCCAGTCCCGACAAGTTCACGCTGCCGCTCGATACCGACGAGATCCCGGTCAAACTCGGGCCGGGCTGGGTTGGGTTCTAGCGGACGTGACGGCACGGTTGCGCGCCTAACCGACGACCGCTGCTACCTTGTGTCAGTCGCTGCGTAATGCGCGACTTGTGTCTGGAGCCTCCGACCTTCATGATCTATCCGAAGATTGATGACCTGACTGCCGTTGTTCCGTCGAAATACGCTCTGGTTGTGGTGGCTAGTCGCCGCGCCCGAGAGTTGAACGACTATCACCGCCAGTTGGGCGAGGGCGATTTTGCCGGCGAGAA
>SXGT01543158.1_pt1 | contig 18407 bp, 12 predicted proteins | sample 3176221 | NCBI WGS metagenome assembly SXGT01 (sample SAMN11356862, study PRJNA531348) | freshwater metagenome | isolation source: freshwater sample F1-120 | place: China: Fuxian Lake, Yuxi | collected 2017-12-25
AAGGGCTTCTCTCCTCTCAGGACGGGTGGCGAAAAGATCGGCCCGAACCGTGCCCTGGATTCGATGATCTCGAGCGCTTCCGCCCGCAGTTCCGGGGTGAAGTCGATGACGTCCTCCAGCCGGCTGCCTTGTTGCTCGAAGGGCGGCGGCTTCGTGGGGAACGGTTGCGTTGGGGAATACCACTCGCCTGGGACGTTGCCCTGAGGCACGGGGCGTTCTTCGATAGGCCAGACCGGCTCACCGCTGGCTCGGTCCAACACGTAGGTGAAGGCCTGTTTGCTCACCTGCGCGATGGCCTTGATCTCTCGACCGTCGACGTTGATGGTCAGAAGATTCGGCCCGGTCGGGAAGTCCCAGTCCCAGAGCCCGTGATGAATGGCCTGGAAATGCCACGCACGCTGTCCGGTGTCGATGTCAACCGCGATGATGCTCTCGGCGAACAGGTTGTTCCCGGGGCGCATCCCCCCGTACCAGTCGTTTGACGGCGTGCCAGTCGGTAGGTAGACGAGGCCCAACTCCTCGTCGACCGCCATGTAGGACCACACGTTGGCGTGGCCGCTGTAGCGCCACGAACCGTTCTGCCAGGAGTCGACGCCGAACTCGTCCCCCTGCGGGATGGTGTGGAAGATCCACTTCATCTCCCCGGTGCGGGCGTCGTAGGCGCGCACGTCTCCCGGCGAGGCTTCACGGAGTCGGATGTCGGTGTCCTGGACGATGCTCCCCGTGATGATGGTGTCGCCCGCGACCGCGACCGGCGACGAATACGTCATCCGCGAGGCGTCGATCTCCCGACTGTAGCCCTTGGTCAGATCGATATACCCGTTCTCACCGAAGTCCGGATAGATGGCGCCGGTCTGCGCGTTCAAGGCGACCAGTTTGAGGTCGTGGTTGGCCATGAAGATCCGCGCGTCGTCGCTGTCGCGGTCCTTCCAGTAGGTGAGGCCACGATGGCGCCAGCCCATGTTGGGTGGGCGCTCCAGGTAGTCGTAGATACGGGGGTCGTAGGTCCAGACGGTCTCGCCCGTGCCGGCGTCAAGCGCGGCGGCCTGGCCGAGAGCCGTGCTCACATACACCAGACCGTCGGCCATGAGCGGCGACGCCATGAAGGCGCTGGGACGAATCTGCTCCCGTTCCGCCACGACGGCTTGCGAGAGCGATGCCCACCGCCACGCAATCTGCAGGTCGCCGAAGTTGTCGGCCGTGATCTGGTCGAGCGGCGAGTACTTGGTGTTGGCCGCGTCCCGACCGAACGCATGCCACTCGCCGTCCGGTACCCGCGTCTGGGCCGCGGCCCGGCCGGTCCCGCTGCCGACGAGGAGAACGGAGAGCGCGATCAGCCCCGCGCCGGAACGGAGCTGCCGAAGTCGTAGGCCGATGAACATCTTAGCTCGATGCGTTGCTGAGGCGCCACAGGTGCGAGCGGGTTCGGATGAACAGGCTCCCACGGACGATGGCGGGACTCGACATGGCGACTTCACCCAGCTCGTTGGTGCCCACGACGTTGAAGTCGTCTGCGGGGTCGATGATGTAGGTGGTGCCTTCTTCGCTAAGGACGAAGATCTTTCCGTTGTAGGCCCACGGTGAGGCGGTGAACCCCCCGGCGCCGACCGCGACCCTGCGACGCACCTCCTGGTTCAGTACCTGTTCCTCGCTGTAGTACTGCTCTTCGCCAGTGTGCGCGTCATGCACGGTGTAGAACCCCTGGTCCAGCAGCGTGAAGTAGGAGTCGCCATAGACCAGCGGAGTGGGATGATACGGACCGGCCGCTTCCTGATGCCAGACGACGGAGTCGCTGCTTCGCTGACCGTCGGGGAGCGTGATGTCACCCTCGGCGCCAGGCCGGATTGCGAACACCGGCCGGACGGCGTCGCCGACATATCCCGAGGTCACGTAGAGCAGTCCGTTGGCGCTGAACGGCTGTGGAATGGAAATAGTGTTCAGACCGCTGAAACTCCACAACTCGTTGCCGTCGAGGTCGTAGGACCGCACCTGATCGCTCCCGGCGGTGACCAGCTCCGTGCGAGCCTCGTGTTGCCACACGAACGGCGTGGACCAGTTCGTCCCTTCTTCCCTGTCCACACGCCATCGCTCGGCGCCGGTCGCCGCGTCGAGGGCGACGACGAACGATTGCTCGTCATTGTCGTTGACGATGAACACGGTGTCGTCGTGGAGCACGGGTGAGGCGGCTGGCCCCCACCCGAGGCGGGTGGCGGCCGCGTCGAAGCGTCGCTCCCAGACCAGCTCTCCAGCCATATCGAGCGCGAACACCCCGACATTGCCGAAGTAGGCATACACACGCTCTCCGTCGGTGACGGGGGTCGACGACGCGAAGGTGTTCTTCAAGTGGCGGTCGAACTGCGGTTCACCGACGTTGACTTCTGACGTCCATACCAGTTGGCCCGTCTCGAAATCGAAGGCGTACACCAACCAATGGTGCACGTCGATCTCCCGTTCCATCAGTTCGCCCGGCTTCGGGGCCTCGAATCGGGGGTCGTTGTTGGTCTCCGGTGACCCGTAGGGGAAATACAGCCCCATCCGGGGCTCCTGGCTTTCGCCCTCGCTCACCACGGTCGTGAGGAAGATGCGATCGCCCCAGACGACCGGGGATGACCAACCCAGCCCATCGACCGGCGTCTTCCAGACGACGTTGTCGGTCGGGCTCCACGTGCTGGGTAACCGCGGGTCATCTTCGACGACGGGCAAGGCATTGGCGCCCCGAAACGAAGGCCAGTTGTCGTTCTCAGCCGAATACGTGGAAACGGTTGCGAGGATCGTGACCAGCGCTGTCGTCACTGCGGCTTGGAGGCCGGCGCGTCGTAGGGACTGAGGCATGAGTGTCTTTCCATGGTCGAGCCAGATTCGAGCAATTCGGCCTCTCATTATATGCGGCGGGGCGCCCAGGGGAGCGTGCGCGCCAGCGAGAGTACGGACTCACACGCGTTCTGGAATGACCACTATAGTGGACGCCTCGTCAGGTGCATGCGACCGCTCAATGTCATTCAAGCTGTGTGTTTACAGTAGTTAGGAGGATTTCTCGACGCGCGGTGTTGTGGCACGCACTGTGAAGGATAGCCAACCAGCAGGGCCGGCCAGAGCTGGCCCCGCGATTGGCCGGTCCCAGGTGGGCGGTGACGCCGCAAGCAAAGGGGGAACACGCGATGAGAACGATGACACCCACACGGAACGAACAGTGGTTGGCGATGGGCGTGATGATGTTGCTGGTTGGCGCGCCGAGCCGTGCGGCGGCGGCCTCCGAGGCTGACCTGCAGCGGCGGGTCGAGCAGCGGTTGTCCGACGAAGAGGCAGTCGCCGCCAAGATTGACGTGGCGGTCGCCAACGATCAGGTGACGCTGAGCGGTACCCTTGCCTCGCTCTGGGAGTTGGAGTGGGCCATCGATCGAGCCGAACGCACCGATGGGGTGGCGGCGGTTGTCAGTCAGCTCACGCTGGTCGCCCCCCGACCGGATGGTGACCTGGCTATCGTGGTCGCGGACGCGATCCAGCGGTATCCCTATTACACCGTCTTCGATCATGTCAGCGGTTCGGTTGTGAACGGCGTGGTCACTCTGCGGGGCGAGGTGACACCACTTCGGGACAAGACAGAGGAGATCCGTGAGCGTGTGTCGAAAGTGGTTGGGGTCCAGGAGGTCGTCACCGAGATCGACATCCTGTCGCCGGGCATCGGTGACGAGCGCCTCCGCTATGCGCTCGCCCTCCGGCTGTTCAATCATCCGTCGATGGGGCGCTATATCGGCTATGACCCAGGGATTCACATCATCGTGAAGACGGGTTACGTCACCCTGAAGGGAACCGTCTACGACGAGGCCGACAGGCTGATTGCTGACAGCGAAGCGCGCCGGACCTTCGGCGTGATTCGGGTCTACAACGAGTTGAGAACCGTTGACGAGGTCAAGAAAGCCGCCGACTCACCCGCCGCAGCCGGCGTCGTGTAGCAGGTAGCTCGCCCGTTCGTCAGTTGTCACCCCCGGGGTGTCGCGCGGCCTGCGCGTTCGCCCCGGGGGCGCGGCGTCAGTGGCCCGTGGTCAGTGAGCAACTGATGTGACGATCCCGTCCAATGTCGCTCCCCTTCAACGCCCCGTTGCGGAACTTCTAGGATCGACGCCGTCCGCATCGCGTCCCTGGCCCGCGTGGCGTCTCGCTCGTATGTCCTGGGCACCCGGGGCGCGTTTGGGCATAATGCAGCGACTATCCAGAAGGGAGCACACACCATGACACACAGGGTCAAGATATCCATGGCGTGGCCGGCCGCGATCGCGACGCTGGTCATCGTTGGCGTCGGCGCGGTGGTTGAGACACAGGAGCGCCGCGCCCCGCGGGACGCGGCGGAGTTCGACGCCATGTTTCAGGAGCTGAAGAACTGGGGTCGGTGGGGTGCCGACGACGAACTCGGAACCATGAACCTGATCACGCCGGAGAAGACCCGGCAAGCCGCGTCCCTGGTTCGGAGCGGCGTGACGGTGTCCCTCGCTCACAACCCGATCCCAGGTGTCGCGCCGGACAATCCCGATGCCGCGTTCAACCACACCATGGGCCGGTCCCTGACCAGCGACACCTACGAGTTCACCTATCACGGCTACGGGGTCAGCCACATGGATGCGCTGTGTCATTTCATCTGGAACGACCGGCTGTACAACGACACGCCTCCCTCGGCGAGTACTGCCGACGGATGCGGGAAGTTCGGCATTCAGAATCTCAAGAGCGGTATCGTCACACGTGGCATCCTGCTCGACTTCCCGCGGTTGAAGGGGGTGCCCTACCTGGAGCCCCAGACGCCCCTGTATGTCGAGGATATCGAAGCATGGGAGCGGCAGGCGGGGATCACCGTGTCATCGGGTGACATCATCTTCGTCCGGACCGGGCGGTGGGCGCGACGTGCGGCGCTCGGCCCGTGGCAGGTGTCCGGCAACAGCGCCGGTCTTCACGCGTCGGTGCTGCCGTGGATCAAAGAGCGTGGGGTGGCCGCGGTCGGCAGTGATGTCGCGACGGACGTGATGCCGTCGTTGGTCGACGGCGTTACGCAGCCGGTCCATACGATGCTCATTGCCGGCTTCGGCTCGAACATCTTCGACAACATGGATCTGGAGGCCCTGTCGGAGACCGCCGCGGCCGAGAACCGCTGGGAGTTCATGCTCACGGCTGGTCCGATTCCGGTGGAGGGTGGCACCGGGTCACCACTCAATCCGATCGCGGTGTTCTAAGAGGACGTCGCATCGGTGACTAGGTGATGCGCACGGCGATTGGGCGCTATCGCGTGAAGGGGCTCCTCGGTGAGGGCGGGATGGGGGTGGTCTACGCGGCGCATGACGATCAGCTCGACCGCCCCGTCGCGATCAAGATGCTGCGCGAGGCCTGCGCGGACGAGGAGGCCCGCGAGCGGCTCCGGCGTGAAGCGCGAGCCGCCGCGAAGGTGAGCCATCCCAATATCTGCCAGCTCTACGAAATCGCGCAGGACGGGGAGGAGATGTTCCTCGTCATGGAGCACTTGGAAGGCGAGTCGCTCGAGGCTCGGGTGGCCCGTGGCGCGTTGCCGGCCAGTGACGCCTTGAAGCATCTGCTTGCCCTGCTCTCGGCGCTCAGTGCGATCCACGCCCGCGGTCTGGTACACCGAGATCTCAAGCCATCGAACGTGTTTCTGACGCCGGATGGCGTGAAGTTGCTCGACTTCGGCATCGCCAGAGCGGCGCAGTCCGATGCGGATCGCACACACGTCGCGCTGACGCAGCCAGGTGTCGTATTGGGCACCCCGCAATTCGCATCGCCGGAGCAGTTCACGGGAGCCCCGGTAGACGCGCGGACCGACGTGTTCGCCGCCGGGAACCTGCTGTATTTCATGCTGGCGGGCAAGCCGATGTTCTCCGGCAAGACCGTGCTGCAACTGTTCCACGCTGTCCAGCACGAGCACCCGCCGGTGCTGGGAGGCTCGGCGGCCATCGCCGCCGCGGACCGCATCATCCACCGGTCGGTGGCCAAGGCTCCGGCCGATCGCTATCGGAGTTGCGCAGAGATGACGGCAGACGTGCGTGCCGCCCTGCTGCTCGATAGTCGGGGCGCACCAGCGAGTGCGATCCGAATGACCCGCTTGATCGTGCTGCCGTTCCGGGTCCTTCGCCCTGACGCTGAAACCGACTTTCTCGCCTTCAGCCTGCCGGACGCCATCACCACGTCGTTGACCGGGCTGGGCTCGCTGGTTGTCCGGTCGAGCGTGACGGCGTCGAAGGTGGTGAGTGACACGAACGACCTTGGCGAGATCGCAGCCAAGGCGGATGTCGACATCGTGCTGACGGGCACGTTTGTTCGTGCCGGCGACCGGGTGCGCGTGAACGCGCAGCTGGTGGAGGGACGCGGCGGCACGGTGCTGTGGTCTGAGGCGGCCCAGGTCTCGCTCGACGACGTGTTCCAGGTGCAAGATGACTTGTCGCGACGGATTGTCGACTCGTTGTCCGTGCCCCTGACGGCGCACGACCGGCGCGTACTGGGCAAGGACGTGCCGGCCGACGGCAAGGCGTATGAGTTGTACTTGCGGGGCAACCAACTGAGTGAGCAGGCGAAGAACTGGACCCAGGCACGAGATGCGTATCGCGCGTGTCTGGATCTGGACCCGCGCTATGCCCCGGCCTGGGCACGCCTGGGCCGCATCTATCGCGTGCTGGGCATCCACGGAGAGTCGGTTGGGGCGGAAGCGGCGATCAAGCGGGCCCTTGAGATCAACCCCGATCTCTCAGTCGCCCACAACCTGTATACCGATCTCGAGGTGGAAGTCGGTCGTGGCCCTGATGCGATGCGCCGATTGCTGACCCGGGCCGCGGACAATCCCGGGGACCCGGAACTGTTCGCGGGTCTGGTCCAGGCCTGCCGATACAGCGGGCTGCTGCGCGCCTCAGTCGCTGCCTACGAGCGGGCGGCGCGGTTGGACACGGCCATCAAGACCAGCGTGGCCCACAGCTTCCTGGCGCTTGGCGATTACGAACGCGCCGTGGAGACCTCGGTGGAAGACCCGGCGTTTCCCAAGGCGTGGGCCCTGGCCTTGTTGGGTCGCAAGCAGGAGGCTCTGGATACCCTGCACCACACCGAAGCGGACGGCCTTCCCAAGATCGTCCTCCGCTACGTCGTGGCCGCCCGGGCTGTGATCGAAGGACGGCGAGACGACGCGAAGCGCATCAACGTGAACCTTCTACGCGTCAGCTCCCCGCGCGATCCGTGCACCGTGTTCTATCTTGCCCGCCACCTGGCTGCGGTCGGAGACGTCGCGAACGCCGAGACCTGGCTCCGGCGCGCGATCGAGCGAGGGTTCAACTGCTTCGACTTCCTCACACGCGACCCGTGGCTCGCCGCCCTGCGGAGCAGCTCACACTTTCAGGCGCTCGTCCGTCTGGCGCAGGATCGTCGTGCCGCCGCCCTCAACGCGTTCCATGACGCAGGCGGCGAACAGGTCTTGGGATTGGAGACCGGCCAGTAAGCTGACGCGCGTCTGGACCCTTACGGCTGCTCGACCGTGGGTTGGGCCCCGAGGTCGAGCAGCAGGCGCTCCATTTCGGGCCAACGCTTGCCCGTGTTCGAGTAGAACACCCCTTCGGCGATGGTCAGAGGGGTCCAGCCCTTTGCGTTGCGTGCTTCGAGATCGGCCCCTTGATCCAGGAGGAAGCGCACGAGCGGTGCCGAACCGCGAATGACCGCGCCGTGCAGGGCGGTGTCGCCGTTGGCGTCGACCGTCGTCACCACGTCGCCCAGTTCCAACATCAGCTTCACGGCGGCGAGCGCTTCCTCGTTCGTGCCGGGGCTCTCTCCTACCGCCCAGATGCCGACGCCGGCCGCTACCATCAGCGGCGTGGTCCCATCTTCGTTCGGCCGCAATGGATCGGCGCCAAGCCGGTGGAGCAGTCGCATCAGTTCCGCGTCGACCGCCTTGGCTGCGAGCAGAAACGGTGTCGCCCCGACGCGATTGAGGACGTTCCGATATCCAGTGGGCGCCCCGGCGCCGTCGCCGCCCTGCGGCTCCTTGCTCTGGAGAGCGTTGAGATCGGCGCCGTGCGCGGCCAAGGCTTCGACGAACGCCAGGTCGGATACGACCCCGGTGGGCAACGGCGGTGGATTGTTGAAGCCCAGATTGGGTCGGCGGGCCCAAACCAGCTGATGTAACGCGCTCCACCCCTGTTCGGATGCGTTCGGGTCAGCCCCGTGCGCAAGGAGCCAGACTCCGAGGTCGTAGTGGGCGTTCAGCGTGGCGAGCGCGAGCGCACTCATGCCGCTGGGGAGCCGGTCGTTGACGTCGGCCCCGGCTTCGACCACTGCGCGCAACGTCTCGTGTTGGTTGTGTCGGACCGCGAAGAGCAGCGGGGTGAATCCGCCGGCCGATCGCGCGTGCACGTCGGCCCCACCGGCGAGCAGACGTCGCGCCGCGACGACGTTGCCCTCGATGGTCGCCCACATCAACGCGGTTTGACCGCGCCACGCTTCCCGTGCGTCGACCGCCGCGCCACCCGCGAGCAACACGTCGATTGCGTCCGCCCGACCCGTCCTGGCGGCGCGCATGAGCGGTGTCTCGCCCTCGGGCATCGCCGTGTTCGGGGTGGCGCCGGCCTCGAGCAGTAACGTCAACATCGCCGCGTTGCCAGTCGTGGCCGCTTCGAGCAGCGCCGTCGCGCCGTAGCGATTCGCCGTTTCGGCGCGGGCACCAGCGCCTACCAGCAGCGCGGCCGTAGCCAGGTCTTCGCGATGTGCCGCCCAGTGCAGCGCCGTTGTGCCGTCCGCGGCGGGCGCGTTGGGGTCTGCGCCCTGGGCGAGCAGCGTCCGGACGTGGTCACGGTCGCCGGTGCGCGCCGCGTCAACGAGCGGCGCGTCCGCCGCGCGGGCCGCTGCCGTGACCGACGCGATGGCGAGCGCAAGGCACGTCGACACCGCGAACCGGATCGCCTGGGTGCCACGGGCGTCCAGACTCCGAGACATCACGTATCTCGCCTCACCGGCGCGGTCGCGCGGACCCATCTGGTGCGCTCGTTCACGAAACATCGAGTCTGCGTCCTAGATATCGGCCAATTCCGTGAGCTGCCCGGTGGCGTCGCCGAACCGTTCGGCCGGCAGGCCCGCCTTGCCGAGCATGCTGGCCAGGAGGTTGTTCACCGGCGTGTCCTTCGGGTATTGCAGATGACGACCGCCCTTGAGACGACCGGCACCACCTCCCACGACCAGTTCGGGCAGGTTGAAATGCGCGTGATCGTTGCTGTCGCCAAGACCGCCCCCGTACAGCACCATGGAATGATCCAGCAGCGACCCATCGCCGTCCGGTGTCGCCTGCATGGTATCGAGGAAGTGCGCGAACAGCCCCATGTGATAGGTGTTGATTCGCGCCAGTTTCTCGAGCTTTTCCGGGTCGTTGCGGTGATGGGACAGTCCATGGTGCGGGTCCGGCACGCCAAGGTGTGGATAGGTACGGCCGCCGAGCTCACGTCCAAGCATGAAGGTGAATACGCGTGTGATATCAGCCTGGTACGCCAGCGACAGCAGGTCGAACATCAGCTTGACGTGGTCTTCGTAGCTCTCTGGAATGCCCACCGGCCGAGCGAGATCGGGGAGTTCGGCGTTCGCGCTCTGCACCTCGGCCAGTTGGATCCGGTGTTCGAGCGCCCGCACCGATTCCAGATACTGGTCGAGCCGGGCGCGGTCGCCACCGCCGACAAACCGCTCAAGCGCCGCGAGATCGTCGGTGACGGAATCGAGAATGCTCCGGTCTCGCCGCATTTCGGCCACGCGCTGCGCGGTCGTGCCGCCGTCTCCGAAGAGCCGTTCAAACACCACGCGAGGGTTGTTCTCCATCGGGAGTGGCGTGGTCGACGACCGCCAGGAGACCGTGTTCAGGTACACACAGCTGTAGCCGTTCTCGCAGTTGCCGACAAGCCCGTCCATATCGATGGCGAGCTCCAGCGACGGCAGCGGGGTGTCCCGGCCAAGCTCGCGCGCGGCGATCTGGTCGGCGGTCAGGCCGGCCTCCACGTCGGCCCCCTCGGTCTGTTTCGGATGCACCCCGTTCAACCAGGTCGCACTGGCTCGGGAATGTTCACCGTTGCCGTCACCCAACGGTTCCGCTTGTCCGTGCGCCAGTCCGCTGACGACGGTCAGCTGGTCCTTGTACGGCGCGAGCGGCTGCAGAATCGGCGACAGCGCGAAGCCTGGGCCGGTCTGTTCCGGGGTCCACTGCTGCATGACGGCGCCGTTCGGAATATAGACAAATCCCAGCCTTCGAACCGGCGCGGCCGCGGTGGCCGAGAGCGCGGACAACGCTGGCACCATCGCGTCGAGCAGCGGTAGTGCCACCGCCGCCCCGGCCCCTCGGAGGAACGTGCGACGTGGGAGCGAAAGCTTCGTGATGATCATGAGGTGTCCTTAGTTTGACGGCCGCGTTTTCCGCATCTGAAAGGGCTGGCTGTTGATGACACCGAGGATGAGCGATGAAAACCGGTAGTCATCGGCGGTGGCGCCACGGGTGATGGCCCGGATGGTTGGCGCGTCGTGAAACTCCACGCCGCGACCCAGGGCGTAGGTCATCAGCTTCTCGGTCAACGTGGTGACGAATAGATCCGGCCGACCGAGCAGGGCGTCGCGCAACCCCGCTGCCCCGTCGAACGCGGTCCCGTCTGGGAGGACGCCGGATGCGTCGATCGGTGCGTTCGATTCGTTCCGGGTCCGGTAGCGGCCGATCGCATCGAACTGTTCGAGCGCGAACCCAGGCGGGTCCATCAACCGATGGCAGCTGGCGCACACGGGATTCGCGCGATGCTGCTCCATGGCCTCTCGCATCGAGAGTGGCGTGCCGTCAGCCGTGGTCTCTTCCAGCGACGGCACGTCGGGTGGCGGTAACGGCGGCGGTGTCCCGAGCAGGTTCTCCAGCACCCATTTGCCCCGCAGCACCGGCGACGTGCGGTTCGGATATGCGGTGGCAGCGAGAATGCTGCCCTGCCCGAGCAGCCCGCGCCGGGTGGCGTCCGGTAGCGTGACCCGACGGAAGTGGCTGCCGTAGATGTTCGGAATGGCGTAATGCCGTGCGAGCCGTTCGTTGATGAAGGTGTAGTCGGCGGTCAGCAGCTCGAGCACGCTCCGGTCGTCCCGCAGCACGCTCGCGAAGAACAACTCAGTCTCTCGCTGAAAGGCCGCCCGCAAGGACTCGCCGAAGTCGGCAAACAGGTTCTCGTCGGGTCTCAGGGTCCGCACGTTCCGGAGATACAGCCACTGTCCCGCGAAGTTCTCGACCAGCGCATCGGCACGAGGGTCGGCCAGCATCCGTCGGGCCTGCGCCTCGAGTACCGACGGACGGCCCAAGGTGCCCGCGATGGCCGCATCGAGCAACTGGTCATCCGGAATGCTGCTCCACAGGAAGAACGACAGCCGCGAGGCCAGCTCGAGATCGCTGATGCGATAGGGCGCGCCCGGTGCGAGACCCGGCGGGTCGCGTTCGACGCGAAACAGAAACTCCGGGCTCGCCAGGAGACGCCGCAACCCGAGTTCGATTCCCGCCTCGAATCCGCCGTCGGCCTGTCCCGCGTCGTAGAAGTCCAGCAGCACATCGAGGTCGCGCTCGGTGACAGGCCGACGATAGGCGCGGGTTGCCAGCGTCGTAAAGATCTCCCGCGCGCATTCCGCGTCCGTGCGGCCGACGGGTCCAGCCTGCGCCGGATGGCACGAGAAGATGCGCCGACGACTCGGCGTCTCATCGACGGGACGGCCGCCACTGCCTTCGAACGGGCCGGCAACGGTCACACTCGCGACATAGGGCTGATACCGCGTATCGCCACCAGTAATACTGACGTACGGACGCAGGAACGGTCGCCGGAGCGTCTCCGGGTACGCGGTCGTCTTCTGATGAAATGTCGCCTGCACCGTGTGGGGGCCCGCCCGCACGGGGACGCGAATTTCCCAGTCGTCGTCGACGCTCCGCTGGCGCTCCAGGTACGCCGCATACTCAGGGCTGCTCCGTTCCACGCCCTCAGGCCGGGCCTCTCCCACCACGAAGGTCGTCAACGGTTCGCCGTCCAGGCTGATGTCGAGCTGGTGCGGAGTATCGAACGTCTCCAGCGTACCGCTGGAGTCGCGGCCCAGCCGCACGCGGAACGCATAGTCGGCATCTTCCGGGAATGTGAAGTCGAATCGGGTGCCGCCGCGGGTCCCGAACGGGAGGCCGTCCACCAGATCGTCCTGCTCGAGGTCGGTGGCGAGACGCACCGTTTCTGCCGTGGCCGAGGGCGCCGGCCGGCCGACGGCCAATCGGCTGATTTTCTTGGCCGCCGAGAGGTACCGCTCCAGGAGGGTCGGCGACATGCCCAGCACGCCAGCGATGTTGTCGAACCCATAGCTGCCGTCGTCGGCCGGGAGCAGCTCGCGGACGTCGACCTCCAACCCCAGGAGGTCGCGCACGACGTTGTGGTACTCGTAGCGATTCAATCGGTGAAACGTGTCCGTCCGGCCCGGATCCGGCTGCGCCGCGGCGGCGGCATCCAGTTCGGCCTCGAGCCAGGTCGTGAAGCGCTCGTAGGTTGCGGCGTCGGGTCGCGGCCTCGGCGCGGGTGGCATGGCGCCGGCCCGCAACTTCCGCACCACCTTTTCCCAGATCGCAGGGTTTCCGGCCACCTGTGTGACATCCACTGTGTCCAGGGCGAGTCCGGCGACCTCCAGCCGCTCGTTGTGGCACGTGACGCAGTACTGATCCAGCAGCGCGCGCTCATCGGAGCCCCCGGCGTTGGGCGCCGGCTGTCCCGCGCCCGCCGGGCGCACCGATCCCGACGTGGCCACCAGCATGGCGAGGGTTCCCGCCAGCGTGGCGAGTGGCCCGCCCCGACGGCCAAGAAACCGGCGTGTCCCGTACTCGACAGCGCGCAACATTGAATTGATGGCCCAATCTTACGATCAATACGGCAAGAATGCTCGTTCCGACGCGTCGGCTGCGCCCGTGTGGGCGCGGCTGAACGCGGACGGTCCTGTCATGCACTGAACGCGGCAGGCCTGACCCAGAGCGACTCGCGGATGGTGCCGGGATCGCAACTCCTCGAGGCGGTTCGGATGCTGGTGCTGGACGTGGGGATCGACGTTAGCGAGACCGACGCAAATGGTCAGACCGCCGTCCATGGCGCCGCCAACCTCTCCGCGGACGACATCATCCTCTAGTTCGAACTCTAGTTCGAACTCTAGTTCGAACTGGTGCGACGCTGTCCGGATGGCCGCTGGCCCAGTGCCCGTTGCATCACTTCATACTGCACGGCGGTGATACGCCCAAGCGACTGAATCCAGTACGCGGCGTTGTGGCCGCCCCCCATCTGCATGTAGTCGAACGGGACGTCGCGTTCCATCAGGATGCTCGCGAGTTCTCTGGCTCCCGCAATCAGTCGATCCTCCGTGCCGCAATCCAGGTAGATGTGCGGCAAGACATCGTTGTCGAGTGTCGCGATGATTTTGAACGGGTCGTAGGTGTCCGCGGCTTCGGCCGTCGGGAACTCCTGGCCGTCTGGCGTCCGTTCGATCTGGCTGCTGAACCCGTCGATGCCGATGACCGGGTTCGGGCGGCGGCGCTGGGCCTCGCGCTCCGCCTGCTCGGCTGCGGTCAGTTGCGGCGCCTGGGGGGGCGCTGACTCGCCGCGCATCCGGCTGGCGATCTGACGGGCGTGCTCGAGTGCGCCGCTGGTGCTCCCGATCGAGATGAACATCTCGGGGTGTCGTAGTCCCAGCGTGACGGCGCCGTAGCCGCCCATGGACAGCCCGGTGATGGCTCGGCCTTCCCGCCGCGCGATCGTGCGGAAGTTCCAATCCACGTGGTTGATGACGTCGGTGATGATGTGGTCCTCCCAGTTGTTCTTCTGCCCGCTTGCCTCCGCGGTCCAGTTGACATACCAGGAGTTGCCGGCGTCGGGCATGACCACGATCAAGTCGTCGTAGAGCCCCGCGTAGAACGGGGTCCCGTTCGAAAGGCCCCAGGCGGTGTAGTTCTGGGTCAGCCCATGCAGCAGATACAGCACCGGGTACCGCTGGGTGGACTCGTCGGACCCGCGCGGCAGGACGATGTTGTATTTCATTGTCCGATCGACAGCCGGGCTGAAGAACTCGACAGTGTCGAGCGCCAGCGGCTGGGCGGCGACCGGCGCGGTGGTGAAGGCGACCAGCGCCGTGAACAGGGCGGCGGAAATCGCCACGGTGCGCGCTGACGTCCGAAGTCGAAGCGTCATCTGTACTCTCCTTCTGAAAGCGAATGGCCCAATGCGATCCTCAATACGACTTACTGAACCCGTTCCGGGTATTCGTGACCGTAAACCTGCCATCCCTCTGTGCTTCTACTTTGATCCAGTGCGCGGCGCCGTTGTGCACCGGCGGCGGTCCCGCATTCGAGCCGCGGGCCGGCGGGGGCATGGGGGCCAGGGGCATCGTTGCCGGCTGGTCGTCGATCAGGTTGGCGATGAACACGCCCGGCACCGTGTACTCCTGCCCACTCAGCACGGAGAAGTGCAGCTGCCACAGGTCTTCTAGACCGGGCGACGTGTGCAGCGTCCTCATGGGCCCCGGTGTGCCCCCCTTGCGGGTGCCGTTGTTCATCAGCGCTACCCGTGGTGCGATGGCGTGGATGAGCGCGGCGGAATTGGAGACCTCGAGCCCGTGGTGCGAGACCATGAGCAGATCCACGGTGCCGATCGGGTTTTCCGGGCACATCAGCGCGAATTCCTTATTCACCGTCAGGTCGCCCAGATGCAGCGCGCGAAATTGTCCGAAGCGCAGGTGCACCCCGACCGACTGGGCGTTCTCGCCCAGGTCTTCGGCCTGCCGCTCGAACGCGGCGCAGTATGGGTTCGCCGCGCCTCCGCCCGAGAGCGGCGACTGGATCGCTTTGCCGCTGGAGGTCACGACGGTCACGTCGACGCCGGCCAGCTGGACCGTGTCGCCTGGTTCAGCCACCGTGCGGCCCGCCTGAGACAGGCCAGGATAGACGCTGTCGAGGAACTCCGCGACGCCGGCGTTGTCCTCGACACTCGGACCGTGGTCGATGAAGTGCCGGATCGGAATCCGCGTCGCCAGCTCTGGCATGCCGCCGTAGTGGTCGCCGTGCCAGTGCGTCGTGATGAGATGGTCGATGTGTTGGAGACCGGCATCCTCCACGGCGGCCATGATCCGCCCCACGTCCCGGTTGGCGTTCTCGCCGCCGTTCCCCGTATCGATCAGCAGCGATTGGCCCTCGGGCGTCACAAAGAGCGTGGCATTACCGCCCTCCACGTCGACGAGATAGATCCGCAGGGCGTCGTCTGTCTGGGCCCCCGCGGACGTCGACAGCAGCGCGACGGTCAGCGTTGCCGCGACGCCGCTGGCCAGCGTCGACGGCGTCCGGACGGTGCGTCTCATAGTCATGATGGCCTCCGGCCTCCGTGATGGAATCAGCGCGATTATACGAGGAGTACCGCTCGCGCCCCGCGCTCGACCTCGCGCCAAGCCGGCAGGCACAATCGGAGGAGCTGCCCCGATATACAATGCACGCCTCTATTCGATCCCAACTGGAGACCTCCACACATGCGCGTCATGCGAACGACGGCTGTTCTCGGCTTCGCCCTATCCACCCTGGTTTCGGCTCAGTGCGGCGGTGGGGGAGACGCCCCCCCGGACGACTCCGCGCCCGAGAGCGCGGCCACGGCCCCCCTCAGCGGCGACTGGCCGATGTATCGCCATGACCTGGGTGCCACCGGGTACTCCCCGCTCAGTGGGATCACCCCTGCGAATGTATCGACATTGGCGGAGGCGTGGACCTATTCGCTCGCGGCGGTCGATGCCGAAGCGCGCGGGCCCAACTCGCAGATGACGCCAATCGTGGTCGACGGGGTCATGTATGTCACGGCGGCCGACCGCGTGGTGGCCCTCGACCCGGAGACCGGCGCCGAGCGGTGGCGGCACCAGGTGAAGGAGGCCCCTCCGTCGAGTCGCGGCGTGTCGTACTGGCCCGGCGCTGACGGCATGGCGTCGCGCATCATCTTTACGACCGGTTTGCATCTGCGCGCGATTGATGCCGCGACCGGCGAGCCGATCGACAGCTTCGGCAACGCGGGTCTGGTGGAAATGGGCGTGCCCTACAACTCGGTACCGCTCATTGCAGGCAACATCGTGGTGGTGGGTGCCAATACCCCCGCGGGCACCATTGGTGGGATCGGGAATGCGCGCGCCTTCGACGCGGTCACCGGCGCCAAGGTCTGGGAGTTTGACTCGGTCGCTCAACCGGGTCAGCCCGGGCACGACTCGTGGGAGGGCGATAGCTGGCAAGGCCGCCTCGGTGCCAACGCCTGGCCGTTCTACTTCTCCATGGATGAAGAGCGGGGGCTCTTGTATCTGCCGCTGGCGTCACCGATTCCCGGGGACTACGGCGGTGACCGCCCCGGCGACAACCTGTATGGCAACTCGGTGGTGGCGGTAGACATCGACACTGGAGCCTACCGATGGCACTTCCAGACGATTCATCACGACCTGTGGGACGCCGATCCGCCAGCGCCGCCCGCGTTGTTCGATATTCCACGCGACGGTGGCTCCATTCCGGCCCTCGGCGTCACGACGAAGTCGGGCTACCTCTACATTTTGAACCGCGAGACCGGTGAGCCGATCTACGGCGTCGAAGAGCAGCCAGTGGCGGCCAGCCACGTGCCCGACGAGGCCTCGTCCCCGACCCAACCCATTCCCGTCAAGCCGGTCGGGCTGTCGAGACTTACTTATGAGCCGGGCGATCTGGTGACGTCCGACGACACGTCGGCCGCGCACGCCGCCGCCTGCGGCGAGTTGGTCGACAGTCTGGGTGAGCTCTACAACGCCGGACCATTTACGCCCTGGGTCTACCGACCCGAGGGTGCCGCGCGACGCACGACGCTCTCATTCCCGGGCGGCGTGGGTGGCGCCAACTGGGGCGGGGTGGCGGTCGACCCAGCCACGGGCTATCTGGTGGTCGTGACCCAGGACCTCGGCGCGCTGGGGTTCATCGAAGAGGCCCCGGACGATCATCCCGTGGCGTATCGGAAGGGGCAGCAGCGTCCCGCCAGCTTTGTCGCGGAGGTCGATGGTGCGACCCTGCCGTGTCAGCGACCCCCATGGGGGCGGTTGAGCGCGGTGGATGCCGCCACGGGCGACGTCGTGTGGCAACAGACCTTGGGCGTCACCGACTCGCTGCCGGAGGGCAAGCAGGCCACCGGTCGACCCGTTCGAGCCGGCGCCATCACGACCGCGAGCGGTCTGCTCTTCGTGGCGGGCACTGACGACGCCCGGCTGCGGGCGTTCGAGTCCGCGACCGGTCGCGAGCTGTGGACGGCTCGCCTGGGGGGCAACGGCAACGCGAACCCGATGACGTATCAAGGCGCGAGCGGCAAGCAGTATGTATCTATCACCGCGACCGATACGGTGGTCACGTTCGCCCTGCCGTAGGCACGAGGCCGTGGACCGTTGCCCTTGGCTACCGAGAATCACGGCAACGTGTTGTGACGCAAGGTGATGACGGCTGGGAAGTCGACCAGGGCCAGCGGGGCGCCGGCTCCAGGCAGCAGGTGACCGGGCGACGCCGCAGACTGGTCGTGGGCTGCGGGTATCTGGGTGAGCGCGTCGCCCGGTTGTGGCGCGAGGCCGGCGACGAGGTGTACGCGACGACGCGAGGGCATCGCGTTGACACCTTGGCGCGAGCCGGACTCCATCCGGTGAGGCTGGACGTCATCAGCACGAAGACGGCCGATCCGCTGCCGGAAGTGGACACCGTCGTCTTTGCGGTCGGGCGAGACCGGAGGGCGGACACATCGATGATGGATCTCCACGCCGGGGGACTCCGCGCGGTGCTCGACGCGCTACCCACTTCGTCAGGCCCCGTGATCTACGTGAGCTCAACCGGCGTCTACGGGCAGCACGATGGTGAGTGGGTGGATGAGCGATCCGTGTGCGAACCCACGAGTAGCGGCGGTATCGCCTGCCTGGCGGCGGAGCGCCTTCTCGCCGCCCACCCGCGCGGACGCAACGCCATCGTGCTGAGGCTGGCCGGACTGTACGGGCGCGGGCGGGTTCCGCATCTGGCCGCCGTCCGGTCCGGCGCCCTCATCAGGGGCTCCGCCGACGCGTACCTGAACCTGATCCATGTCGAAGACGCCGCGGCGGCGGTGGTCGCCCCCGGTGCGATTGGGCCAACCGGGGGTTCCACCTACGTCGTCTCAGATGGTCATCCTCCCACGCGTGGCACCTACTTGAGGTGGCTGGCGGCGAGGCTCGGCGTGGCCACGCCACCATTCTCGGGCGTGGGAGGGCTCGGCAAGCGCGTCCGAAATAGGCGGGCGGTCACCGAACTGCGACTACAGCTGAAGCACCCCTCGTACCGCCACGGCCTGGCCACGATGGCGCGTGGGCCTCAAACCTGATCG
>SXGT01154371.1_pt1 | contig 18405 bp, 17 predicted proteins | sample 3176221 | NCBI WGS metagenome assembly SXGT01 (sample SAMN11356862, study PRJNA531348) | freshwater metagenome | isolation source: freshwater sample F1-120 | place: China: Fuxian Lake, Yuxi | collected 2017-12-25
AGGTCGTCGTGGCATGCGCGTAGAGCCTGCCGTCGGCGCCGACGATGCGGCCTTCGGCGGTGGCAAGCTGTCGCCCGGCATGCACCACGGTGCCGATCGCGCGCAGGGGGCCGCTCTTGAGGGAGGCGGCGCGCACGATGTTCACGCTCAGCTCGGCCGTGGTGTAGCCGCGGCCCGCCGGCATCACGGTGTGCACCGCGCAGCCCACCGCCGAATCGAGCAGGGTGGCGTACCAGCCGCCGTGCACCGAGCCCAGCGGGTTGTAGTGCTTGAGCTGCGGCGTGCCCTGGAACACGGCGCGGCCTTCGCCGATTTCCACCAGCGAGAAGTCCATGGTGTCGGCGATGTGCGGGTAGGGCGCCTTGCCATCGAGCATGGCCTGCATCTGCTGCAGGCCGGTCAGGCCGGCGAAGGCCTCGCGACTCGCCAGACCGGGACCCGCGCCGGCTTTCATGCGTTGCACGGTCGCCTCGTAGTCACGGTTCCACTGGGCCAGGGTTTCTTCGGTGGTCATCTGAAAGGGTCCTTCTGGTTGCAGATGCAATGATTGTAGATACAATGATCCAATGGCTTCCGACACGCAGGCGACAACACCCACCCCTTCGGGCTGCACCAATTTCAAGTTGCGCCAGCTCACCCGGCGCGTCACGCAGCACTATGACCAGCACCTCTCGGGCGCGGGCCTGAAGATCACGCAGTACTCGCTGCTCACGCACGTGGACCGGCTCGGGCCGCTGGCCCCGGGCGAGCTGGCGCGGCGCATGGACATGGGGGCTTCCACCCTCACGCGCAACCTGCAGCCGATGGTGGCCGCCGGCTGGCTGGAAATGGGCGCGGGCCACGACGCGCGCAGCCGCCTCGTGCACATCACCGAGGCCGGGCTCGAGATGCGCCGCCAGGCGCAGCGCCGCTGGAAAGCCGCGCAGCTGTCGCTCAACGACAAGCTGGGCCCCGCCACGGTGGCCGCCCTGCATCGCCTGCTGGACCAGGGGCTGGCCGCGTTCCACGAGGAGGACACCCATGAAGACTGAATCCGCCTCCACCGCCCGGCCGATGGTGTGGTGGCTCGTGCTGCTGGCGGCCGCCGGCGCCTTCGCCCTCACGATGGGCACACGCCAGACCATGGGTTTCTTCCTCTCGCCACTGAACACCTCGACCGGCCTGGGCGTGGGCAGCATCAGCCTCGCGTTTGCCTTCGGCCAACTCTGGTGGGGACTCACGCAGCCCTTTGCGGGCGCCGTGGCCGACCGCGTGGGCGCCGGGCGCGTGCTGCTGGTGGGCATTGCGCTGGTGGCGCTGGGCACCTACATCACCCCGTTCATGACCACCACCTGGGGTCTGATCCTCGCCATCGGCGTGCTCGCTGCGGGCGGCGCCGGCATGGCGGGTCCCTCGGTGCTGATGGCGGCGACCGCGCGCCTGAGTCCACCCGAGCGCCGCGGCATGGCCACCGGCATCGTCAATGCGGGTGGGTCGTTCGGGCAGTTTGTCATGGCGCCCGTGGCCGCCGCGCTCACGCTCGGCCTGGGCTGGGCCAGCGCCTTGCAGGTGCTGGGGCTGATCGTGCTGCTGGCGCTGCCAGCGGCCTGGGTGCTTCGCGGCCCGGGCCCGGCGGCCAGGGCCGGTGCTGCCCCGGCGCCGGTGGCATTGCCCGCGCGCGAGGCGATCGGCCGGGCCGTGAAGAACCCCAGCTACCTGCTGCTCTCGGCCGGCTTCTTCGTCTGCGGCTTTCACGTGGCGTTCCTGGCCACGCACCTGCCCGGCGTGGTGGCCGCCTGCGGGCTGCCCGCACCCGTGGGTGCGTGGGCGCTGGGCATCATCGGTCTCTTCAACATCATCGGCAGCCTGGCGATGGGCTGGGCCGTGGGGCGCTGGCGCATGAAGTCGCTGCTCTCGCTGGTGTACGCCACGCGCGCCATCGCCGTGCTGGTGTTCCTGCTCGCACCCAAGACCGAAGCCGTCATGCTCACCTTTGCCGCGGTCATGGGCCTCACGTTCCTTTCCACCGTGCCACCCACCGTGGGCCTGGTGGCCAAGTTCTTCGGCACCGGCAACATGGCCATGCTGTTCGGCATCGTCATGCTCTCGCACCAGGTGGGCGGATTCCTGGGCGCCTGGCTGGGCGGCCAGGTGTTCGAGGCCACCGGCAGCTACGACTGGGTCTGGTACATCGACATCGTGCTGGCGGTGGGCGCGGCGCTCATCCACCTGCCGATTCGCGAGGCACCGGTGGTGCGGGCGCAGCCGGCCTGAGCGGCGCTCACGGCTGCCAGCCGCGTGCGATCAGCGCGTTTTCTTCGGCGTCTTCCAGCGCCGGGCGCTTGACGCGCTCGCGCAGGAACGCATCGGCGGCCTCGTGCTGGCGGTCGCTGGCGGTCTGGTAGCTCGACGCCGCGCCATCGGTCTGCCGCTCTTCGGCGAGCAGGAACTCCAGTTGCCAGTCGCCGGCCGGCGTGCGGCAGGCGATGCCCAGCTCGTCGCGCGTGCCGCGCGGTGTGCTGCGGTTGAACTCCCGGCAATGACCACCCGCGGACCGCTCGAAGCTGGCCAGGACCTCCACGGCGCCGCTTGCCGTGCGCAGCACGCGTCCGCTCGGCGAGACCTCGAGCGCCAGGGCGAGCGATGGGTCTTCCACCCGCTGGCCCTCGCGCAGGCTCCAGCGCACCTCTTCATCGGGTTGCAGCATCTGCCAGCCCAGCACCCCGCTCACCACCAGCAGCAACACCGAAGCGACCGCAGGCCAGCCGCGTCGGTCGCTCGCCGCGCCAAAGAACCGCCACAGCCACGGCGTGGCGGGTCGACCCGCGCCACCCGTGGGCGGGCGCTTCGCTCGCGGGTCGGGGGCACGCCAGATCGAGGCGATCAGCGCCGGCGGCACCGGCTCCAGCAGCACCGCATCGAAGCTGCGCCGCGCCAGGTCGCCGCTGTCCACCAGCGCCTGCAGGCGCGCGCGCAGCGCTTCGTTTTCCGCCAGCGCCTGCTCCACCGGGCCGTAGTCCGCCTCGGGCAGTTGTCCGTCGAGGTAAGCGATCAGGGTTTCGTCGTCGATGTGCATGTCAGTCTCCTTTCCCGGAGAGGGCGTCGGCCAGTTTGATGCGCGCGCGGGCCAGTCGGCTCATCACCGTGCCGGCGGGAATGCCGAGCGCCTGCGCGGCCTCCTGGTAGGTCAGGCCGTCCACCGTGACCAGCATCAACACCTCGCGCTGGTCCTGCGGCAGGCGCAGCAGCGCGTCGCGCACCGCCCGCAGCTCGCTGCGCCGTTCCACCACCTGCCGTCCGTCCTCGCCCACCAGGTCGGGGATCAATTGGCTGTCGGCATCGGTCTTGTGCCGCTGGCGCGCACGGTATTCGTCGAGCCAGGTGGTCTGCACGATGCGGAACATCCAGCTCGCCAGACTGGTGTCGGCCTGGTACTGGTGCCACCGCTCCAGTGCTTTCAGGCACGCCGACTGCACCAGGTCGTCGGCCTGCTGGCCGTCGCGCGTGAGCCCGTGGGCAAAGCGGCGCAGGCGGGGCAGCAGGCTGATGATCTGGGCGCGGGGGTCGATGTCGGACATGGTGTGGCGAAGGACAACGCGCCGCTCGCGGGTTTATTCCCGGGCCGTGGAATACCGTTGGGCGGGCCGCGTTGTACGCTATGCCGATGTTGCCCTAAAGGCCCGATGCCCTTGAATCCTCTTCGAATCCGCTGGCGCCGAGCGCTGATGTTGGTGCTGGTCCTGCACGCGCTTGCACCGGGGGCGTGGCCCTGGCTGGAACACGGACCGGGCGTCGCGATGGCGCAGTCCGACGGGGACGACGGAGACGATGGCGACGACGGGGACGATGGCGATGACGGCGGCGGGTCTGGTGCCGCAGCCGGCTCCGATGGGGGCGTGGATGCCGGCGGTCAGGAACTCGACCCAGGGCCGCGCCAGCCCACGCTGCCGGTGCAGGCCGGGCAATTCGTGGTGGACGAGCTCATCGCACTCAACCCGAGCGCTGCCGCGCTGCAACGCGTGCGCCAGTGGGGTGTGCAGGTGGTGCAGAGCAGCGACCAGACCAGCCTGGGTTTGCGCGTGGTGCGCCTGAAGCTGCCCCCGGGCATCGACGCGCGCACCGCCCGCGAAGTGGCCAGCGAGCGCGATCCGGGGGTGTTCGACCTGCATCACGAGTACCGGCTTGCTCAAGCGGGCGCCGACACGGCGCAGGCCTGCGATGGCCCGAGTTGCGCAGCCATGGCCGGACTGGACTGGCCGACCGACGTGGCCCGGTGCGGCCGCGAACAGATCATCGGCATGGTGGATGCCGAGGTGGCGACCGAACTGTCCGCCTTGCGCGGCGCCGACCTGCGCACGCGCCGCTTCATGGCGTCCGGGCGCGAGGTGGCCGATGCCGGGCACGGCACCGCGGTGGCCACCTTGCTGGTGGGGCAGCCGGGCGGAGGGCTGCCGGGCCTGGTGCCGCGCGCCCGGCTGCTGGCGGCCGTGCCCTTCTTCCGGCGGCCTTCGGGCGAAGTCGCGGCCGATGCGCTGGGCCTGGTGCAGAGCCTCGACTGGCTGGTGTCTCAGCGCGCGCAGGTGATCGGCATGAGCCTCACCGGTCCGCCCAATCTGGTGTTGTCTGCGGCCATCGCGCGGGCACAGGCCCGCGGCGTGTTGGTGGTGGCGGCGGTGGGCAATGGCGGGCGCCGTGCCGAACCGGCGCACCCCGCCGCGCTGGCGGGTGTCATCGGTGCCACGGCGCTGTCTTCCGACCGCCGCATCTACTGGCGGGCGCAACAGGGCGACACGGTGGACTTTGCGCTGCCGGGCGTGGACCTCCTCACGGCCGACGCCCAGGGCGCCGTGCGTCCCCGCAGCGGCACGTCTTACGCGGTGCCTTTTCTGGTCGCGAAGCTGTCGCAGTCCTTGCACGAAGGTCGGCTCAGTCGCGCAGACTGGCTCGCGGGCGCAGCCGTGCCGGTCGCCGACCTCGGCGCGCCCGGGCGGGACCCGGTGTTCGGCTGGGGCCTGCCGCTCGTGCCGCTGCGCTGCGGCTGAGGCTTCAGGGTGCTGCGGCCGACGCCGCCAATCGCTGCAGCGTCGCGGCGATGCGGGGCGGCGTGGCCAGTGCCGCCGGCAGGGCCGCAGCCAGCGCGGCCTCGCGCGGACGACCTCCTTCGAACCAGGTGCGGCGCACGTAGTGCCCGAGCGACGGTGCATAGTCCCAGGCCACCGTCTGCAGCGGCAGGAACAAGCCCGGCCGGTACGCCTTGCACACGACGCGGAAGGCCTCGAAATCGCCCGCCGGCACCGAACTCAGGCGCGCGTCCTGCACTTCGCAGTCCCAGCGCAGCCGGGTGGTGAACTCGCGATCCACAGTGCCGAGCCAGGTCACACGCGTTTCCTCGAAGCTCACCCGCTTGCCCACACTCAGTGGCCAGAGTGCTGCTGGTTGTCCGCTGAGCGTGCTGCGATGGCGTTGCTGGGGGCGCGACTGTTCGAGCAGCGGAGCAAAGAAATCCCGGCTCGATCGGTAGCGGTCGCCGTCGGTGGTGGACCACGTCAGCCCGTTGGCGGTGACCGCTGCGACGCGGCGCACCGACGACGCACCGAACACGTAGGTGTCGCCAACGCGCACCGACGGGCGCGGCGCGGGCGGCAGCTCGATGGCCACCGTCTCCGGGCGCGCCGCGGGCGTCAGGGCATCCAGCGCCTCCTGCAAACCGCCGGCAGGCAACTGCGCGCAGCCACCCACCGCCAGGCTGAAAGAGGCGAGCAAGACACGAATCGACATCGATGCCATCTGCGCGGGCCTCAACGTTTCTCGCGCGCCTGCTGGCGGTACCAGCCGTCGCCCGCACCCGTGGCGCGCTGGATGCGCACGCGTTCCAGCGCCTCGGCCTGCGTTTCGGCCCGCACCTCGCCCGCGAGCTGGAGATCGGCGCGACGAAACGGAATCACCTGCACCAGCGGCGTGCCCTTCTCCAGCGAATACAAGCCGTCGGCCGCGATGGCAAAAAACGGGAAATGGATGAGCGAGGTGTACTCGTCGGTGTCGACCACGCCAGCGGCGATCTCCACCACCCCGTTGGGCTGGTTCATGGGGGGAATGAACAGGCAGCTCCAGCCTGCGGGCGTGCGAATGGTCCAGTGGTTGTGGAACTTGCAGGGCGGGCGCGGCTGCAGGGGATGGCCCGCCACCTGGTAGGGGTGGTGGTTGCTCACCATCGCCCGGTCGAAGTCCCAGCCGGTGTTTACCGTCTGGCCGTTGTCGGTGATCTCGATGCGCACCGTGGCCGCCAGCGGCAGGATCCAGCCGGTCATGAGCGCATCGAGGAAGGGCATGCAGCGCTTGACCGTGAGCGCGTTGTCGGTGGTGGACAGGTGCTGTTTGTCCACCGGCGCGAGGCGCTTGAACCACTCGGGCAGCGCCTCGCGCGCCGGCACCGGGGCGGCGATCACGCCCAGGTCTTCCGGGGCGCAGAGGAATTCGATCTTCGACTCGGGTGTGCCAGACATGCGTGCAGAGCTTGGATGCGGAAGGCGCAGGATAGCGTGCCTCAGCGGCTGCTGTTGCTGCTGCTGTTCGAACTGGAGTTGGACGAATTGTTGCTGCTGCTGTTGGACGCGCGGCGTGCAGGCGGGGTGGGGGCGATGCCGATGGCGCGCGCCGCGCCGTGCACGCCGTTTTCCCAGCCCCGGAAGAAGCCGTGCACGGGGGAGTCGGCGCGGGCGCCGTTGCGGCTGCTGTTCGAACTGCTGTTGTTCGACGAATTGCTCGACGAGTTGCTCGATGAATTCGAAGACGAATTGGAAGAGGAGTTGGAGGACGAGTTGCTGGACGAATTCGATGATGAGTTCGACGACGAATTGCTCGACGAGTTGGAACCGCGTCCCATGCTGCCGCTGCCTCGCGAGCCAGCCGACGACGCCGAGTTACCGCGCGAACCGCCCGAACTCCCATTGGAGCTGCTGTTCGAACTGCTGTTGCCTGCCGTGACCTGCAGTGGGTTGATGCTGTTCAACACGTCCTGCGCCAGGGCGGTGAAGTCACGGGCCACGGGCAGGCTCTGCGCCTGGGCGCCTGTGCTGCCGACCAGGCCGGCAACGGCCGTCACGATCACACCGAGTTGTTGTTTCATGGAAAGCTCCTGGTGGTTGGGGGTTCGAGGCGCGTGGCATGTCGACGTGAAGCGGTGACCGCGCCGCCACGACAACGCCGCTGCCACCGTGCGTATTCCCGGCGTCGGGTAAGCAGGTGTAAGCCCGCGTCGCCCGGCCGGACTTCAGACAGGGTCGATCGGTGCGATCAGGCCCATCGCCTCGTAGCCGGCCACCGCCTGCCGGGCCGCGTCGGCCCGGGCACGCAGCAGGCTGCGGCGGTTGTCCAGTGCGCTGCGCTGCGCTTCGATCACATCGAGAAAGCCGGTGAGCCCGTTCAGGTAGAGCGTGCGAGCCTGTTCCACCGCGGCGTCGCTCGCACCCTGGGCGCGTTGCAGGGCACCGGTCCGCGTGGCCGTGCCCTGTGCGGCCACCAGCGCGTCTTCGGCCTGCTGCAGCGACTGCAGCAGCGTCTGCCGGTAGACCTCGCTCGCTTCGCGCAAACGCGACTGCGCGGCGTCCACGCCAGCGCGGCGCTCACCCCCGTCGAACAGCGTCACGTCGAGCACGGCAGACAGCGTGGCCGTCACGATGTCGAGCACGCCGCCGCCGAGGCCGGAGGACGTCAGGCTGAGCGCGCCGGGCAAGCGCAGGCGCGGGTACAGCGCTGCCCTGGCCACGCCGACCTCGGCCGCGGCAATCGTGAGGCCGCGTTCGGCCGCGCGTAGGTCGGGCCGCAGTCGCAACAGGTCGATCGGGCGGGCCACCGGCTGCGGGGCTTGCAGCGCGGGGAGACGCGCGTCGCCGCCCGCCGTCGCCATGGGGGCCGGGCGAACACCCGCCAGCACCTGCAGCGCGGCGGCCGCCTGCAGCACGCGCACGCGCGCATCGGCAGCGTCGGCTTCGATGCCGGCGGCCTCGGCCTGCGCGCGGTCCAGATCCAGCCGGGGCGACAGGCCCGCGTCCACCCGGATCCGCACCAGCCGCATCACCTCGGCCTGCAGCGCCAGGGCATCGGTCAGCAAGGCCTCGTCGAGCCGGGCTTCCTGCCACTCAAGATAGGCGCGAGCGGTCAGGCCGGCGATGGACAGGCGTGTGGCCTGCGCGCGGTCTTCGCTTTGCAGCAACGCCGCCGCTGCCGATTGTTCGGCCTGACGCAGGCCGCCCCACAGGTCGAGGTCCCAGTCCATGGTGAGTGCGGCGCTGGGTTCCACCGACCGCTCGCCCGCCAGGCGGCGGCTGCGGGCGTCCACGCCGGCCTGAGCGCCGATCAGCGGCGATCGCTGCGCGCGGGCGCTGCGGAGCAGGGTCTGCGCCTGGATTGCGCGTTCGCGCGCGATGGCGATGTCGGGGTTGTTGGCCAGCGCGCGCTCGACCCAGGCGGCGAGCGCGGGGTCGTCGAAGCGGCGCCACCAGGAGAGGTCGGCCTCGGTGGGGGTTGGTGCCGCCGCGTCGGCGGCGGCGAATCGGTCGGCCTCGGTGATGCCCAGCGTGGGCGGGGTGGGCGTGGGTTCGAGCGTGCTGCAGGCCGCGAGGGCGGCGGTCATCGCGATCAGGCCCAGGCGCCTGCGTGCGGTGTTCATCATGAGAATTCCCCCGCTTCCTGCCCACCGGCCTGCTTCATTTCTTCGGCCAGGCGTTCGCCTTCGCTCGCGCGGGGCTTCGAGACGCGCGCAATGCCGAGATAGACCACCGGCGTGAGAAACAGGGTGAACAGCGCCGCGAGCGACAGGCCGCCGAAGATCACCCAGCCGATGGCCGCGCGCGACTCGGCGCCCGGGCCGCTGCCCAGCACCAGCGGCAGCGCACCCACGACCGTGGCGGCCATGGTCATCACGATCGGTCGCAGGCGTGTGGCGGCGGCCTCCTGCGCGGCTTCCAGCACGCTGCGGCCCTGGTCCCGCAACTGGTCCGCGAACTCCACCATCAGGATGCTGTTCTTGGCCATCACGCCCACCAGCAGCAGCAAGCCGATCTGGCTGTAGATGTTGATCGAGGTGCCGCTCAGCCACATGGCGAACACCGCCGCCGCCAGGCCGAAGGGCACGCTGATCATGACCACCGCGGCGCTGGTCACGCTCTCGAACTGCGCCAGCAACACCAGGAACACCACCACGAGCGCAATGGCAAAGGTGATGGCCATGTCCTGACCGGTCTGCTCCAGCGTGGCCGCGTCGCCGCGAAACAGCAGGCCCATGCCGGCGGGCAACTCGGCCTGTGCCAGCGTGCGCAGATCGTTCACGGCCTCCTGCAGCGGCACACCCTCGGCGGTGATGGCGCTCAACTGCACGGCGCGGCGCTGGCCCAGGCGCTCGAGCTCGGAAGCGATGGCGGTTTCCTCCAGCCGGACGAACTGCGACAGCGGCACCAGCCGTTCACCGTCCGGGGTGGACGCGCGCACGCTGTAAGACAGCAGGTCCTGCGGGTCGGTGGCGCCGCGCGCACTCGATTGCAGGATCACCGGCAGGTTGCGGTCGTCCACGGTGAGGTCGGTGACCTCGGTGCCGTCCACCAGCGCACGCAGCGCGATGTCCAGCCCCTCTACCGACACGCCCAGCGACGTGGCGCGCTCGCGGTCCACCTGCAGCGTGAGCTGGGGCTGCGACGCGGTGTAGTTCACGCGCACGTCGCGCAGTCCCGGCAGGCGGTCCTCGATGGCGGCCGCGAACGCGTAGGCGGCATCGGCAATGCGGTTGTAGTCGTCGCCGGTCACCGCCATCTGCACGCTGCCGTCACCGCCGCCCACGCCCAGGCTGTTGCCGCCCTGCACCCGCACCAGCGCGCCCGGCAGGTCGGCCAGCGCGGCCTGCACGCGCGCCGCCAGTTCGGCTTGCGAGGCATCGCGATCGTCCCAGTCGGTCAGCGGCGCGATGATCTGCGCGCGGTTGAAGTCGTACTGGCCGGTGATGGTGAAGATGTTCTCCACCAACCCTTCTTCCTGCAGCGGCGTCACGGCCGCCAGCGCGGCTTCGAGCTGGCGGTCGCTGTAGCTCAGCCCCACGCCATCCGGGCCGTCCAGGCGCACGGTCAGCACACCCCGGTCTTCGGGCGGCGTGAGTTCCTGGTCCATCTGCGTGTAGAGCACGCCGGCCACCGCCGCCAGCGCCACGCAGCCGAGCGCAACCACCCAGGCGCCGCGCAGGCATCGGGCCAGCACGCGCTCGTAGGTGGCCACACTGCGGTCGCCCAGGGCCGTGAGACGGCGCCCGATCGGACCGGGTTCGCGGGCAGCCGGCAGGCGCGATGCGAGCAAGGGGCCGAGCGACAGCGCCACGAAGCCGGAGATGGCGACCGCGATCGCCATCACGAAACCGAACTCGGCGAACAGGCGCCCGGCGGTGGAGGGCAGCAGCGAGATCGGCACGAACACCGCCACCAGCGTGATGGTGGTGGCGATCACCGCAAAGAACACCTCGCGTGTGCCGATGACGGCCGCCGCGCGCGGCCCCAGCCCCTGGGCGCGCCGGCGCTGGATGTTTTCGAGCACCACGATCGCGTCGTCCACCACCAGGCCCGTGGCCAGCAGGAGCGCCAGCAGCGTGAGCAGGTTGAGCGAGTAGCCGAGCAGCCAGATGGCGGCCAGCGTGCCGATGAGCGAAATGGGAATGGCCACGATGGGAATGAGCGTGGCGCGCCACTGGCCCAGGAAGATGCCGACCACCACCACCACGATCAGCACCGCTTCGGCCAGCGAAACGAGCACCTTGCCGATCGCGCCCTGGATGAAGACCGCATCGTCCGAGACGACGGTGAGTTCCATTTCCTCGTTCGCGCCGTTGAGGCGGTCCACCACGGCGCGAACGCCTTCCGAGATGTCCACGCTGTTGGATTGCGCCTGCCGCACGATGCCCAGGCTCACCACGCTTTCGCCATTGAGTCGCACGTACGACGTGGGATCGGCCGGGCTGTAGAACACGTCGGACACCTCGCCGAGTGTGAGGTCGGGCCGCAGCAACAGCGCGCGCATCTGCTCGGGGGTGGCCACCGAGGCGTTGGCGCGCACCAGCACCTCCTGGTTGCTCGACTCCAGGCTGCCGGCGGGCACGTCCAGGCGCGCCGTGCGCAGCAGGGTGGCGATGTCGTCCACCGACACGTTGTGCGACGCCAGTCGCAGCGGATCGATGCGCACGCGCATCACGCGCTGGCGCGTGCCGAAGAGAGTGATGTCGGCCACGCCCGGCGCCGAGATCAATTCCGGCTCGATGCGGTCTTCCACCACGCGCGAGAGTTCGTCCACCGCCAGTGCGCGGCTGGTCACGGCGATCTGCATCACCGGCTCCGCGTCGGCATCGGCCTTGACCACGACGACGTTTTCCACGCCTTCGGGCAACGTGCCTTCCACGCGTGCGATGGCGTCGCGCACGTCGTTGGCGGCGGTGACCAGGTCCACGCCCGGATTGAATTCGATGATGACGCGCAGGTTGCCTTCCTCGCTGGCCGAGCGCACCAGGTAGACCCCCGGCACGCGCGCCGCGGCCCCTTCGAGCACGCGTGTCACTTCGGCATCCAGCGTCTCGGGCGCTGCGCCGGGGTAGTCGGCGCGCACCGCCACGATGGGCCGATCGATGTTGGGCAGCTCGCGCACCTCCACGCCGAGCCACGCGCCGATGCCGGCAATGACGATCAGCAGGTTCATGACGATCACCAGCCACGGCCGGCGGATCGCCAGCGCGGGGAGGTCGGAGGCGCGGTCTTCGCTCATGGCGCAGCACCGTTGCCGATCACGCGCACCGGCCGGCCTTCACGCAGGCGCTGAACGCCTTCCACCACCACCTGTTCGCCTTTTTTCAGTTCGCCATCGAGCAGCACCCGTCCGGCGGTGCGCCGGACCGGTCGCGCCGCCACGGCCACCGAGTTGCCCTCGCGCACCACCCACACGAACGGGCCTTCGCGGTTCCATTGCAGGGCGAGTTCGGGCACGCTCACGAACGGCTGGCCCGGCAGCGCCAGACGCACCTGGAACGACATGCCCGGCCGCAGCAGGTCGGTGGTGTTGGGGACGGTGGCGCGCACACGCACATTGCGTGAGACCGGGTCAATGCGGCTGTCGATCTCGCTGATGCTGCCGGCGAACGCGCGCGCCGGGTGGGCCGGATTGCGCGCCTCGATCTTCTGGCCGGCCGCGATGCGGCCGAGATAGGCCTCGGGCACCTCGAAGTCGATCAGCAGCACCAGCCGGTCGTCGATGGTGGTGAGCGCAGTGTCGGTGTTCACGCGGTCGCCTCGTTCCACATTGGCCAGACCCATCACGCCCGCAAACGGCGCTTTCACCACACGATCGGCCACCGCTTCCAGCGCCTGTTGGCGCTCGATCTGCGCCACGCGCAGTGCCGCACGCGCTTCGTCGGCCACGCTCTCGGGTACGGCACCGGTGCCGCGCGTGCCTTCGTAGCGCCGGGCCAGTGCACTGGCGGCTTCCACCCGTGCCGTGGCCAGGTCGGCCGCGAGCTTCTCCGCGCGGTCTTCCAGGCGAAACAGCACCTGGCCGGCCCGCACCTTCTGGCCGGTGCGAAACGCCACCTCGGCCACTTCGCCGGCCACCGCGGGAAACAGGGTGACCGACTGCCGCGCCGCGCCGCTGCCCGTCACATCCAGCGCGACCGCATCGTTCTCTTCGGTGCTGAGCGCCACGATCACCGGGGGCGCGGCGGGTGTGGTGGGGGCGGGGGCGGGTGTCTGGGCATGGCCCGGTGCCGGGATCGCGGCCAGGCCGATGGTGGTGGCCAGTGCGGCGGCCAGCATCAGGTGAGGGAGGATGGGGGGCACGGCGGGGAGGGCAAAAAAAGAGGCCGCTGCGAGCGGCCCGATCAACCGGTGGGAAGGCGCGGTGGCACCCATCGGCTGGCGAAGCTCCCCGATGGACGCCCAGGCCGCCGCAGAGTTCCCCGCTTCCGGGGCTGCAGCCTGCTTTACACCGGCACGGTGTAGTTCAGCGTCATGCGCCCACCGTCGACCGTGACGATCTCGCCGGTCACGTAGCTGGCCGCATCGCTCGCCAGCCAGGCCACCACGTCGGCAATCTCGCCCGGTTCGCCCAGGCGCTTCATGGGTGTGCGGCTGAGGATGCGCTGCCTGGCCTCCTCACTGGTGAGCACCGCCTGCGCCGCCAGCTCCGTGGCGATGGTGCCGGGCGCGACCGCATTGACGCGAACGCTGCGATCGGCCAGCGCGAGCGCCATCACGCGGGTGAGCTGGTTGATGCCGCCCTTGCTCACGTTGTAGCTGGCGATGCTGGGAATGGTGAGCACCCCGTTGACCGAACTCATGTTGACGATGCTGCCGCCACCGGTGGCCACCATGGCGCGCGCCACCGCCTGTCCCATGAGGAAGGCGCCCTTGAGGTTCACGCGCAGCACGGCGTCGAAATCGGCTTCGGTGACGTCCAGGAAGTCTGCCGCCTTGAAGATGCCGGCGTTGTTCACCAGCACGTCGATGCGCCCATGCAGCTCGAGCGTGCGCGCCACGGCGGCATCCACGTCCGGCTTGTGGCCCACGTCGCCATGAAGGTACGTGGCGCCGAGTGCCGTGGCCAGCGCCTGACCGCGCGCATCGGCCAGGTCCACCAGCACCACGTTCGCGTCTTCCCGCGCAAAGCGTCGCGCACAGGCTTCACCGATGCCCTGGGCGCCGCCGGTGATCAGCACCACACGGCCCTGGTGGCCGAAGTGCACGGGAGAAGATGAAGGTGTTTTCATGGGCCGCATGGTAGCGGTGCAGCGGCTGGTGCGCGGCGATGCTCAGCAGCTCTCGCAGGTGGCCAGTGCGCTGCTCACCCGCTGACGCGTCTGCTCGGTGAGGTAGTCGAGGAACACCTGCGTGCGGCGCGGCATGAACTTGCGGCTGGGCAGCGCCGCGTACATGGTGAGGCGGCCGGTGATCCAGGGGTTGAGCACGCGAACGAGGTCGCCGTTCTGCAGCAGCGGGGCGGCAAGCTCCACGGTCGAGGACGTGATGCCGGCGCCATCGAGTGCGGCGTGCATCAGGGTGTCGTTGTGGTTGGCCCAGAGCACCGGCTGCACATCGACGTCGATGTAACGGTCGACCTCAAGCGCGTGCAGCAGCCGCCAGCTGCGGCTGCGCCCGGTGGTGGGCTTCAGGCGCAGGCAGTCGTGCTGGCCGAGTTCCTCGGGGGATTGCGGCACGCCCTTGCGTTTCAGGTAGCCCGGCGAGGCCAGCAGGATGGCCTCGGTGGAGATCACCTTGCGGGCGATCACGTTGGCATCGAAGCCGTCGTTGGCCCCCATGAGGGTGATGTCGTAGTCCTCGATCGGCGGCTCCCGGTGCGATTCCACATCGATGTCGAGCAGGATCTTGGGATAGGCCTGCCGGAAGCCGCTGACCAGGGGCGCGAGCACGTGCGTGGCGAGCACCGGCGGCGCCAGCAGGTGCAGCACACCCGCGAGTTCGCTGGTGTGCGAGCTCACCAGCGCGTGGGCTTCGTCGAGGTCCACCAGGATCAGGCGCACACGGTCGAGGTAACTCTCGCCCGCTTCCGTGAGCGACACGCGCCGCGTGGTGCGGTGAAGCAGGCGGGTGCCGAGGTGCTCCTCGAGATCGGCCACGAGGCGCGTCACCACCGCGGGCGACATGTCGAGCGCCCGGGCGGCGGCCGCGAAGCCGCCTTCGTCGATCACTTTCTGAAAGGCGCGCATCGAGGCAAGGCGGTCCATGTGGTGGCTTGGGGTGGTGAGGGAAGCGGCGATTGTTGCGGAAACTGGAACGCCGCGTGACCGTCAGGGTTGATTCGTGCCCGAAACGGAAGTTCTGGGGCCGGCTTGATGGGCGGGCAGGTCGACGGACACCGACAGGCCGCCGCCAGGGCCCGTCGCCAGCTCGACGCCCCCGCCGCCATGCGCTGCAATCCGCGCCACGATGGCCAGGCCCAGACCGCTGCCGGTCGTGTCCTGGGGGTTCAGGCGCACGAAACGCTCCAAGACCCGGGCGCGCTCGGCGGGCGCGATGCCGGGACCGTTGTCGTTCACGGTGAGTTTCACGCGCTGGCCCGTCTGCCGCACGCAGACGTCGACCTGACTGCCCACCGGTGTGTGGCGCAAGGCGTTGTCGATCAGGTTGTTCAGCATCACGCGACCGTCCTCCGGGTCCATCAACACCGTGGCGGGATCGCTGGTTTCCAGGCCCAGGTCGATGCGGCGCGCGTCGGCACGCGCGGAAAAGGCCGCCACCACCTCGGCAGCCATATGGTCGCAGCGCACCGGCACGGCGTGCCGCTCCTGCACGTCGCGCTCCAGACGGGCCACCTGCAGCAACTGGGCCACCAGGTGCGTGCTGCGTTCGATGCCTCTGTCGAGTTCGTCCAGCGCGGCTTCGCGGTGTGCATCGTCCGAACGCCGGGCGAGCTGGGCCTGCAGCTTGACCGCCGCCAGCGGCGTGTTGAGTTCGTGCGCGGCGTCGGCCAGCACCTGGCGCTGGCGCGTCAGCAGGCCGCTCACGCGCTCGAGCAACTGGTTCAGCGCCCCGGCCAGCGGTTCAAGTTCTTTCGGAAGCCCGTGGGTGGAGACCGGGTGCAGGTCGTTGCCGCCCAGGCGCTGGATGTCGCGCCCCAGCGTCTCCAGCGGCTTGAGCGCGCGCGCCACAGCGGCGTGAATCAGGAGGCTCAGCACCAGCACCAGCAAGCCGGTCGGAATCAGCAGCCAGGGCGCGAGTTCGGCAAAGCTGCTGGCCCGGTCGCTCGAGGTCTTGGCCACCTGAACGATCTGCTGCGCGTCGACCAGGGTGTAGACGTGCCAGGACTCGCCCGCCCACGCCACCTCGTGGAAGCCGGCGGCCTGCAAGGGAGGGCCGGTGCCGTCGACCGAGCTGTAGAGAATGTCGCCGGTGGGCGACCAGATCTGGCTGATGAAGCGCCCGAGGTCTTCGGTGGCGGGCGCCAGGGGCGGGTTCGCCGGCCACGACTGGGGCCGCACCCCGTGGCGCACCACCGAGTGGGCGATCTGCTCCATGGCGAAGTCGCGCACCCGGTTGAATGCCTGCCAGGCCAGCTGGTAGGTCAGCGCGCTCACCAGGATGCTCGTGATGACCAACGCGGTGATCTGCCAGAACAGCAGCCGCTGGCGGATCGAATTCATTCCGCCTCGACCAGCTTGTAGCCCACGCCGCGCACGTTCTTGATCCAGGCCGTGCCGAGCTTGCGGCGCAGGTGGTGCAGGTGCACTTCCACGGCGTTGCTGGCCACTTCCTCCTGGCAGCCATACAGGCGGTTCTCCAGCTGCTCGCGCGAGAGCACATGACCCGGGCGTTCCATCAGGGCGAGCAGCAGGTCGTACTCGCGCGTCGAAAGGCTCACCGGCTGGTGGTCGAGCAGGGTCTCTCGCCGCAGCGGCCGCATCACCAGGCGCCCCAGCTGGAGTTCGGTCGGCGCCGGTCCCTGGGAGCGGCGCGCCAGTGCGTGCATGCGCGCGATCAGTTCGTCGAGGTCGAACGTTTTGGTGAGGTAGTCGTCGGCGCCCAGGTTCAGGCCGGCCACCCGGTCGCCCACCGCATCGCGGGCCGACACCACCAGCACCGGAATGGTCCGGTGTTCCGCGCGCAGCCAATGCAGCAGCTGCAGGCCATCCTGCCCGGGCAGGCCGATGTCGAGCAGCAGCAGGTCGTGGGTCTGGCCCTGCAGGGCCTCTTGCGCGCGCAGGCCGTCGTTCACCCATTCCACCTCGAAGCCGGCCATGCGCAGGCCGCGGGTCATGCTGGTGCCCAGCATGTGGTCGTCTTCGGCAAGCAAAACCTTCATGGGGTCCTAGTGTCAGCGAAAAGAACGGGGTCGACTCTGGTACAACCAGCCACCCTTTCTGGAGGATGCCCTTGGACCATTTTCTGCAGGTGACGCTGTTCACCGACACCGACGGTCGCGCCCGCTTCCGCGAAGCCGACATCGCCCTCGACGGGGGCTCGCCCGCGGCCCGGCTCTCGGCCTGGCTGCCGGCCACAGGCTGCCAGCTGCGCCAGAGCCCGGTGGGTTTTCGCAGCGAGTTCCACTGCACCGGATCGCCGCAGTGGCTGTTCGTGCTGCAGGGCTGCATGGAGATCGGCCTGCAGGACGGCAGCTGGCGCGCTTTCGGGCCGGGTCAGCATTTCTACTCGGCCGACACCTTGCCCGAAGGGGCGGTCTTCGACCCCGCCGTGCACGGTCACCGCAGCCGGCAGGTGGGCGACGAGCCGCTCGTGACGCTGTTCGTGCGCGGTTGAGCGCACCGCACCGGGCTACAGGAAGCGGTCGAGCAAGCGGCGCGAGTGCGCGTCCAGAGCGAGCCGGTCGCGCACCGCGAAGCTCAGGCCCTGGCTGGCCTGGATCAGCAAGGCCTGGCCGTCGAGGCGGCGGATGTCGTCCTCGCTGCGCAGCACGAAGCTCGTCGCGCCCCGGTCGGTGGTCACCTGCCAGGTGCTGGGCGTGGAGAAGGTCGACACCGACTCGATGCGCTGGATCACGGGGGTGAACTCGCGTTGCGCCAGTTCGTCTTCGATGAGGCCGCGCGGTTGCGGTGGCAGCGAGCTCAGGCGTTCGACCCACACCAGCTCGTGACCGTCGCTGCCGAGCAGCGAAAGGCCTTCGTCGGGCGCACCGATGGGGAAGGCGCGCACGGGCACCACACCCACGTGTTCGGCGCCTTCCTCGTCGGTCAGCACCAGGCGGCCGAAGGCGTTTCGGTGCAGGCGCCAGGGCAGGGTGCTCGTGGGCCCGCTCATGCCGCGTGCTCCGCCGTGTCGTCGTCCAGCAGCGCGGCGGCTTCCTGCTCCTTGCGCGCCTGCGCTTCGTACAGGCGCCAGTACGGCCCGCGCAAGGCCATGAGTTCGTCGTGCGGGCCGATCTCCACCACGCGGCCCCGGTCCATCACCACCAGGCGGTCTGCCTTTCGCAGCGTGGACAGGCGGTGCGCGATGGCAATGGTGGTGCGGCCCTGCACCAGGTTGTCCAGCGCCTTCTGGATTTCCTTCTCGGTCTCGGTGTCGACCGATGACGTGGCCTCATCGAGGATCAGGATGCGCGGGTCGATCAGCAGTGCGCGCGCGATGCTGATGCGCGGGCGCTCGCCGCCCGAGAGCCCCTGGCCCCGTTCGCCCACCAGCGAGTCGTAGCCCTGCGGCAGTCGAAGGATGAACTCGTGCGCGTGGGCCGCGCGCGCTGCGGCCACGTTCTCGGCGCGCGTGGCGCCGGGCTTGCCGTCGGCGATGTTCTCGGCGATGGTGCCGAAGAACAGGAAGGGTTCCTGCAGCACCAGGCCGATATGGCGGCGGTATTCGGCCACCGGAATTGAGCGCAGATCCACTCCGTCGATACGGATCGAGCCGGAACTCACGTCGTAGAAGCGGCAGATCAGGTTGACCAGCG
>SXGT01926353.1_pt1 | contig 18404 bp, 21 predicted proteins | sample 3176221 | NCBI WGS metagenome assembly SXGT01 (sample SAMN11356862, study PRJNA531348) | freshwater metagenome | isolation source: freshwater sample F1-120 | place: China: Fuxian Lake, Yuxi | collected 2017-12-25
ATGTCCCAATCTTCTATGAATCCCATGCTATTAACTGCGTTATTTATCGCCGAGTTCCACGCTATCCGTTCGTTCTGGGGAGCGTTAGCCCACCCCAGCTTCTTATCGTGCGCCACGGCCTTGAAAGGTTCCTTCTTCTGCCAACGGTTCGCCGGGACGAACTCTCCACCTCCTTTTCCCTCGTCTCCGAAATCATTTTCTGTCATAGAGGTATTTCGTTAGGGTCTGCATACTTCCCACACACACAGCGGAACTCCACTCTCTCCTCGGTTTCGTTCTCTACAAACTGATGAATGTGTTCCATTAGATTGACGCTCCGATCATGTAACCAATTGCTATCGCCAGGATTATCGACCCGATCCCTGATAAGTTTTCGATGTTCCTATCCAACCAACTCTCTCTCATCAAGCACTTTCCATGCGAACACTTTTTGAGTTTAAGCACAGTTTTGGCAGATAGAATCTTCGTCGCCCTTTATCAAATCTCCACACTTCGTGCAGTGCGCCGACAAAATCTCTATGATCCTGTCGTATCCCTCCTTCTGCACCCTCCCTAACTCTTTTATCAAACCACTCAACACTTCTACTTGTTCTTTTGTCATGGGTTTTAATTCCCTTAGTTGTTATATCTATATCTTACTCCCACCCCACTTGCTTGTCAAGCTACGAGTTATCCCCAGATTTTAATGCCCTCTTTTTCCGCTTCAATCCTCGACTAATCTGCTTTCCACGCTCCTCCTTCGTATACTTAGCTATTTTTGCAGCGGCACCGTTTTTCCCTCGCTCGGACATAAATCTTTTAATAGCGAGTTCGTACATTTGATCCGTCATAGTCATACTACTATACTGCTTGCTTGCTAGGTGTTGTCAACCCTTCGTGCTTTGTCTAACTATCCACGCCCACAAAATTCCACCGAAAATATTTAACAAAACCCACCCTACGAACAAATCGAACAGGTAACTTTCCATTCTGGTTTATACGAGAATTTCCACGGCCTTCCACAGAGGCATTTAATTTCTAAACTTGGACGCCCTTCTTCTCCTTCCTCTAAGTGTTCCGTAAACAACACGGGTTCTCCGAGAGCGTATTTGATTGTCTTCTGGCGATATTCGTCTAATGTATTAATCATAAGTTATTTCCTCTGTAGCGTGTTTCGACTTCCCCGTCGGTTACAGGGTTTCAGTCGATCGACGCTATTTCCTGCCCAGTTTTAGACCTAGGGTCACGGCCAGCTTAGATCGATCATGGAACTTGAAACGTAATGCACTGGGCCGAAAGTTGCTAGATGTGATTCCTACATTCATCCGGAATCAGAGGTGCACCTCTTTATCATCACAACTCTCGACTCAATGTACTACGCCGATGTGCCGGGGAAGTCGTCAAGCCGGTCATTCTTTTACGCCGTTCCCATGAACCCTTACGGGTCTTCCAACGGCCTACGAACAAAGCCCTCCACCGTAGGGCGATAGAGGGCTTTATCCCCGATCTGCCCTACAGATCAGAAACTTATGTATTCATAATCGCATACCCACGCTACCTGTCTATACCTACTTATCCACAGTCAAATTTGGTGAATAAAATCCGCCAGCTCCGCCAGCGGATTTCCCGTGCGCGATGACTTCCTTCCTGGAAATCAGCTATGACGCGTCACGGAGATGGATCACCCCCTTTCAAAAGGAATGGTATCCGACTTCACCTTCTTGCACTCGACGACTTGGATGACCGAAACCGGGTCATTGTTCCGGTCGAACATCTGAAACGGTTCTCCTTGAACAACTTGGTTGGACAGTTTCCTGTCTCCTAAACTTTTCACCTCTCCTCCGTTTCCCCTTCGGTAGACGGAAGCGATTTGGTGTCCCATTAAGATCATCCAATACTCAGCTGTCGGCGTTTTGGCATACAGGCACTCTCCGGCCTGCATCGCACTCACGGATAGGATCATCATTTACTCCCGTTCTGCTTCCGATGGGGAAGCGGTCTCATTAAGGTTGGTGGGTTTCGGTGCGGGGAAATTCTTTGCCGCACCACGAAATCGTCGATGGAGTGTCCGCATTGCTTACAGGTGAAAGATTCACCCGAGCATTGCCCCCACGCTCCACACTTTTCACATTTCCTCGTCACGGGTCAACCTTTCTACCTCGTTTGAGAGGGTTTTCCGTTTAACTGGGAAAGACATGGGTCTTCCAAGCCAAACCAGAAGGAATAGGAATACAATAATCATCCATCCTAACCAGTGCATAAGTCACTCCTTCAAAGAGCGGTCACTAGGTCACCTTTTAAGTATACCACGGTGGATAAGTAGGGGCTTTCGGAAAAAAGAAATCGGTGCAAGAATGAATTGCTCAACGAAGCGATAAAGCAGACAAGAAAAAACCGGGTGGCCATTGCATGTCCCCGGTAAAAAACTTGTCTGTTTTATTTTCGTTTTCAGATTATCCTTTTCAAGGTATACTGTCAACTATCGGCGCGGCTCCCTCACAGAACCACGCCGATTTTGATTCTACAATTGTACCAATGGTTCAAGTTCTTCATATCGTCTTCTAACATCTTCGTGGCTACTTTTATCTGTGCGTCCGGGTCAGTCCAAAGGTTCTCAAGCTCTTTGGCTTCTGCCTCGGGGAATAACTGGTACTTCAGGGCAAACCTCTGAAAGGTAGGCAACTGGAACTGGAGTACGCCTTTTGAGTCCAATCCCGTGTTCCCGTCGTTTACCGCCACCGCATCAGGGTTCCCACCACTCTCACACCCGATTAATCGCTCCAAAATCGCTCCTATGGCTTGTTTATCTTCAACTGGTGCCAATGTACCACTTTCGATATCTTTCTCCGTAGAGGCGGTTTTAACGACTCCGAATAGAACGATTCCGACGGCAACAAAGAATAGCCATCGGCATATTTTGTTTTTCACAGGGTTACAAAGTGACGGCTTTCTTGGTTACCAAACGAAGCGCAATGTTAACCAAAGGAATTAATCCTGAAATGATTGTCTGGGTTTCAGGGATCGTGAGTACATCCGGGGTGTACCCGTACTGAGTTGCTATGAGAACAAGCGTAGCGAGAACATTAAACCAAAAGGTCTTCGACGAAAGTAAGTGTTTTTCCATGTTTGTATCGATTTTTAGTCCGACACCTTATTTTACCACATTCTTCCAAAGACGGACGTTTATATCGTCCACCACGTTGTTGTAGTGTCTTATGGCAAATCCCCTAGCCTCTTCGTTTTTCATTGCAAAGGAATTATTCATCGAGTACCCATAGGAGAAATTAAAATCACACTTAACATGGTAGTGGTCTAATTTATTTACCTCTCTCCATGCTTTATTTAGATACTGGAAAGACATCTCTGAAATAGCCCTCCGATGGGTTGGATCCCACCATGCTCTCATAGAAGAATAGTACGGTGCCACGAAATCCGCATATCCACTAATAGGCATATTTGGATTATTAGGGTCGAACTCTGGCTTTTTTAAAATACGGTCAATCTCATTAAAAAATAAGAAAAATCCATCTTCTTTATGACCTTTCACTTCGTGGGGGATGTGTTCGATGTAATGGGCGCAGAAAATCTCGTCTACAGAATTGGATTTAATCGGCCACGGATATTTATTAAGGTCATGGACAATGTCTACGCCCTTTTCTTTTACATAATCTATCCCTATAAACCCCTCCTTCTTGTTAAGTCCGCAGGCGATGTCTAACTTAACTTTCTTCGGGATATCTTTCCCTTTGCCTTGTTTAGTCATTTTTAAAGTTTACCACATAAAATCCGGTTGCCCGAACTTGCCTTCATAATCGTAATGCCCGACTAGGACACGAGAATCACAAGCCATCTTGTACCCTAATTCGCGAGCCTTGTTGAAAAAATATAAGTCTTGGGTAAAAGCCGATGACCCAACGCCGGGCGTATAGCTTTGCTCCGTTTTGAACCATGGCTTTGTAAGTTTTGGATCCTTAAACATTGCAGTCCTGAAAAGAGTAAATCCCATGCCGAGGCCGTTGCACTCCGTAACATCGTTCGGTGTTGGTGGGAATGGCACGAAGTTCCTCGGCATTTCACTCGGCTTTCCGTAACACATTGGCTGCCCACCCTCGCCTTTAGTCCAATACAGTCCTCCGATAGCGTCGTACTTATCCATGTTTTCAAGAAGTTTTAAAAGTCCATCTGGGGGAGGGCAATTATCTTCTTCTAAAGTTAGAATATACTTCCACTTAGAAAGTTCCGGGTGGGCTAAAATGCCTTCGATGGCCTGTTGGTAGGCTTCTCCTACTTCCATGCCCACCATAAACATTCTCGTAAACTTCTGATTCATGGGAGACATTAAACTCCACCAACTCTGAACTACTTTTGCGGGGATAACCCCGCGTGTTGGTATTATGCAAATTGTCGAAAGGTCTTTATAGCTTTTCGATTTTTCCAATCGCTCCTTGCTTTTAGGGTCGTTATTATGGAACCCAGCGTAGCTAGAATCTAAAACTATTTGTGGTTTCATTACTTAAATATACCCTACTTTGTTGCTATGCCCAAAGTATCGCACGCTTGATCATCCGCAAAACATTCTATCCTCCCCAGAATAGGATGAACTCCCATATCAGAGCCATCGTGCATTTCACAAGCTATTTCCGTAAGTCCTGCTTCCTCGAACAAAGCTCTCATGCCATCGGGAAAAACCCTCCAGCAATCAACAGGGTGCTCGTGATAGGGGTGGTTATAGGGAACGAGGATAAAGATCTTTCCCCCGGGCTTTAAGACACGAGCCACCTCCTTCATCCATCGCCATGGATGCCTGACGTGTTCTAAGCAAGACCCCGAAATAACCACGTCAAAATGATTATCAGGGAAGGGGTAGTCGTAAGGTGGAACGACTATATCTACGTTAGGGCCCTCCACTATATCTATTCCTATATAAGGATTATTAGGAAAATACTCTTTGAACGTTCCGTTTACATCACAAGACCCAACATCAAGAACCGTCGCCTTTTCAGAAATCGTTTTAGAAAACGATTCCATTAACCTCCTTGTTTGGTCGTGCATTAGAACTGCGTTGCTCCGGGTAGATTGTTGAACACAACATGAGGAATGAAGATTGCGGCATTAGCGGTTTTCTGAAGATGGTTATTTGGCATTGAGTTAGGAAGCGCAGTAGTTGTTGCACTATATATACCCATCCATGGGAACCTTCCCATCCACGTTGCTGTGTTTGTGCTGGTACCGAACGTCCCTGACCTCTGGCCTGATTCTCCGAGGATGGCACCATAATATGAAGCTGAAAAACTATTAGACGAAGACCTCGCAAGAAGCCCCATGTAATAAAGCCCTTGAGACATAGTAACGGCAGACGCATTTCCAGTGAACGCTGTCGAATGAATAGTCGAGAACTGCGTGCTTCCATTAAAAGTGAGATACCTCTGACCATGAATGGCACTTGAGACGTTAAATGATGCCCCTGAAGATTGGCTAGAACTCAAAGCGGTCGTTGCTTTGTAAAGAAGATGCAATGCTGAACCGGCTAATGTGTAAATACCAATATCAAGATACCAAGTAAAGTTACCTATCGTTGCCGTTCGATTACAGGTTAAATCAAGAAGAACGGTATTCACGGTCATATCTCCGGCGAAGATGTTGTTTCCAATGTCTAACTGGAAAATACGGCACTCGTTATCTGATGTGGCAGTCTGTGCCATAGCGTCCGTAGCAGAACCATTTACACCCATGTTCTGCCAGAAACTCATGTTCTGCGCTCCAGGGTTCGGGCCGTAAATAGTCATAGTGCCGGAATTAAAACCTGCATCCGCAGCCTGAGAAAGAGTGATGTTGTTCGACCCGACGAACACCATACGCGCGTCAACCATACCCGTCTGTGAGGCCGTGTTACCAAGATTAGAAACGCCCATCGCAGTCACAGCATCGCCACCACTGATAGTCACGGTTGCCGATACGCCGTTGATAGACTGCGAGAGGGTTACATTATTACCACCTGCAAACAAATAACGAATAGCTGACCCAGAAACAACACCGGTCGTACCGGAAGTGTTACCAAGGTTGCTCATGCCGAGCGTGTTCGATCCTGCGCCTCCTCCTGCCCCACCAGAGATAGTTACACTATTTCCATTTTGGCTAAGTGTTATATTATCCCCTCCTGCGAGGTACATCGTTCCCGTGGAGATGTCCGCTAAAGCACCGGCGGTGTTTCCTGAAAGCGAAGCGATTAAATTTCGATTAGTTAGTGGCATTAGAGTTCTGTTGTTCTCGCTGATCCGTTAGCAGACGACCATATTCCATCTACGACACCAGTATAACAAGGAGAAGGGGACTCGTAGTATCCATCAGGTAAAACCTTTACTGTGAAGCTCGAAGAAGATGCTGTTGCCCCGAATTTGATAAATAAGTTTTGGGTGGAATCGTTGAAAACCATAAATCTCTTTCTGGAAGCGTTTGAGGCGATTAAGGTAACACTTGAAGCCGACGACGAAACATTCGCAAGCGTCGCCGTTGCAACAACCCCCTCATTTGAGGTAACTGTTCCATCAACAGTCAAAGACCCTCCATTGTCCGAAACCGGAATAACTGATTGATCTGTTGCGATTGTTACTCTTAAAACTCCGTTACCATTTACCCCCGCGTTCGTTGCAGTTGATACGCCACCGACCCTGTTAATGTTTACATTCGGTGTATTTACATCCGAGGTAATTTCAGCAGAGAAAGAAGCGGAGGTGTGTAAGTTCGTGTGGAAAGAAACCTCATCGAAGATGATTCCAGCAAGGGTGTTTGTTTCAGCGTCAAACGCCACACCAACTGCGATATACGAAATCGAAGCCGGATTCCAGCCATTTCCTGTTATACCTGCGTAATTAGCGTTTCCAATAGATTGCGACCCTACAAGGAACGTCGCCGCAGTTAAGTTCGTGTCGGGTAATCTCCATTCGTTGTAGTTTGAGCTATCCGTACCTAACCTTAAAAATGCGTACGAAACATTCGTAATATCAGGAATATAGAACGACCCCTGTAAAAGGTCGTGCATTGCGATATTCCCAAGGTTTACAGTCGTGATGGTCTTCTGGATACCAGCGAAAACTGTGTTAGCCGCACCGTTTACCTTATCAAAGGTAAGAGCCGCCGTTCCTGTGAGGTGCTTTGTTGTGGTGGCGAGGTTTAAGGTGTCATTACCGAGCGCAGACCACCCTGTCGTAGCGTCAAACGAGTCAAACGTTATGTGTTGCTCTGGACTTGCGTGCAACGCCCCACGGGAATCCACATTCAAAACATCATAATCTCCCTCTGCTGAAGTAATGTATGTGTGGTCGTTTTTGTGCTTTGCGAGTGCTAAAACACCAGTATCAGTCGCACCGACTACTGAATCTATCGCCTTACCAAGGTTGGTAGCTCCTGTGCCGGGTATTACGGAAGTAACAGCTACATCATTATTAGTTCCGAGGTTTACCAAAAGTCCATCGGCAACCGTCCCTTGAACGGGTTGTAAGGTGTTAGACCCGACCTCCATCATCGCCGCCGTACCAGTAATGGTCGTGTCAGTGTCACCCTCGGTGTATTGTGTTCCAGACCCCAAAGAAACATCTGCACCAGCGGAATCCACCAATCTCGTAACCGATCCTACTTTGGTTGTTACTTTATCAGGGAACTGAAGCCCTCCCATTTCATGCCTCCCTCCTCCCGAAGATTTGAAAGCATCTGGAGAGATAAACCTCCCGTCTGGGCCAGTAAGTTGAACTTTTAATGGTTCTGCGTCTTCTTCTTTGACAACCTCTACTTTATAAACGAAAGAGGGGAGTTTCTCGAACAACGACCCTATGAATGTTTTCAATCCCTCCGTAATGCCCTCTAAATTCAACCAGGACGGGCGATTGAGGTTGAAGGTATCTAAGGGCTTAGGGAACTCTATTTTTGGAAAGGCGGGGATTTTAACCTCTGGTATTTTAATCTGGTTTACCACCTCAACCTTCTGAACCTCCGGCATTGAAGCGATGTGCTTTACATCCAATTCAAGCTTGATCGGACGGGTGTCTGGATGGTTGGTAATTTCCATCTTCTGAACTTCGGGGAAGTTCTTTACTTCAACTCCTTTGTCAGACATGACTTCTTTCACTTCTTCTAAAAGTTCGTTGGTCTCGTCAATTCTTTCCACCATACGGGAAGAATCCCCGTTCGTTCCGGTCATCTTATCTAATTCTTTTTCGAGATTTCGCTTCTCTTTTCTTTGGTTTTGTGGCATGGTGGTTATATGTTAGAAGCCCTAGTCCTGATATTCGTCGGCCTTGTTGTTTGGGCTATCATACAGGATTTCATTTCGTAATCTTTAATCCTTTTTTCTTAGCAAATTGACCGAATGTTTTTATTCCTTTCGATCCAATAAATTCTAACGCATTCCCAACCCTGTAAAGAACCTGCCCTCCAACCGTGGTAACTGGAATTGCAGCGAGATTCCAAAGTTTAGAAAGTCCGGTAAAAGTTCCTCCAGGACCGATCAATGGGTCTCCGATAGCCGTGATTCCCATTTTCTGAAGGTCTTGTAGATTACCCCAATCAAGGAATTTCGTCTTATATTTATCAGGCAAAACTGCGTATGTTTTCTCACGGATAGCATCAGCAACATCCTTTTGAAGAACTTTGAATTCATTAGCGACATTCTTTCCTTTGAACATCTTTTCGGGCGTAAACTCATCTAATCCAGATTTAATCTTTTGCGCTTCTTCTAAGCTGACAAGGTTCATATTTTTATAATCATCCTTGATTGCCTCATAAGCTTCTAAATAAGCTTTTCTTTTCCCTGGTTCTTTTATGCCAGCTATCCGTTCTTCGACTTTCGAGAATAAATCATCTTTTCCAAGAACTGCCTTTGACTCCTTAAGCGCAGGGAGTATCTCCTTTTTATACAAAGCATCAGCAGTGCGCTTCGCCTGAACGCCAACTTGAGATTGAGTTCCTTTTATTCCTAATCGAGTCGTTGTCTCAGGAGTCGTCACTGGCCTCCCGCCTCTTTCGCCGACTAACCTGTTCGTGATTCTTTCCGTAATCGGCGTATCTGCTCGATATCCAAGTAATTTCTCTGCCTGTTTTACAGGTCGAATTCCCAAAGCAGTGGTTTTTTCTCCGGCCGTTTTAAGAACCCTACCTCCAACCCGTGCAGTTGCAGACGCAACATCTGATGCCGCTTCAGCGCCCTTTAACGCAAGGGAAGCTCCACGCTCCGCAGGAATTAAAGCGGCTATATTCATTACTGATTCAATGTTTTTAGCTTCAACTGGGTTCAGTGTTTTCCATTGATTGTACGATTCCATTCCACCAGAAATAGCATCGAGCGCTGCCTTGCCTATCGCAGTTTCAGAGATAGCTTTTACAATGGCCCCACCAGCTTCTTTTGCCGGTTCGGTAAGCCCAGTTACATCGCCTATGCTTTTAACCGCCTCCCCAGCAACATCCGTCATCGTCCCAGCAACGGAACCCCCTATCTGCAAAAGCGTGCTTGGCAATGATTGCTTTCCCGTCGCTTGTCTCTCCAACGCGCCCGCCTGTTCAACGGCGCGATTTTCCAGATCAGAAAGGACTCTTTTCAAGAATGAAGGTTCCGTTCCCTGGGAGGGGACGACGGGAATACCAGCGACCTTATTTTCGGAAAGCTTCGTTTTCAGTAAATTGAATTGTTCTGTAGAGAGTGCCATTAGAGTAATCCTTGATCTTTAAGTTGTTTTAATTGTTCTGGGGATGCTTCTTTCATCAAATCAAACAACTCGAAAAGGTTAGTTTTTACTGGAATAAAAGTTTTCCCTTCAGATTGAAGCTGAGAAGATGCTTGTTCGTTCATGAAGTTATACAGATTGTTTAATTTTGTTCTTATCGCACTATCCGTATCGTTCACTTTCGGCGTAAATCTAGAAACCTGCTCGGTCTGTGCTTGTGTTAAAGAAGCTCCCGATGCCCACTGCTGGACTTTCAGATTTATCGCCTCGATGTAGCCAGCGTTTTCTACCGCCTCCTTACTCTTTGCCGCCTCCCTAAATGGAATACCAGCGCCAATAATTGGCACCTTAAAATTAAGTATGGTATTTAACGGACTAATCCCCTTAAATCCACTTGTCTGTCGAGCTTCGGCGAGAGATTTTACCGCTTTAATAACACCAAGCTGGTTAGCAATTTGAGTTCTCGTTCCTGCGGCTATTTTTTTATTCCCTAAAAGTGCCGTGAGTACTGTCTCATTACGCAACTGGGCTGGAACATTGATATTGTTCGCATCCACATATCCCGTGTCCGCAGATTCCCCAGCGTCTGCGATAGCTTTCTGAACCGACGCTCGATATAGAGGTGACTTAGATGCTTTAGAAAGGGCAACAGAAAAATCATCATCTGGCGAAATTTTTGAATCTGGATACTCAACAGCTAAATCCAAGATCTTATTTTTAACTTGCTTTTTCTCGTCTATTTTTGCTTTTTCCGCTTCCAATCCTTGCTTTTGAACTTCAACTAATCTCTTGTCCGCTGTCGAGAAAAAATCCTTGTTCAATTCAAGGGTCTGTAACTTAGCTATTATTTCAGCTTCGATAGGAGCGAATTCTCGGTCTACCGAATCACTGGCCAACTTCCTTGCGAGGTCTATGTTTCCCGCTAACGCCTCTCTTTCTGCTTGTAATCTCTGAATCCCAGCATATCCCGCCGCCTTGATCGCCGCTTCTCTGCCTAAAGCTATCGGCAACGCCCTGCCTTGTCCTAATTGCCCTTTTGCTTGGGCTTCCACATCTGCCAAGGATGTGCCTATAAGGGTGTTTAATTCAGCTAACCTTCGGGTCGGAGCTTCGCCCAACCCAAGGGCTTGGTATTGAGAGGTCTCCGCTGCGGTCGTAGCGGCACCCTTTCTTCCAAACTGTGTTATACGATCTTCTACTGAAGATATATATGCCTCTTTTTGCCTACGCTCCCTCTCAACATCTGCTTTTGCCTGCGCCTCTCTCATGGCATTTTCCTGCGCTCGAAGCGAGGCCGCGTCTACCTGCGGATTGGCTACTGGGGGAGGGGGGATATTGAAGGTTCCTTGGTTAGACAAAACTTCTGGCTTGATCGTCTGAGGAATGACCGGAGCCGAAGTCGGGGGGAGGTTAAGATTCTGCCCAGCATAAATCTTGTTTATGTCCGTGATCTGGGGATTTAATTTCTGAATATCAGCGACGGTCGAACCGTACTGCCCAGCAAGTTTCGAGAGGGTGTCTCCACTTTGAATCGTGTAAGCCATTTTCTTGATTATAGCAGATTAGTATTTATCGCTTCCTTCGTCGTAGAGAATTTCGACTTTTCTGATGATCGCCGCGGTGTCCGTAGTGTTCGAGTGCGTCCAATCTATCACGAAGTAAAACGCCGAAACATCAGGTATTACCTTGTTGAAAGAATACGCAGTCACGGCTCCTAGAGAACTGTTGGTGAGCGATTGGTTTATCAAGTCCGCTCCTCCGCCGATCGAAACAGCGTTGTAATCCTTGAACAGAGAGAAGGTGATAGCGGCGTTTGTTCCGAACTGAGAGAAATACATCGTTACCTTTTTGATTGTCGATTTATACGGGAGAGAGTAAACCGCCGATCGAAACTGTGCCGCTGGTTGGTATCCTGAGAAGTTTATTTTCGCTACACCGAAGTTCGATCCTTCGGTGAAACCGATATAAAGAAGATTCGAAGAAAGGTTCTTCACCATCCCGATATCAGTGACGGTAGCGTCACTATTCCCACTATTCGTAGCAAGAATCCGATAATGGAACGCCGATCCGTCAAGAACCATGATCCTTTCTGATCCGTTGTTTCCGAAAGTTGGCTTGTTTTCATACACATCCACTGAGCCGTGTCTCGGAGCCGAACCGATCTGAGCCGATTCAAAGAGAGTGGAAAACCCCTGTCCGGTAAATTGCTTGATCTTCGTAGTGTTGTTTATCCCTTGGGTAAATACTTTGAGAACTCCACCGTCGTTCAAGATAGCTGACACGAAGTTATCCCCGATGTCATAAATGTAATTCGGGTCGGGGTTGAATCCGTCCCAGAGATACATCCTTGACTCACCTCTTGTGGTGTTCGAGAGCGATCCCTTTTTCACTGCGGTGATAGCAACGAAGTTCTGATACCTCGCAAGAGAAGTTGCCACCCATCCATTCCCTAAATTAAGAGCTTGTAATGAAGCAGTGACATTCCCATCGACCGTGGGTGCGCCTGTAATCGTAATCGTGGAAATATACTGCCCATTAGTTACATACACATCGTTATCTACCATGCCAGCGAGCATCCGATGGGGTACACCTACGGTCAGGGCTGAAACATCACCCATTGTTGTGAACCAGTCAGAATCCTTTGAGGTGGAAAGGTCTGTCCCGACAAGCATGATATCCCCATCGGTAGCGTCTTCCCAGGAAGATAATATGTACTCCGTCCCAGCGACTTCGATGATTAAGATATCTTGATTGTCAGAAGTAGCTATCGATGTGTGTCCTGAGTGAGTTCCGTCTAAGGTTGGCGTAGTCGAGGCATCAGAAGCGTCTCCGGTAGAGTATCTGACGACTTTGGCATTTCTTAGAACAACGAATCTCTGGCCTGTCTTGTCTACTACTCCGTTCAAAGGAAGTGCGGTTACCAACCCGCCCGAGTCAGTGAGCTTCGTCAGTGTCTCTCCGGGGGCGATATGACCTAAAAGCCCTGGGCGATACAGAGATACCGCTGTGGCCTTGCTGTACTGGTTCGCCCCTGCTTCGATGCCCGAAGAATTAGATGATGAATAGTCCGCGCCCCATCCTTTAATTGGCTTCTCGATGGTAAGTATTTTCATTTATGTAATTTGTAAACTTATAGTCGTTCCGGCGGTTCCGGAAACACCAGCGGTTCCGGAAGACCCATCAGATGTAGATAAACCGCATTTTACTCCACCCGTTCCTACATTCCCTGCCGCCCCGCTAGCAACAGAAACAGTGCCGGAGTTCGTGTATGTTTTGTACACCAAGAGTATAAGTCCGCCGTTTCCTCCGTCCCCAGCACCCCCACCACCGCCGCCGCCACCGCCGGAAGCCCCGGTGTCATTACAAAACGCATTACCGCCTACTCCGCCATTACCACCTGCTCCGCCGACGCACGAAATCGTTCCGGCATTTGTTATTATTGGACTAATAATTGAAATAACTCCGCCGTTGCCGCCTGCGCCACCACCTCCGCCACCCGATCCGCCATAATTAGGAACTGCAATGGTATTCGCACCGCTCCCACCCCCTGCGCTGCCCCCTTGACCGGAACTCGCATTGAAGAAAAGAGGGTTTGATCCTGCTTGAAGATAGGCACATTGAATCGCGCTTATCGCATCGAAAGGTTTAGATACAGCAGCGGTAAAAGCTCCTGCTGCGCCAGCAGCTCCACCGCTCCCTCCAGTACCAGACCCACTATTTCCCCCGGCGCCTCCAGTCCTGCCAACTGCGCCAGCACCAACGAGTCCTCTATTTACTATATCCGCACCAGCGCTACCGTTTGATCCGTTATTCCCGTTATTCTGGGCTGATGTGTTATTACCCCCAGCTCCACCAGCTCCCCCAGCAGAAGAATTTGGCACAGTTCCGAGGGAAGTTGCCGCCCCGGCTGCTCCTCCAGCTCCGCCCGTTGGGTTTGCTCCGCTTCCAGTTTGCCCATTACTTCCGTTTCCGCCAGCGCCGCCAGGGTTCGATATAATTCCATTATTAGTGACTGATGTTTTCGCGAATATCCTGAATCCCGATGACGAAAGAATTTTCGTAGGATCGACTACAAGCGTGTTGTAATACATATCCCTCGATAGAGAGGTGTCTGCGGATATAGTGACATTTCCGTCCGATCCATCACCAAACAACCCAGAAAGGGAGAGTCCTTGCGTTATCCCGATTTTCTGAGTCCTCCATCCGCTATTTGCATATATATATAACCAATAATCTGCTCCGTCGAAGTAAACAGTTCTGTATCCATTGTAAGTAGGATTAAAAGTCGGGGGAGTTGTTGTGTAAGGCAAGGCCGCCTTCCTGAAAAGGAAATCGTCTGACTGCGGATCGGTTACGGGGCCTGTAATCTTATTTTCTTCGTTCATAGGCATTTCCTTCTATAATGGCTCTTTCGATTCTTCCGAGAGCTTCTAGGACCTGCCTTCCAGCTTCCATCTCTCTCCGTTCGTGTAGGTCGATGTGGTCTTTTAAGCTCTGTTCTAAGTGTACAATATGGTTACTTCCGAGCTTCTCTACTTTCCCTCCGACTTTGCTTGTAGCCCGTATAAGTTGCCAGATAATTACTAGGGCGAGGGCTACGGTAGCCATCGGCGAAAACTGGGAGATGATTGAAAGTAATTCGTTCATATAACCAAAGAAGTCATAAGAAGCGCCCCCGCTGTATTTGACGAGGGAAATGGAGCAATAGATAAAACCACTAAACCCGTACAAGAGTTCGTCCCTCCGTTCTGGGAGAATCCCATCGCCCGACTTCCAGTTCCTATCGTTCCATTAGAGTCAGCGATTATTATCTGATCATCGCCAGCGGCTTGTCTTTTAGTAGTTAAAACACCCGTAGGGTCATAGAAGTTCGTGCTTTGCGTGGCGTTTACGTTGAAGGTGGCTCCATATCCCCAGCAATTAGAAGCAACCACGGTAACATTCTGCGTAATACTCGAATCGGATGTGGCGCTTTCTTGAAGGTTTGAAGCGTCTGGTTGTGCGGATTGAAGTGTTCCTGTATATGAATTACCACCCGCTTGCATATCCCCATTGCTCGTCAGGGAGTTTGCCGTAGTTATCGCAATGTTATTTGAGCCAGTGGACGGATTTATTAGAATGAACGTATACATTCGTGCGGCGGTGCTTTGGTGATACCTCGCCGTTTGCACCTGGGTCATCGAGACGCTGTTATAAGTAACCCCAGAAACGGTGTTGCCTCCCGAGTTCAAGCTGATTGACACAACCAGCGTTAAATTAGTTCCCGTACATGTATGAGCAAAGGAATTAGATGTCCCCGTAGTAAAAATAGATGATTTACTTTGAGCGTCGAATGCTATCGCCATCAGACATTTTGCCCTACGATGTATCCGTCATAGTTTCCGGCTGAGGTAACTATAAATACGAATGTGTCGGCCTTTGATGCAGTGGTTGTTAGCGTCGGAGCCGCGCCCCCAGCCCATTTTATCGTTGTAAACCAGGTAACAGTTCTTGACCCAGTTCCATCCTGTAAGAGACGGAGGGTGAAAATTTGCCCCACATGCTCGTTTGAAAGAGCGAGGGTTCTGTTCCCCCCTAAAGTAACTCCGTGGACATTGGATGTGGCGAGGTTAAAAGTTACCGTCGCACCGTCAGCGTCAGCGGTTATATCTCCATAAGTACCTGTCGTAGCGTGAATTGCGCCCGTTCCCTTCCCTGCCAAACGAAGATCGACATTCGTTTCTCCACTCGCCTTGATAAGGGGCCCGGTCGTGCCAGTATCTGCGTTCGTTATCTCAACTTCATTAACCGCAGATGCGGTAGTGTTAAAAATTATCTGTTCATTTCCATTCGCATCAGCGATAAAGCCAGCATTCGCTATCTTTGGGGCGGTGAGGGTTTTTCCTGATAAGGTCTGAGAACTCGAGACATCGACAAGGTTTATCCCCTCTACCGCTACAACACCAGCTGAAACCCTGGAAATAGTCGTATCCGAAGCGTGTCCAAGTTCCACCGAACCAACTCCCAAAGCAGTGCTAGTAGAAGCTGTGATCCCCGCTACGGGGAGTCCGGTGCAATTCGTAAGCGTCCCCGAAGTCGGGGTTCCTAAGATTGGAGAAACAAGCGTAGGAGAGGTAGATAAGACAACAGCGACTGTTCCAGTGCTCGCCGTAACGCCTGTGCCTCCGTTCGCTACGGGGAGGGTTCCAGTGACATCGGTTGTTAAAACCGCTTGCGCGAAAGCGGAAGAACCTGATCCCGTTCCTCTTAAAACAGTGTTATTAGTAGCCGTCGAAGACCCTGTGCCTAACTTTGCCTCTATTGCTTCGATAGCGTCGTTAGAATTAGCGTGTTGCGCCGAGTGCGAAGGTGAATTTAAGGTATCCGAAGAAGTCGGGTTGGTAAGAGTATCGAGTGCGCCTGGGTATGCTGTTGACATGTTATCCCTATTAGATTATAGTTATAATATGATTATCCGACGATGTAATCATTGTAATTTGGAAATGGTATTTCCGTGTCAAGCTGAGTTGAATCGTAGATATAAAACTGGATACTGTAGAAAATGCTATCTGCTCCATTTCCCGAAAAAAGACCTTCATCCTAACTGGAAAGGTGGCAAATTTGAAAGAAATGGATATATTTTTGTCCGCAACCCATCTCATCCAAAAACTAATGCGGCTGGTTATGTTCGAGAGCATAGATTGATAATGGAAAAGAAAATCGGAAGATATCTTCTTGATACGGAAATTGTTCATCATATTAATAAAATAAGATCTGATAATCGAATTAATAATCTTGAACTTTTGCAATCCACCTTCGATCACATGCAAAGGCACCCCAAGAAAAAGATACTTTGTAAAATATGCGAAGGAAAGCATCTTGCTCGTAATTATTGCTCTAAACATTATTGGATCTTTTTTCTTAAAAATCATAGGAAAAAATAATCATTTATGCTTCAGCTTCGTTAGTATACGACCCGCCGCCTTCCGAGTCGTTCGCGTAAGTCGATGTATTGCCGTCATACATGATCGTAGAATCATCGTAAGAAATAACCGCATCGTAAGCAGAAGATTCCGCAGCCGTTTCGTTAGCGTAAGTTGAACTATTTTCCGTGTCATTAGTCCAGCTACTCATATTCTTTGTATGCGTCCCTGACCTTTATCCTTTGAGGAAAGAGAGCGAGATATCTTTCTGAATAGAAATTCTTGATTCTTCTCTCGAAATCTACCCACATCTGGGAAAGAGTTGAAATCTTCTCGTTCATCGAATTGGCCATCGCAAAATCGAGAGCCGCGCCAACGGACAATGCCCGGTGGAACGGAGCGGCGAACCCTGGCGTCTTTGTAGTGTCAGTCGAAGCGAAGACCGAGATATCTCTGTTGAAATAAACCTTCAACGAAGCTGCTTGCGTATAATTCGGAGCAGGGAAAAGCTCTATCGTTTCTCCTACTAATCGATAATATCTCGGTATCCCATTCGTTTCGGAAAACTCGTCCACTGCCTGAGATTCATTGATCTGCTCGGTAGTAATCGGCTGAAGTACGCTCCAATTTCCTGCGGAATCCTTCGCTTCTATTCCTTGGATAGCCAACGCCCCTGTTGGGACGCTGTACACTGCCGTTCCAGAGGTCAGTGTTGTGGTGGCTTGTGGGAGATCGGTTTGATTAGAGTCATCGAAAATCCATCCCCCATATACTTCGAAAATCCATCCCCACACCGCACGATACCTTTCATTGATATTCCTCGCCCTGTCCTTCAAGACATATTGCGTCGTGTCAACATTCCCCAAGAGAAAAGTTATATCCTCCACGAGACCTAATAAGTTTGATGTATCAGAGAATTGCAATTTGATAATAAAAGAGCTCCTTTCGAAGCTCTTGGTTCACAGACCGTTTTTTTGATTATAGCACACCTGTCACTGTGTCAACAGATGGCACACCATATCGGAGATATGGCGAACTTCGCTCTCGGTCATTCCCGGATGACAGGGGAGGTAGATACCCCTCTCCGAAAAGTCCCTCGCTTTCAGTTCTCGCTTGACCCCTCCGTACATCGGTTGGTCGGACATGGGCTTGAAGAACACTCTCGTTTCGATGCCCATTTGTTTCAATCCCTCTCTCACCCGATCCCTGGTTTCCCTGTCCGGAAGAACGATGTCATAAAACCACATCACGCTCCCGTCAGGCCTGGGGATGGTGTACTGTTTCAACTTCCAGTCATACCATGCCCGGATCATCTGTCTCTTTCCAAGGAAATAAGCGATCCGTTCCGTCTGAGCGAGAGCCACTGCCGCCTGCAAATTCGTCATCCTGAAATTGTAGGCGAGGTGGGGGTGGTAGAAAGTATGGTCGTCATCAAACCACATAGAACGAAGCTTCCGTAGTTTGAAGTCTACCTCCTCATCGTCCGTGACGATAATCCCGCCCTCTCCTGAGGAAATGATCTTGTTCCCGAACAAGGAGAAGCACCCCGCCTTCCCAATCGTTCCGACTTTCTTTCCTTGAAAGGTTGCCCCATGCGCTTCAGCTGCATCCTCGATCACCGCCAAATTGTACTTCTTGGCGATTTGCATGATCCGATCCATCTTACACGGCCTTCCGTAGATATGGACGGGGATGATGGCTTTGAACGACTTGTCTGGCATATCGGCATACTCAAAATCATCCCTGACATCACCGAAGATCGCTTGCTCGATCTTATCGGGATCGATGTTCAGGTCATCCCCGCAGTCAA
>SXGT01463235.1_pt1 | contig 18402 bp, 11 predicted proteins | sample 3176221 | NCBI WGS metagenome assembly SXGT01 (sample SAMN11356862, study PRJNA531348) | freshwater metagenome | isolation source: freshwater sample F1-120 | place: China: Fuxian Lake, Yuxi | collected 2017-12-25
CGCTATCGCAGCGCTCGGCGGTCACATAAAAAACAACGGCGATCCGGGATGGCAAGTCTTGGCCCGCGGCTACCACGACCTGCTCCTGCTCGAATTGGGGTGGCTGGCCCGCGCCCAAAACTCCGATCAATCATGAGACTCATGTGCGTGAGCATCGCAGCGACGAAGGCTTACCGGAGGGAGGCGAGCAACGCTCGCGTCCCGAGGTCACGCAAGGCGCGAAGCGCCGCGTACACGACGTAGCTGGGCCCTCTTCGGGCCGAGAACTAGCGCTCCCCGAGCTGCGCGACGTAGCTGAGACGCGCGGTCGCCGTGCCGAGCGGATCGAGCAGGCTCGGCCCGGGCGGCGCGACGCTTCCGGCCTGCGCCGTGTTGTCGATGACGACGTAGTACTGCCCCGGTGGGAGCTGATAGCTCCCGACTTGCTCGCGCCCCGGGTAGAGCGGCGCGCCCCCGACGACGGGGCCCGGAGGCGGGCCGAGGGGCTGGCCGCGGATGTACTGATCGAGCCACAGCTCGCCGGTGGCCTTGGTCACGACCATCGCGTCGAGGGGTCCCGCCGCCTGCAGAAAGTAGCGCAGCTCGAGCTTCTGGCCGGTGTCGACGATCTCGAACGGGCCGAGGTAGTCCCGCTGGCCGGAGGCCACTTCGATCTTCTCGTTGGCGAAGGTGTAGCGCGTGTCCTCGCTCACGTCGTAGGGCGTCGAGGGCTTCTGCGGCGGCATCAGGATCCCGGGCGCGAAGCTGATGCTCTCGGTGTCCCAGTTCTGCACCACGGTGTAGCCGCGTAGAAGCTCGCCCGAGACGTACTGGTTGGCGAAGCCGCTCGCGAGCCAGCCGAGCGGCGACATGTTCGCCGCCTGCGCCACCGGGTTCTCGAGGTAGACGATCTCGCAGCTCGGCCCCTGCACGATGCGGTTGGCGACGCCCCAGACGTAGACGTCGTCCTCGTAGATGCGAAAATCCGGGCGGTACTCGACCGACGCTTTGCAGAAGTACCCAACGCGCTTGCTCACGGGGTGGTACGCGTAACCGCTGCCCGCGATGTGCACGGTCACGACCTGGTTTTGGTCGTCGACCGTCACCGAGCATGGGCTCACGCCGCTGAAGGGCGGGACTGGGTAGTAGCGCGCGGCCTTGCAGTCGGGGCAGGCCGGCGCGACGCCGGGCACGGGCAGGATGCCGACCGGCAGCCCGACGCTGCGCTTCTGCATCTCCGAGCACATGCGGCTCGCGCCGAAGTTCGAGAACAGCCACCAACGCAGGGCGGGGCTAGCGTTGACCGGACCTCGCAGGCACGGGCAGCCGACGCCGACGACGGCGAGCACGAGCACGGTGAACGCGAGCACGGCCGCGGGCGCCTGGATTCGGCGGGTGTTTCGTCCCTCCACGCGCGCCACCATAAAACGATTCGAGAGGCTCAACGGATCCAATCGTAGTGGCGCGAGGGTCGTGCGAGCAATCACCGGCACGATGTGCGCGCGCGCGCGATCGCGACCCGGCGGGAGATCGCGTTTGCGGGGACGACAACGGGGTGGTACCTCTGTATCTCGGTTTGCCGTGTGCGCCGGACGGCGCGTGGAGCCCTCATGGGACGCTTCGGTCTAACGGAAATCCTCCTCATTCTGGCGGTCGCGCTGCTGTTCTTTGGCGCTAGCCGTCTCTCCGACATCGGCAAGGGGCTCGGCGAAGGGATCCGCAACTTCAAGAAGGGTTTGCGGGACGACGACGAGCCCGAGAAGCTGTCCGAGGGCAAGAACGACAAGGCGGACAAGCCCGCCAAGGCCGACTCTACCGTTTGAGCGGGGTCGGCAGAGAGCGTCGCCGGTTGCGAGCGTCGCCGGCTGTCCCGCTGGGGTGAGCCGTTCTGCCCGATGACCGGTTTGGTGCGCCGCGTCGCATGCCGTGCCATGCTGCGGGACGAGGCGCGGCACCACGTTCGTCGCGCCCGCGCCTGGCCAGCGCCGCTTGCCACGCGTCGCAGCCGGGACCTCTCGTCCCAGGAATAGGTCGCAACGGATGCGTCGAATCGAGCCGGTAGGAAAGCTTCTCGTCGTCAGTGTGGCGTTCGTCGTCTCGGGCTTCCTCGCTCATCAGTTCGGCTCGGGGGGACTGTGGCAGGGCTTTCGAACCCAGCTCGCGGTAGCCAAGGCCGCCGGCGCGCCGAAGTACGACCTGACGCGGCTCGAGGCCGTCAACGAGACGCTTCGGTTCGTGCGCGATCGCTACGTCGATCCGGACCGCGTGCGGCCGCGCGAGATGCTGCTGAGCGCGCTCAACCACATCCAGCGCGACGTCGCCCAGGTGATCGTGCTGCCCCACGGCGAGAAGAACGGGACGGTGACCGTGCGCGTCGAGACCGAGCAGATGGAGCTCGCGATCGACAACGTGCTCGGGCCGTGGGACGTGGCCGCGAAGCTGCGCGAGGTGTTCGCCTTCTTGCAGAAACACCTCGAGAAAGCCGAGGGCGTCGATCTGCGCGAGGTCGAGTACGCGGCGTGCAACGGCCTCTTACGCACGCTCGATCCGCACAGCGTGTTCTTGAGCCCCGAGGCGCACAAGGAGATGAACATGTCGACGTCGGGCCACTTCGGCGGGCTCGGCATCGTGATCTCGATTCGCGATCAGCTGCTCACGGTGATCCGCCCCATGCCCGGCACGCCAGCCGGGAAGGCGGGCCTCAAGAAGTACGATCGCATCGTCAAGATCAACAACGAGTCGACGCTCAACATGCCGCTCGACGACGCCGTCCGACGCCTGCGAGGCAAGCCGGGTACGCCGGTCGGCGTGTGGGTCGCTCGGCCCGAAGAGTGGCAAGGCTCGCGCGAGTTTCCGATGACGCGCGAGAACATTCGCGTGCCGAGCGTGCTGTCGCGACGGCTCGATGGCGACGTCGGCTACGTGCGCCTGAAGCAGTTCCAACAGACGAGCGCCGACGAGATCTCCGAGGCGCTCGAGAAGATGAGCGCGACGAGCCCGGTGCGTGCGCTCGTGCTCGACATGCGCGGCAATCCCGGCGGCCTGCTCGATCAGGCGGCGAAGGTGTCCGACCTGTTCCTGAAGAGCGGCGTGCTCGTCGCGACGGTGGGCGCGTCCGAGGGGCGCGAAGAGAAGCGGGCGACGAGCGTCGACGGCGAGCCCGAGTTTCCGATCGTGGTGCTGGTCAACCAGTCGAGCGCGAGCGCCAGCGAGATCGTGGCCGGCGCGCTCAAGAACCTGAAGCGCGCCGTCATCGTGGGCGAGACCACGTTCGGCAAGGGCAGCGTTCAGCTGGTGTTCCCGGACGTAACGCCGGACAAGGCGGCGCTCAAGCTCACGATCGCGCAGTACCTCACGCCGGGCGACCAGTCGATTCAGGGCGTCGGCGTGACGCCGCACATCGAGCTCGATCCGATGTCCGTCGATCCGCTCGAGATGGATCTGACGCTGAAGGTCGATGGCCTGCGCGAGCGCGATCTCGAGCGGCGGCTGTCGAACGACAAGGCCGACGGTGGCGAGAAGCCGGCGCAGGTCGTGCGGTACTACCTCGCGCGCGAGGACCGCGAGACGATGCGTGAGCTGGCGGGCGAGCTCGAGGACGAGTTCGCGCTCGATTTCCCGACCGAGTTTGCGCGCGATCTGGCGCGGCGGTTGCCGCAAAACCAGGCGGCCGAGGCGCAGCTCGCGAGCGCGAGCGCGTTCATCGACGAGGTGAGGCAGGCCGAGCTCGACAAGGCGGCGGCCGCGCTCTCGAACCTGGGCGTCGACTGGAGCGTCGCCGCGGCGAAGGGCGCGGGCGGCCCGAGCAAGGACGACTTCGAGGTGAGCGTGTCGACGAACGCAGCGGGCGACCGTGCGCTCGCCGGCGAGGCGCTCGATCTGACGGTGAAGGTGACGAACAAGGGCACGGCGCCGGTCTATCGGCTGCACGCGGTGACCGAGAGCGACAACGGGTCGTTCAATCAGAAGGAGCTCGTGTTCGGCAAGATCGCTCCCGGAGAGACGAAGGCGGCCACGGTGCCGCTCTCGTGGTGCGAGATCGACGGACGCAAGGCGGGCACCATCGCGCCGTTGCCAAAGAACCCGAAGCGCGTGTGCCGCATCTCGAAGGACGCGCTCGATCGCAGCGACGGCGTGAAGATCCACTTCGACGCGCACGAGGGCCACACGCCGGCTTCGGGCGAGGTGAGGCCGACGATCGTCGCATTACCGCGGCCGCTATTTCAGTACAGCTATCAAATCGTCGACAACGGAAGCGGCGCGAACGGCGACGGGCTCGTGCAGCGCGGCGAGACCGTCAGCGTGTTTCTCACGGTGAAGAACGTCGGCAAGGGGCGCTCGATCGAGACGCAGGCGAACCTGTCAAACCGATCGGGAGATGGCCTGTTGCTGCGCCACGGGCGCTTCGATCTCGGCGAGATGGCGCCCGGAGAAGAGCGCAGCGTCGCCTTCAGCTTCGATGTTCAGGACCAGCTCCAAGAGGACGAGCTCGCCGTGGGCCTCAGCGTGGGTGACCGCGAGCTGCGCGAGTTCGCGAACGAGAAGATTCGCATTCCCGTCAGCAAGCGCGTCGACGTGCCGGCGGCGAAGGGGTCGGTGACGACGACGCACGAGGCGCTGCTCTTCAGCGACGTGCTCCTCGAGCGACAGCCGTTCGGAAAGCTCGCGAGCGGCGTCGCGCTCGAGATCCTCGGTCGACGCGACGACGCCATCAAGGTGGCGCTGGGAGCCGAGCGCTTCGCGTTCGTGAAGCAAGCGGCCGTCGGCGCTGGCGGCAAGGCGGGCGCCGGGAGCGTGGTCTTTGCGCCTATTTTCTCGCATGCGCCGCCGATGTTGACGGTGACCGCAGAGGTGGCCGCGACGCGAAGCGACAAGGTGAAAATAGACGTCGATGCGTCCGATGGTGAGCGGCTACTCGACGTGTACCTATTTGTCGGGCCCAAGAAGCTCTACTATCAATCGAATCGCAACGGCACGGACCCCCACCACGCGGCGTTTTCGTTCGACGCGCCGCTCAACCCGGGCGTGAACGTCATCACGGTCGTGGCGCGAGAGTCGAATGACACGGCGACGCAGCGCACCGTCGTGGTCCGTCGCGACGGGCGGGACGGGAGCTTGCTCAAGACGCCGAAGCACGCGGACGACGATTTCTTGAGCGCCGCTGCCGAGGAGTAGCCGGTGGACTGGCTCGAGCGCGCGAAGGTCTGGTTCGGTGTCGTCGATCCGGAGGACGTAGCCGGTGAAGAGTCCGCTCCGCGAGCAGAGCTGCGCGTGGATCCGAGGCGACGCGACGAGGGCGAGCATGCCGGGGCCGAAAGGCGCGGCCGCGGAAGAGCTGGCGAGCGTCCCTCGCTCGACGCGTTCGCCGGAGGCCCGAAGGAGAGCCTCGAGGACTGCCTCGTCGCGCGCGAGCGGGGCGACACGGTCGAGATGCGGCGCCTGCTTCGCGAGCTCGACCGGGGTCTCGGGTTGCGAACGTTGCTGCGCGCCGCGGCTGCCCTCGAGGCCGGCGACGAAGGCGAGCTCGCGGAGCTCCTGCCGCGCCTCGCGGTGGACGAGCAGAGCTGGCGCCGGACGCTTCAGGTCGCCGCGGCGCTCGGGGAGGCGAGCGAGATCGCCGCGGCATGCGAGCGGGCCGCGTCGCTCGATGCGCCGAAGTGGGCGGTCGCGTGGACCCGCGCGCTGTCGCCTGACGCTTCGGAGCGGCGACGGGGTCTCGTCGAGCTGCTCGTCGCGGATCCTGCGCTTGCCCGCACCGTCGCCGCGCGCGATCTCGCGCTCGAGGGGTGCGAGGGCGACTACGAGGCGTTCGAGCGATTCGCGGCCTTCGCGTACGGGCGCGACACGGTTCGCAGGTTCGGCTCGCGCAGCGTGAAGAGCCTGCTCGCGCGCATCGAGGCAGGCCGGTGAGCCGAAGTCTCTTGTCGCTGTATCGGCTCGATCGCGCCGCGCTCCAGCGCTTCAGCGGCGAGCTCGAGGCAACGCTCGCGGCGAACGATCGCGTGGGGCTTGCCGCGCTGCTAGAGCTCGATGGCGACGCAGCGCTTCCCGAGCGGCTTGAAGCCGTGCATGTGTTCCTCTTGCCGCCGAGCGCGACGCCCGCGGGGGAGCTCTTCGACGCGGCCGATCGCGCGGCGAAGAAGCTCGCGATGCGTCGCGTGTTCGAGAGCGACAACCCGGCGCTCGAGGGGAGGTTGCGCGCCTTCGACGCGCTGCGCGAGGACGCCGTTGCGGCAACGCTCGTCGATCGGCTCCTCAGCCCGAAGCGTCTGCCCTGGTACCTGCGCCGTCCTGGCAGAAGCGGCGGGTGGCTCCCGCCGGAGATGCGCGCCGAGCTCAACCGGCGCCTCGGGAGCCTCGAGTCGCTGCTGCCGCCGGAAATTCGCAGCTTCGCGCGTGGGCTCGCGCAGATCGACGGAGACGCCGTCGTTCTCGGTTCCTGAGCGGGGTAGTGCGACGGCCGCAGCGGTCGGCCCGCCGCGTGACTTGTCGCAAGGTTCGGGCGGCGCACTGCGGGGCAGCTCGCGGGGCAGCTCGCGGGGCAGCTCGCGGGGCAGCTCGCGCCACGTGCGCGCTAAAGATGGGCGGGCAACGGCCGTTCACGATCGCGGATGTTGTCGCTCGCCTTCCCCGTCGCCCTTCCCGTCGCGTTGCCGCGTGCCGATGACGCGACGCGCTCCGAGGTGGGGCCTGCGCCAGCGCCGGCGGCGCCACATAACCTGACCGAGGTCTATCGCCGCATCGACTGCATGCTGACGGTGTGGGCGCGAACAGCGGAGCTCGGCGCGACGGCCCGTTGAGTCGGTGACGTCGGTCAGAGCCCCCACACCTTGAGGGCGGCCGCGCTCTCGGTGTCCACGGTGACGGCCTCGCGCGCGAGCGGCGCCGGCAGGGCGTCGACGTGCTGCACGAAGCGGCGCAGAAAAGCCTCGGCGGTGATCGGCAATTCTTGCCCGCGATCGTAGCGGCAGCTCGGATCGAGCATGACGTCGCAGAGGGATGGGCGGCGGTCGTCGACGCGGCCGTGCAGCACGAAGCGGCCCCAGCGTGCGGAAAATGCGTCCTCGACGTACGCGACGGCGAGACGCTCCGGGTCGTCCGCGCCTGCGGCGACGGTGGCGAGGTCGCGACCGCCAAGATCCGGCGGGGGCTCGAGACCAAGCGACAAGAGCAGCGTGCGCGTGAGGTCGGCGGCCTCGGTTGGACGCGCGACGCGCTGCCCGGCCTGCGTACCGCCGGGGAATCGCACATAAAGCGGCACGGTGAGCCTCGCCTCGGAGAGTGGCTGAGCGTCGGCGAACAGCGTCGATCGCGCGGAGGCGACGTCACCGGTCACGATGAGCAGCGTCGAGTCCCAGCGCCCCGCGTCCTCCAGCTTGCGCACGAGATCGCCGAGGGCGGCGTCCTGGCCGTGTAGCGCCGCGAAGAACATCGAGCGCATGCGCTCCTCGTCGGGCGCGTCGAGCCGTGAGAACTTCCCTCCGAGCGAGGCGACCGCTTGCGCCGAGTCGCGCGGTCGAACCGCTCCCGTGTAGTTTTTCGGCGGCAGCCTGTCGGCTTCGTCGGGCGTGATGTCCCACGGCGGGTGGCCGCCGCGAAGGTGAACGACAGCGAGCATCGGCCGATCTTCGTTGGGTTTGGCGCTCGGCTCCGTCAGCCAAAGCGCGGCCTCGTCGAGCGGCGCCGTCGCGGCTCGCCCCTCGTTCGGTGGGTAGGCGGTGAATGCCTCCCAATGAGGCTCGAAGCCGAACACGCCGAACGTGGGCGGCACGCCGGTGAACATCGACGCGCGCACGCTGCCGTGGCGTGCGAGGTCGCCGACGCCCACGAGCGACTTCGGGACCCGAGAGCCGGTGTCCAAGACCGAGTGGATGCGCGGCGATTGGCCGGACACCAGCGTCGCGACCGCGCCCGTGATGTTCGTCGTGGGCGCGCGGTGGGCATCGAAGACGGTGGCCGAGTCGGCGAGGCGCCTCAGGTTCGGGGCATGCGGGCTCGGCGTGTCGCGCCAGGGCGGAAGGTCCGTGCGCTCGACGCCATTGAGCACGACGACGACGGCGCTCCGCGCGCGGGGCACGGGAGTCTCGGTGCGCTCCGGCACGACGATCACCGGATCCCCGACGAGCAAGCGGCCCGTGCCGGTCGTCTCCTCGGCTGCGAGCTCGAGCCGCCCGACCTCGCCGGCAAGGTCGGCCAGTCCGACGTCGAGATCGGCCCAGCGCGAGTCCGCGCCGCCCGAGACCTCGAGCCGCGCGAGCTGGCGTCGTCCCTCCAAGTCGCCCCGAACGTATACCGCGAGCTTGGCGTTCCCCTCGCCGCGTATGCCGACGCTGGCACGCAGTCGAGCCTGCGGCGGAACGCGTACCGAACAGGCGATCGTCGTCGGGGCCCGCACGGCGAGCGCGCGGCGCGGGACCTTGCCGAGCTCGGCCGCAGGCATGAGCATGTCGGCGACGGTGGGCGCGCCGTAGGTGCGAGTCAGCTCGTCGGGCACGCCGATGCGAACCCAATCGAGCTCGGCATACGGCTCCGGGGCCGTTCCCTTTTTTCCGCTGAAGCGAATGACGAGCTCGTGGAGTCCGCTGCCGAGCGGTACGCGGCTCGTTTGCGTCGAGACGATCCGCGCGGGCCCGGCCGGCACGTTGAGCGTCCCGAGCGGGACGTCGTCGATGGCGACGCTCGCGCGCCGAGCCTGGTCGGCGGTGGCCCGGACCGCCACGAACACCGGCGACGGTTCGGCGTGGTAAAATGTGACGCGCAGTTCATGTTCGAAGAGCTGCGCCCACGTCGCGCCCGAGTGCGTCGCGGTCGGCAGGGCTCGCGTCGATGGCCCTGCTAGCGCGTGACCACCGAGCGGCGGCGTGGTCCCGAGATCGATGAGCAAGCCGCGATGATCAACCACGCAGCGCTCGAGCGCGTCGATGAGCGCGACGGCGACCCGCTCGCCGCGCCGGTCAGGAGGGCTCGCCGGCGGATTGCCAGTAGCGCCCGCGGCCGAGTCGGTGGTCCGCGCGTCCCCGCAGCCTGCGATCGACGCGGCGGCGCCGGCGAGGAATGCGAGTCGATGGAGGAGGCGCATGGCGCGGCAGCTCAACTCCGCACAGCCTAGTCTCCTCGATTCGTTAGAATCGAGGACCAAGTAATCCGATTAGCCGGGGCAATACCTTCGAAACTCGAGGGAATTCGGCTCAGTTCGACCAGGGGGGCGCGATGCGTAGCCGAAGCCGTACGCCCTCTTTGGCGATGACGTAACGCACGCGCTCTTCCCCGCGCAGCTTGACGCGCACGTCGAGGCGTCGCCCGTCGGCGGCGACGACGGCTCGCTGCGAGGGACCGAAGCCGAGCGACTTGCCGTCCACGAAGATTTCGTCGCGCTTTCCGGCGACCACCTCGATGACGCCCTTGCCCGCGCCGACCGCGCGAAGCTCCTTGTCCGAGAGCGCGACCTCCGAGGGGGCACTTCCCATCGCGGCCTCCTCGGCGCCGGACGCTGCGGGCGCTTCGCTCGCCGTCGCATCGCGCGCCGCCGGCGGTGCGAGCTGTGCCGCGGCCGGCCCCTCGACAGGCTCGAGCGTCGCGTCCGCGAGTGCCGCTCCCGGCGCCGCTCCCGGAGCCGCTGCCGGCTGCTCGAAGCGCCACCAGCGAGCACCGAACGCGAGGCCGAGGCCGACCACCGCGAAGAACACCGGGGCCAGCATGCGCGAGGCGCGCGCGCCCGGTGGCGCTGCGACCGGTGCTGCCGCCTTGGTCGCAAACGACGACGGCATCGCGACCTTCGGGGTCGCGGGCGGCTCCGGCTGTGCCGGCGCCGTGGGCTCCGCGCTCGCGGCGGGCAGCACATGATTGGCCTTTGGCGCGGGGCTCGGTGCCGCAGCGCCTGCCACGCAGGTCGCGCTTGCAAGTGGGGCGTTCCGCGATGGCCAGGGGTTGCCGCGCAACGCCGGCAGGATGGCGGGCTTGCGAATTGCGCGCGCGAGCCCGGGGCCTTCCGGCAGCGAGTCGCCGCTGAGCATCGCGAGGAGCTCACCGTCGGTCGCCGGGCGGCTCGACGCTCGCGGTGGCAGGGCGGCGTCCGGCTCGTCTTCGGCGTGCGCTGCGGTCGCTGCGGTCGCTGCGGTCGCTGCGGTCGGTGCGGTAGATGCAGCCGAGCCCGTCGATGCTGCCATCGCCACGGCGCTCTCGGTCGTGATCGGCGCCTGCTTGGCGGGCATGCCCATGCTCGGCGCCAGCGTGGCCGGCGCACCCGGTGCCGGTCGCAGCGACGCGAGCAGGGGGGTCGCCACCGACGTGCGCGCGGCGACCTCGGCGTCGGCGAGGGACTCGGCGAGCGCGTCGATGTATTGCACCGGCGACGCCTCGATACCTTGCACCGTTGACGCCTCGATGCCGAGCGGGCCAGCATCGCCCGCCGTCTCCTCGGACGGCGAGGGATCGTCCGTGAAAAGGACGGCGGCCGAGAGCGGGCTCTCGAAGTCGCCCGTGTCGCGCAAGGCGACGAACGCGTCGAGCTCGATCGCTCGTTCGCGCTGAGCGGGGGAGTCGTCTTGCCACGGCGCAGGCAGCGCGAGCTCGCCCGCGTCGCAAGTCGCGTGCGGCGGCTCGTCGCAAGCCACCGGTTTTCCCTGGACTCGGCTCAGCTCACGCGAGGTCGCCGCCTCGAGCCGCTCGGCCCCCGAGACGTCGTAGACGGCGCTGACCGCGAGACGTCGCGCGGCATCGGACAGCACGCTCTCGACCACGTCCGGTGCGAACCGCGCGCTCCCCACGAGCTGCCTCGGAGACGCTCCGTCGAGCAGCGCCGCGAGCGCGCTCTTGTGCGGCTCAGGGGTCGCCGCGAAGAGCGGCGTCACGTGCCTTGGCGCGAGCTCGACGCGCTCGGCACGCATGAGCCAGGCGCCGCTCGTGAGCCTCTGCGCCGCGCGGACGCGCGCCGTCGACTCGGCGAGCAGCTCGTCCAGCGTCCCCGCGAGCTCGAACTCGACCGGTGAGCTCGGCCACTCGATGCGGAAGCGGCCGTCGAACACGCCGAACAACTCGGCGAGCGCCTCTCTGCCGCTCGTGACCGCGCCGTCGACGGCCGTCCGGTGCGCGCGCACGGGGGTCCCTCCGCACACGTCGATTTCGAACGCTTGGTGTCCCGTCTGCACGAAGATCCGGGCGTCGGGCCGCGATCGAGCGACCAGCCTCAAGAGCGAAATGGGTGAGAGGCCATCGAGCCTTCCTTGGACGTTCGCCCGCGTCGCGAGGCGCGCGGCGAGGCCCTGGTGAGGTCGCAAGACCTCGAGGACGCGACGCAACACGGCCTTGCCGCTCGCGCCCTTGTAGAGTGTGCCGTCCGGGGTCACACCGAGCTCACGAACGCGCCGCAGCGTCTCGCGCTCGCTCGCGACGAGCACGATCGGCGTGTCGCGAAGCATGACGTCGTTTTCGAGCGCGCGGGCGAGTCGCGCTCCGTCGAGTCCAGGCAGCGAGACGCCAGCGAGCACGACGTCCGGCACGCGGCGCACGGCTTGATCGAGGGCCTCGGTGCCGGTGAATGCGTCGAACACCGTCGCGCCCGCCTCGCGCAGCACGCCCGCCAAGAACCAGTTCGTGGACAGATCTTCTTCGGCGACGAGGGCCGTGATGCCGGTGAGCGCGTCTTGCGCGATGCTTCGCACTTCGCCGCGGAGGCCGAGCCGATCGTCCTCTTCGCGTCGCGAGTGCGGCGTCACCGATGCGCCGACGGGCAGCGCCTCTACGCGATGGTCGTGGCGAAAGCGCACCGAGCCGTTCGTGTGAGCGGTGACGAGCTCACGGATGCGGGCGACCGCGTCCCACATCACGGTGAGCACCTCGCTTCCGTCGCCGAGATCGAGCGGCTTGTTGCGCGCGCTTCCGTCGAGGGCCTCGCCGAGGCCCGCCTCGAGCTCACGCACGAGTCGCTCTTCGAGCCCAGCGATCGTCGTCGCGCCGACCGGCATGGCCGCGCCGCGCAATGGCTCGGGACGGAGGGCAGCGCACGCCTCGCGCAGCTCCGCAGCGGACACCGGCTTCGAGAAGCACCGCGCCGCGCCGAGCGCGACGTAGCGTGCCGCCTGCTCCGGCGTGGCGAACGAACCGACGACGACGAGCGGGATTTCGTCCGTCGGGGCCTCACTCAGAAGCTCCTCGGCGAGCAGCTCCGCGCCCAGCAAATCGGCGTCGATGACGATGACGTCGGGCACGGGTCGCGCGCTGCGCAGGTGCGTGGCGGCCGTCTCCGGGCGCGGCAGATGGGACACCACGGGTAGTGGCGTGGCGCCCGCGAGGCGTGCGGAGAGCGTCTCCGCGAGCGCGGCCGCGCCGATCGCCGCGATGCGTACTTGGGTCGCGTCGGCGCACGGGGCGGCCTCGTCAAGGACGGCGGGCGCCGGCCCGGAGCTCTCTTCTTCGGCTTCATCGATCGCTTGGGCGAGCGAGACCAGGGCCTCGATGGCACGAAGCAGCGTGCGGCGACTCGCCTCGCCAAGTGAGCCGGACGCCGAGATGTCCACGGCGACGGCTTCGGCCCCGCTGAGCTCGAGCGCGACGGCCTCCTCACCGATGGAATTCACGCCGGCCCCGAGCCGCCGCAGCCGTGTGGCGAGGCGCTCGCAGGCCGCAAAATCCGCTGGCTGCTCGAGCACCGCGGCTACGTCGTCGCGCAGCGCGCCGAGCTCCTCCTCGAGCCAGGGAACGAACCGCTCACGCGAGACGCCGCCACCCGTGGGCGCGCGCTTCGACCACGCCGATACCGCCATGGGGTGGGCGCGTATCACGCCGTCCAGATCCGGCTAACTTTCCGGCGAGCGTGCCCCGTCGGCCGCGGCACTCGCGCGCTAGGCCGTGGGCTCGTAGCTCTCGAACTCCGCGACGCCGAGCTCCTCGAACCCGGCACGCACCTTCGGCGTCAACAACCCGAGTCGCTCCACGTTGGGCACGATCTTCGAGAAGAGCAGCTTTCGAAACGCGCGCTGCGTCTCGCTCACGGCGACGGCCTCGAGGCACTCTTTCATTGGCATGCCCATGTGCTCCCACACCTCTTCGGCCATGAAGCGGTCGTGCATGAGCCGCGACGCATCGACGATGAACGTCTCGCGATCGTCGAGCTCCCCCTTGCTCATCCCCTCGTACTTGCCCTCGAGCGCCAGCACGCCGAAGGCCACGTGGCGCGCCTCGTCTTGCATGATCATCTGCACGATCGAGCAAATCAGCGGCTCGCGCGAGGTGTGGATGATCATCCCGAAGGCCGCGAGCGCGAGGCCCTCGACCAAGATCTGCATGCCGAGGTACTTGAGATCCCAGCGGCTCTCGGCGAGCACGTCTTGCAACAGGCGCGAGAGGTGCGGGTTGATCGGAAACGTCAGCTCGATCTTCTGGCGCAGATAGCGATCGTAGGCCTCGACGTGGCGTGCCTCATCCATCGCCTGCGTCGCCGCATAGAGCTTCGCGTCCGCGTCCGGCACGGCGGCCACGAGCTGCGCCGCCGCGAGCAGCGCGCCTTGCTCGCCGTGAAGGAAGTTCGAGAACATCCACGCCTGCATCATGCGGCGCAGCTTGGGCAGCTCGCGTTGCTTGTCGAGGCGATCCCAGAGGCGCGTGCCGTAGATCGGCAGCAGCTCATTCGGCGTGTTCTCGGCCTCGGGATCGACGTCGATGCTGAAGTCGAGGTAGCTCGACGCGTTCCACATCGCCTCCTTCGACTTCTCGTAGAGGTTGCGAAGCTTCTCCGAGCTCGACCCGTAGTCCCAGTTGAGGATCGAGTCGTAGCTCGTCGGAACGACGACCGTGCCCGTGGGCGGCGCGGGGATTCGAACATCGAACGGGGGCGTCATGTCTGGCTCGCGTGAGTCACCAACGTAGCGCCGGCCACGCGGCGATGGGAAGTCTCGCACGGCCGGTGCCGCGCCGTTCGTGCATAATCGCGCGCGACATGACCCTCGCACATCGGCTCGGCCAGGCGGCGGCGCTCCTCTTCCTCTTGGGCCTGCTCACCGGCGGCGGCATCGCGATGGTGATGACCGGCGCCCTCGACGCCGACGTGCGCGCGATGGTGGCCTCGCACCTCAACGCGCTGCTCGGCGCTTTCTGGATCGCCGCGGTCGCGTGGTCGCTGCCGCTCCTGCGCTACGGCGAGCTCGGGCAGCGCCGGCTCGCGCTCGCGACGGTGCTCCCGGCGTATGCGAACTGGCTCGTGACCGCGGTCAAGGCCGTCCTCCGTGTCCACGGCGTCAGTCTCGGTGGCAGCGCCGCCAACAGCGCCGTCTTCGTCGCGCTCAACGTGGCCGTGGTCCTGCCGTCGCTCGCCGCGGCGGCCGGCTGGGCCCTGGGCTTCGGCCCCAAGCGCGCACCGGGCTGACCGCGCGCGCACGCGAGCAAGGCTGCCGGAAGGCTCGTCTCTGCACTTGCCAGGTGCTTCAGCCACGCGCGCACGAGCACGCGCGACAGCCCGCCGCGCGGCTCACTTGAAGCCGGAGCACACCCACTCCATGCCAGCGCCGGCGCCGTCCACGAAGTCCGTAGCCCATTTCGGCGCATCGAGCGTCCCGCTCGCGTGGACCTGGGGACAGCCGCTGATGCCCGACTCGCGCACCAGAGTGCCGGTCCCGTAGCCAAGCTGCGAGCAGAGCGCTTGCGCGGTCGTGGCGCCGAAGCTGACGCCGTTGTTCTTGGAGTCGGGCGCGTTGCAGGCGCCGAACGAGTTATTGGCGCTGCAGCAAGTCGAGCTGGTCCCCGGCGAGAGCACGTCGCCGCCGACGTTTCCGGGATCCACGACGGCGCGGACGACGCCCGTGGTCGACGTGGTGCCGAACTTCAGCGTCTGGCCGACTGGGTCGTAGAAGCAGTAGAAACTCCCTGTCACGCACGCCGCTGCACTCGTCGAGCAACCCAGGAAATGCAGCGTGCTCTCGGTCCAGGAGACGAGGTCGAAGCCCTTCGCGGCGACGCCCCAGACGTTGGCCGACGTCAGCAAGTCGGTGCAGGTCGCCGGAGCGTGGCACGTCCCCTTGACGCAGGCGCCAGTCAGGCACGTGGCGTCGAACCCGCAGGTTTGGCCTGAATCGAGCTTGCAAAAGCCTTCCGAGCTGCACGCGCCGCTCCCGCACTCGTTGTTCGGATCGAGCCCGTGCTTGATGGGCGTGCACTTGCCGTCGGTGCCGCCGGTGTGGATTGCCAGACACGACTGGCACTTTCCGCTGCAAGCGCTGTTGCAGCAAACGCCGTCCGCGCAGAAGCCGATCGCGCAATCGCTCGGCCCCTTGCACAGCTCGCCGCCATTGCACTTGGCACAGGCCATGCCGCCGCAGTCGACGTCGGTTTCGCCGACGTCGAGCTTGCCATTCGCGCACGCGCACGCCCCGGAGCCGTCGCAGGCTCCTAGCGTGCAGGCCAAATCGGCGCCACCCAGCTTGACGGGGGCGCATTCCCCGTCTGCGCCGATCGAGTTCAGCGACGAGCACGAGAAACAAGCCTCGTTGCACGCCTCCTGACAGCAAACGCCATCGGCGCAGAGGCCGGTCGTGCACTCGAAGGAAACTCCGCACGGCTCGCCGGGCTCCTTCTGAGGCGCGCAGGTGCCGTCGGGGTCGCAGAACGTGCCTTTCGCGCAGTCGGCGATCTTGTTGCACTCACCGCAAACTCCGCTCTGGCAGAGGTTCGTCTTGCAGTCCGCCGGCAGCCCGCACGCCTGGCCGACGGCGCAGGCTGGGCAGCCGCCGCCACAGTCGAGGTCGGTCTCGGCGCCGTTCTTCTTGCTGTCGGTGCACGTTGCAGCAAGGCACTTGCCGACGCCGTCACACTGACCGCCCTCCTCCGCCGCGCACGGCGTCCCCTCCAACTCGTCGATAAAGCCGCACGCGCCATCGACGCACGCTCGCTTCTGGCAGTCGGTGTCCATGCCTGGGCACGAGCTCGCGACGCAATTCGCACCCCCGGCGCCACCAGTCATGGCCGAGGTCATGGTCGTTGTCGCGGTCCCGCCCGTTTCGCCGGGCTCGACCGGCTCGGCCGGCGCGTTGGCGAACGAGCAGGCGCCGGCCGTGACGACCGCGAAGGACGCAATTAGGAAGAGATGGCGCATCCGGGGTAGCAAACTACCAGCGGCGTAGGTTGGCAAGGACCCGAGCGACCGTCGGTCGGTAGCGGAGGAAATGTCCGCAGCTTTGAGCGGTCGTCGCGAGCCTCGAGTTCACGCCCATGGCAGCACGCGCCGCAGCCGATTTCCCTTCGTCGCCGACAGACGAAACTGGTACGCGGCGGACATGAAGCCGATGTTGCGGGGCGTGGCGCTGACGGTGTTCGCCGTCTCGGTCGCAGGAGCGATGGCCAGCGGCTGCGACGGGGAAGCGATCCCGCCGGTGCAGACCGGGGCCGGTGGCAGCGGTGGCAGCGGTGGCGCTGGGGAGGGCGGCTCAGCCGATGCGTGCGAGGCGCCGCTCGTCCTCTGCGGCTCGGCGTGCGCGGACGTGCGCTACGACCCGGCCCACTGCGGCGCTTGCGACTCCGCGTGCGCGGCGGGCGTGGCCTGCTTCGAGGGCGTGTGCGCCGCGGGCATGGGCGTGGACGGCGACCACTGCGACGGCGCCAGCGACTGCAGCGGCGGGGTGTGCCTCACCGAGGCCGATACGGGGCTCGCCAAGGGCATGTGCACCGAGCTCTGCAACGATGCGTTCGGTGTCGCATGCACGAGCGCGAACAGCATCTGCCTCTCCGCGGGCGTGTGCGCGCGGCTCTGCACCGCGAACGGCGACTGCCCGCAGCCCTCGGTCTGCTCGGAGATTTCCGACGATGGCACGAGCGTATGCATCTCCAAGTGCGGCAGCGACGCCGACTGCCCGGCGCTCGGCAAGTGCAACCTCGAGTCGGCGTTCTGCGAGAAGCCGGAGGACTGCGGCAACGCGCTCGACGACGACGACGACAGCCTCGTCGACTGCGAGGACGACGAGTGCACCGCGTCCTGCGCTGCCAGCATCGGCAGCGCCTGCATGGGCGCTGCTGCCCTCATGAGCGGCTCGGCCATGGGCAGCACGAGCGGGGGCACGCAGCTCTTTTTGGGCACCTGCACCGGCGGAGGCGGCGCGAAGGAGCAGCTCTACACGCTCACTTCCATGACCTCAGCTGTCACAGTCGTCACGCTCGACTCGGCCACCGACCAGGGCTTCTACATCCGCAAGACCTGCTCGGACACGACGACCGAGCTCGCGTGCGCCGACGGTGTCGAGGGCGGCGCGCTCGAGTCCACGGTCTTCCTCCCCGACGCGAGCACGACCTACACCGTGATCGTCGACGGCTACAGCGCCGGCGAGAGCGGCCCGTTCGAGCTCGCGACGACGACCCTCACGACCGTCGCCGAGACCGAGGACAACGGCACGCTCGCCAGCGCCGATCTCGTCACCGAGGCGGTGACTGCCCAGGTCGGGATGGCTGGCGACAAGGATTGGTTCACCATCATGTTGCTCGGAAAGTCCGTGCTCGCGGTCCAGACGCTCGGCGCCAAGATGGACCCGTGCGACAACTACGCCTCGATGGGCTCGGGCACGGACACGGAACTCGAGATCGTGAGCGTCGATCCGGGCACGACGATGACCACGCAGCTCGCCTTCAACGACGACATCTCGGGCGATGGCGCTGGCAACTTCTGCTCGCGCGCCGAGGTGACCGTCGAGCCGGGCACCTACTTCGTCCGGATCTCGGCGTCGCAGGAGTACTGCAAGGACTGCACGTTCGACTACGCGGCGGCGTTCTTCGTAACGCCCGCCAACTGAGGTCGAGCGGCCACGCCGGCGCCTCGTCCCCACGGGGCGCGCGCGGTTCTTCCAACCACTCGGGAGCTCCCAACACACGTGCGCGGGCGCGGACGAGAGCACCGTGCCGACGTGCGCGCGAGCCCTCGCCGAGTTGCTCTCATGGGGTGGCTCTCGCTACACTGACCCTGGAGATCGGTCACAGAGCGCGCGATGAGCTGGGACGACGAAGACGCCACACAGATTTTCAGCGGGTCGGACGAGCTCCTCGGCGCGACGTGGCAGGTCAACTTGACCGAACACGAGACGCGCTCGATGACGGCCATCGAGGTCGGCGTCGAGTTCGGGCGCGGCAAGCTCTCGCTTCGCGACACGTTCGTATGGCGTGAGGGCATGACCGACTGGATCCCGCTCGGCGACTGCGCCGAGCTACGCGGCAACCTCCAACAATCCGCGTCCCGCCGCCCGCCTCCGGTGGATGACCGTCCGCCGCAGAGCTCGTCGACGATGGTGCTGGAGGAACAGTTCCCGCGGCCCGCTGCGACCGCGCCGATGCCGCGCGGCTCGCACGCGACGATGGTCGGCATGGGGGCCTACGCGCAACCGCACGGCGGATCCGCGGTCGCGCCGGTCGCGCCCCGGCCAGGGGCTTTCGGCGCATCCGTTGCCGCCCCCCCGC
>SXGT01812958.1_pt1 | contig 18401 bp, 17 predicted proteins | sample 3176221 | NCBI WGS metagenome assembly SXGT01 (sample SAMN11356862, study PRJNA531348) | freshwater metagenome | isolation source: freshwater sample F1-120 | place: China: Fuxian Lake, Yuxi | collected 2017-12-25
GTGCTATGGATAAAAAAGCCATGGATATGGCTTGCGGCGCTAAAATGAAATAAAGCGCTACACCCCAAATCACAAGGACGTGATTCCACCTACTGTTCCTTAGCAGTATTTAATTACTGCAATCCACTTCTACCTATAGGTGTTCTAATGAACACAATTCTAAATTCAGTTCAAGGTGCAGGTTTAGGCTTACGCCGCAGTTTTTTAAATGAAATTGTCGAGTTAGCGTCGCCTGCAATTGATTTTTTTGAAGTCGCCCCTGAAAATTGGATGCTCACAGGCGGCAAGTCTGGCAAACAATTTCGCGCCATGACTGAAAAACACCCCTTTATTTGTCATGGCTTATCCCTTTCCATTGGCAGTGCCGATCCAATGGACGAACAATTCTTATACGCACTCAAAGATTTCCTAGCGCTACACCAAATAAAATTTTATAGCGAGCACCTTAGCTATTGCAGCCATCAAGGGCATTTATATGACTTGATGCCAATACCTTTTACCTCGGACGCTGTCCTGCATGTCGCCAACCGAATAAAACGCGTACAAGATATTTTAGAACAACGTATCGCGATCGAAAATGTCTCTTACTACGCAGCCCCTGGGCAAGAAATGTCCGAAATTGATTTTTTTAATGCCGTGATTAGTGAAGCCGATTGCGACATACTTTTGGATATTAACAACATCTATGTTAATAGCGTCAATCATCAATATGATGCCGAAGCCTTTCTGCGGGCCATTCCGGCGCAACGGATAGCCTATGCCCATATTGCGGGTCATTATGTTGAAGCGGATGATTTCTTGATCGACACCCACGGTGCGACCGTGATTGATCCCGTATGGAAACTACTCGCTAAAGCTTACGAACTTTACGGTGTATTTCCCACGCTCTTAGAACGCGACTTTAATCTGCCGCCTCTGACTGAGTTATGCCAAGAAGTCGCCGTCATCAAAAATATTCAAACTGCCTGGGATCAGCAGCATGCTCAACAATCCGCCTGAAACTTACCCACGCTTTCAACAAAAACAAGCTGAATTCACCGCGTTTATTCGTAACCCCGAGCATAATCCTGCGCCTTCAGATATTCCGCATGCCCGCATCGCAGTGTATGCAGAATTAATGTTTAATAATATCGAAAGCTTTCTCAGCACCAATTTTCCAGTTATTCGAACCTTATTACCCGATGACGCTTGGTTAAAACTTGTCAGGGATTTTTACGCGCAGCATCACAGTAGCAGCCCCTATTTTGCAGAAATCCCGGAAGAATTTATTAATTACCTCGAAAACGAGCGACAAGATCCAGAAGACTTTCCGTTTTTATTAGAACTTGCACATTATGAATGGGTCGAAATGGCGCTTTCAATCGCGCAAGAAGATCCGCAGTTTCTAGATACCCAAAGTGTCGAGCACATCACTCAAGTCCAACTTGCACTCTCCCCCTTAGCATGGCCGCTCGCCTACCAATATCCGGTACACCAAATCGCACCTACATTTATTCCGAATGAAAAAACCGGAGAATACACTTTAATCTGCGTTTATCGCGCTGCTAATGATGATGTCAAATTTCTACACTTAGCACCTGTAACCTACCGTCTAATGGAAATGCTACAAACTACACCCGGTCTAACGGGCTTAAGCTATTTACAGCAATTGGCCGAAGAAACCCAGCATCCTAATCCCGCATGGTTAATACAAACAGGCACGCAAACTTTTCAAGATTTAGCCCAAAAAGGCATCATCATCCGAGCTGAACCTAACTGAAGGGGATTGTCCGACGTTTGTTAACATCGGACAATTCAATAGTGACTCGCTTAAGGTTTACCAAACAATTTTGGGCCTTTGGGCAATTCTTTTTGCTGCAAGCAGTGATAAGCGGCATTATCATATTTAATACGTAACGACTGCGCGTTTTTATGTTCATTTAAAAACCGCTCCGCTTCTTGCGCAGTTAAATCTTTCATCAAAAATTGCGCAATACACATACAAGGCTGTTCAAAACGCGTACGCGCGTCTTCTTTATCGGTTGCCAGTTTGACTTCACGTGCTACGCAATCACTGGCAAAAACGTGCTCAAATTTATGCTTAACCACATCTGTCACAACTTCATCGTGGGAGTGATCAAACGGATTAAAAATTACGGCCTGAGATTTTTCAGCTTGTTTATCTTCTGCATTATCCGAGCAACTGACTAAGCCACCCAATAAGCCTACGCAAAATATAAAATAAAATAGTTTCTTATAATAATTTTTCAATTTCATAACCCACGAACAGTAGTAGTTTTTAGACGCGAAACTTTAACATTATAAGTGTCCCGCGCAAAGCGCTGTATTGTTTAATTGAGTTATCAAATTATAATGACTGCTTAGGCTTAAACAATGCTGCATATTGTCGCAAGCTATTATTTATAAAATCAAATACTTAGATAGATAAGCCACTATAAATCACGCATGATCATCCCGCGCATCGCATGCTCACGTATAATGCGCTCATTCAGTTAATTGGAACTAACAATGAAGTTATTAGCGCTTGAAACCTCAACTGAGGCCTGCTCGGCAGCTTTATATATTGATGGGGTAATCCATGAATGCTTTGAACTGGCCCCCAAAATTCATACCCGCAGATTACTGCCTATGATTGATAGCTTAATGGCCGAAGCACAATTGCGGCCGCAACAATTGGATGCGATTGCTTTTAGTCGTGGCCCAGGTTCTTTTACTGGCGTTAGAATTGCAACCGGAGTCATGCAGGGCATTGCCTTGGGTGCCGATTTACCTGTAGTTCCTGTTTCAACACTCGCAGCGTTAGCGCAGGCCTATTTTGATACGTATAAATTATCCAGCGCATTTACCGCATTGGATGCCCGTATTGGTGAAGTTTTTTGGGGTATTTACCATAAAAGTCCCGAGGGGTACGCCGAGTTATACGCACCTGAATGCGTGATTCCACCCGCAGCAGTCGCACTCCCTAACGAACTGGCAGCAGGTGTAGGCTCAGGCTGGGGCGCCTATCGTGAGCAACTACTGAGAGATAAACCTAACCAGTTAGTAGAATTTCACCCCGACGCACTTCCAAGAGCCTCAGCAATTGCAAAACTAGGCGTTCTGGGCTATCACACGGGATTAGCGGTCGATGTCACTGAGGCTTTACCTGTGTATTTACGTGACAAAGTGGCTAAAACTGAAGCCGAGCGCTTGCTTAGCAAATAAAGTATGTGGCTATAGTCTGCAAGAGAAATATTAAGTCGTGAACTTAAACACCAAGGCTATTGCTGCAATGACCTATTATACAAAGCCAAGACTTGTTTTACGTAATTTTGAGTTTCACGATAGGGCGGGATTTGGTTGTTATATTTTTTAACCGCCCCTTCCCCCGCATTATACGCAGCGACAGCAAGCTCTAAATTACCATCAAACATATCTAATAAGTCTCTTAAATAACGCGTGCCTGCATGCACGTTTTGTTCAGGGTCATTACGATCATAGACCCCATACCGTTCGGCAGTTGCCTGCATCAGCTGCATCAATCCCACCGCCCCCGCTGACGACACCGCATTGGCATTATAGGCAGACTCACTTTGAATCACCGCATGCAACAAGCGTTCATCGACCTGATGCGCCAGCGACGCTTCGGCTATCAAACTCGAATACTTGGATTTATTAGGTTTATAGTTAGCTAAATACTGATAATAATTTTTAGGCTTAGGCCGCCCTAAACTGACGACTTGAAAGGGCGTATCCAAGGGTTTGGCATCGGCATATGAAATGACACCATTGGCATCGGTAAATTTATAAATATTCGGATAATGATCGGATTCTGGACGGGTGGCGATAACTTTTTTGGAATTTTTTGCCGCACACTGATTGGTGATTAATAACGACCCATCACTTTGCTTACGTGTACAAATGTCTGCCTGCACAACACTGACTGCGGCAATACTACAGATTAGCCACAGGCTAATATTAGTTATTGCTAACAATTTTAAGCTGTTTGGCAGCATCACTTGCTTTAACTCGTGCTTGTTCAGTGCTAGAAGCGGTCGCGAGCGCCACCCCCATACGTCTATGCACAAAGGCCTCGGGTTTACCAAATAAACGGATACTCACCGCTGCATCTGCCAGGGCCTGCGCTAAACCCTGGAATTCAAAGCCCTTAGCATCTATCCCGCCCAAAATCACGGCGCTAGCACCGATAGCAGATTGCTGAGTTGATACGGGTAAACCTAAAATTGCACGTACATGCAGTTCAAATTCATTCTGCCGCTGGGTGACCATGGTCACCATCCCGGTATCATGTGGTCTGGGACTCACTTCACTAAACCACACCACATCACCTTGAACAAACAATTCCACACCAAACAACCCTAAGCCGCCAATATTATCCGTCACCGCTTTGGCAATGTCTTGTGAGCGCGCTAAGGCTATTTCCGACATGGCTTGCGGCTGCCAGCTTTCGCGGTAATCACCGTGTTCTTGTCTATGGCCAATAGGAGGGCAAAAATGGGTTTCAACCTCGCCTTGGGCATTTTTAGCACGCACTGTTAATAGGGTAATCTCAAAATCAAAATCGATTTTGGCCTCGACAATCACTTTACCAGTATCCACGCGCCCTGCAGACTTGGCATAATCCCAAGCAACTTCAAGCTCGGCTGCAGATTTAACCATGGACTGACCTTTACCTGAGGAAGACATCGTCGGTTTGATAAAACACGGGTAACCAATACCCGCATTTACCGCCGCCGTTAATTCCTCCAACGTACTCGCAAAGGCATAGCGGGAAGTAGGCAAGCCTAGCGTTTCAGCAACTAAGACACGGATACCTTCACGATTCATAGTCAATTGAATTGCACGAGCATTGGGTACTACGGTCACTTGGCCTTCTGCCTCTATTGCGGCCAAGGCGTCAGTGGCTATCGCCTCTAGTTCGGGAATAATAAAGTGTGGCTGTTCCAAAGCTACAATTTTGCGTACTTCCGCTGCATCGGTCATATCAATGACATGGCTACGTTGTGCGACGTGGTGAGCAGGCGCATGTGCATAGCGATCTACTGCGATCACTTCCACGCCATAACGTTGCAAAGAAATAGCAATTTCTTTACCTAATTCACCACTGCCTAATAATAAAGCTTTGGTCGCATTAGCGCTTAACGGTGTACCTATTTTCATTGTTCTTGTGCCAAATAATTATCAATATCTTGTTTCGAAAAGCCAATCTTCTTCGCGACACGGTCCGCGTGACTGACGCGCGAAATACCATTAACTAATCGATAGGTCGGGTGATCTTGATCAAATTCTACTTGCAAAGCAGTACCCATTTTTTGCGCGACAAAGTGGTCAACCAATTGGTGGTTATGGGTGATTAAAATGGTATTGTTGCCTTTGCGGTAAAATCCGCTTAAGACATTGGTGGATGACTCCATCTTCTCTTCAAATGTAGTTCCTTCTGACAATTCGTCAAGTACCACCAAGCTATTAGCGCTACTTGCTAGGAAAATATCTTTAGTGCGTTTCAGTTCCGTGCCGAAACGCCCCTCGCCATCCTCCATATGACTGATTTCCGGGACTTGATACAAAATTTTATCGGCAACACTCAGTACCGCAGCCTCTGCCGGAATAAAACAGCCAATTTGAGCTAATAACTGTACTTGGGTCACAGTTTTACAAAATGCGGTTTTACCACCACTGTTAGGTCCGGTAATCAAAACTAGGCGTTCATGCTCCATTTCCAAACTATTGGCGACATACTCTGGATTGGCTTTACCCATGACCGGATTTTTAACCCCATGTAAGTTCAATTGGTGTTTGCCCGCACTGACCATTTCCGGCAACACCGTAGTACTGCCAAAAGCCTCGGCATATTTTAGAAAGCTGAGTAACTCGTCCAACTGCCCTAAGGCATCCAAGGTTTCGGCAACGGCTTGTGATTTTCGAAAACGATCGCGTAAGGGAATAATCACGCTATCGCGATCAAACCCACCCACGATGGGAATGTAAACCAATAATAACGGTACAAAAAAGATGGATAAGGTTGGAATCGCTTCAGCGGAAATGCGAAATATGGCGGTCGGGAAAAAATGCCCCACCGCCCAAAAACACGCAACCACTAAAGCAATCAGCAGGGGTTTAATCAATCGTGGTTTAAAGATAATGGCGGGTGAAAAAGCGCCTTTGCGCTCTTCTTTGGATTTTAAACCCTGTTCAGTGACATACACGGGTCCTTGCATTAAGGAATAATCCTGACTCTCGCTAAAGGCCGTAATTTTGCCAAACACACTCTGTAAATAAGTGCTTTTAGGCTGCAGAGCCGCTTGCACATTGTCTACTAACTGTAATAAACAGCGGATCCCACGATTAAACTGCGAATACCCAAAGCCCTCGATCTGATGATCTTCTCGCGCGGTTCCCATCGAGCCCAAAAATTCACCGAAGAGCAGAAGCTGTAAACTACGTTCATCCGCAGCCGCATTATTCACAATGCGCTCAACTTGTTCACGTAATTCTGCGTTGCTTTGCAATTCTAAAATGGCATCTTGTTTCGCTTGGATGTGTTCTAAATCCGCAGAAGGCTGAGCCAGAGAACGAAATAATACCGCTTGCCCGACAACAGTTCTGGCATGATTAACACTCTCAAAAACCTTGTCCACTTCAATGGCATTGAACGCAGCTTGATCGATGACACCTGTTTCAAGACTTAAGGGTTGAGTGGATTTGACAGTAGGCCATTGGCCAGTCCAAGTATGCAAAATTGGCTCATACATCACGGTTATCCTTCTTCTAGTTTTTTGTTATCCAGCTATGCGGAACGGTTACCAAAACCAGGCAAACACATCAAGCCTCAGGGTAACGAATCCGGCCCCTTGTAATTATTATTAATAGTGTACTGCTTTACAAAATCTAAACGCCTAAACTCCCAAGCATCGCTATTTTAACCAGTCACCCAGTTTCCAGCAAAACAGAAACTCAAAGTTCTGCGCGGATTAATTGCGCCAAGGCTTGAATATGTGAACCCGCACTATTGAGGGCAGGAATATAACGATAATGTTGACCACCCGCTTCCTTAAAAATCTCTTGGTTTTCCATGGCAATTTCTTCTAAGGTTTCCAAACAATCCACAGCAAACCCTGGACAGACGATATCCACATCGGTAATACCTTGTGCGGGTAATTCCATCAAAGTATCGACACAATAAGGTTTTAGCCATTCAGCTTTACCAAAACGCGACTGAAACACGATTTTCCACTGCGCACTGCTAAGCCCTAAAGACTGCGCCAGCAACTCAGCGGTTGCATGACACTGATGCTCATACGGATCACCCCAGGCAGTCAACTGTTTGGGTAAACCATGAAATGACATGATTAATAGTTGCCCCGTCCGTTCAGCGCGAGCGGCACGAATACTTTCGGCTAGCGCGGCAATATAGGCAGGATGTTGGTGATAATCACCGATAAACGTTAAATGCGGAATATGCTTCCAGCGTTTAAATTCGTTCACGACACTGTCGTGAACCGAGGCCGTAGTCGTCGAAGAATATTGGGGATACAACGGTAAAACGATGATTTTGGCGTATCCTGCCGCTTTGAGTTCACGCAGCTTAGCTTCAATTGTCGGATGACTATAGCTCATCGCAAAATCTACCAGCGCCCCCGTATCCGCCAATTCGTTCGCCAAGTGCCGCGTTAATTCTTGCGTTAACACTAATAACGGTGAACCGCCCTCAGTCCAGATTTTTTGATAGGCGTGCAAGGATTTACGTGGACGAAACGGCAAAATAAATGCATTGAGAATTAGCCACCAAATCGGGCGCGGAATATTGACGACGCGAGGATCGCCTAAAAATGCCCGTAAAAAACGACGCACTGCACTGACTGTCGGCGCCTCGGGTGAACCTAAATTCACTAAGAGCACCGCGGTTTTTTGGGTTGCCGAGTCGACTGTCATAAGTTATTTACGGTTAATTAAATTTAAAAATTCTGAGCGGGTACTGATTTCGCGACGAAATGCCCCAGTCATCACCGAGGTAGTCATCACCGAATTTTGTTTTTCAACCCCGCGCATCATCATACATAAATGCTTGGCTTCTACCACCACCGCCACGCCACGCGCCCCGGTTGCCGTTTCAATCGCATCGGCAATTTGTTTGGTCAATTTTTCCTGAATTTGTAAACGACGAGCGTACATATCAATCACCCGCGCCACCTTGGACAACCCCAATACCTTACCTGCAGGCAAATAGCCAACATGACACTTACCAATAAACGGTAATAAATGATGTTCGCATAAAGAATACAATTCAATATCTTTAACAATCACCATATCTTCAGTATCTGCAGAAAAAATGGCACCGTTAAGAACTTCTTCCAAAGTTTTTTCATAGCCATTATTCAAAAACTTGAACGCTTTTGCCGCGCGCGCAGGCGTATCGAGCAAGCCTTCGCGATTCAGGTCTTCGCCAATGCCCTCAATAATTTTGGAAAAATACTCTTCCATCGGGTTGTTTTCCTACTCTTAATAAAACAAAAAGATACACAGTATACATCATAGTTGCATCAAATTTAACGCTTGCACCAATACAGCGCTATCAGCGCCGGGTTTTACCCCATGTTCACTTAAATACCGCCGCCAAGCGCGTGCACCGGGTTCCCCATGAAACAAGCCTAAAATATGTCGCGTAATACTATGCAAACGCACACCTAAGGATAATTGTTGTGCAACATACGGTAACAACTGGTGCACAACGTCATGCCGACTGGGTATCGCATGCGCATCTTGATAAAACAGCGCGTCAACTTGACTCAAACAATAGGGATTATGGTACGCCTCGCGCCCTACCATCACACCATCGACATGCGCTAACATGGCGATCCCCTCGGGTAATTGGGTAATTCCACCGTTGATAATAATCTGTAATTGTGGAAAATCTTGCTTTAGTTGAAATACCACCTCGTAGCGTAGTGGCGGTAGCTCACGATTTTGTTTCGGTGATAAACCGCTTAACCACGCCTTACGCGCATGCACAATAAAGGTTTTGCAACCCGCCGCGGCCACTTGACTGATAAAAGCATGCAACTCCGCATAAGAATCTTGCTCGTCGATACCAATCCGACATTTTACGCTGACCGGAATACGCACTGCCTGCTGCATTGCCGCAATACACTCTGCCACTAATTGCGGTTGTGCCATTAAGCACGCGCCAAAACGGCCGTTTTGCACTTTATCGCTGGGACAGCCCACATTTAAGTTAACCTCCGCATAGCCATACTCCTTGGCTAACTTAGCACACACTGCCAGTTCTGCAGGTTGGCTTCCCCCTAATTGCAAGACAACGGGCGCTTCTTGCAGGTTAAATTCCAAGAAACGTGCGTGATCACCACGAATTAGCGCCCCAGTGGTTACCATTTCGGTATACAACACTGCATGCCGAGAAAGTAAACGATGAAAATAGCGGCAATGCTTATCTGTCCAATCAAGCATAGGGGCCACCGAAAATTTCGAAGCCTGAGATATCTCAGGCTGGCCATGGTTTTTAATAATCATTCTGTTGTTTAAGTACCTAGTTAAGCATACATTTTATGTCAGCTACACCATAAAATGCAGTGCTAATTGCACCTCTTGACGCTTAGGGTATTTTTTTAGCTGCGTTGACCTCTTTATCACTGCACTATGACTAGAGTTTAACGCTGGATAAGTCACCCACTGATTATTCCTCTATGTACCGCATCCGAGTAAAGCAATCTTGCGGAGGGTGCTGCAATCGGCAAGTTTTTGCTGTTATAGTTAAGCCTGCTTAAGGAATGCTGACTGTGCATGTAAATAATATTCTGAATGCCTGCCCCCAGAACGCAGATAACGGAACCAATTGCAATCCTGCATGTCCAGTTTAAGCACCTAAACAGCTTGGAAATATCGATGCATCAAAAACCGTTGTTGCCCTCCAAATATTGCTGCGTTTGTGGCCGCACATTCACTTGGCGTAAAAAATGGGCGAAAGACTGGGAAGCGGTGAAATATTGCTCCGAACGTTGTCGCCGCCAACGTTCAACACCTCAAATACACCTATCAAATGACAACTCTACGCCTAATTCTGGGTGATCAGCTTAATTTGCAACACCGCTGGTTTGCCTCCCCCAACAACAGCGTAATCTATACCCTGATGGAAATCCGTCAGGAAACCGATTATGTCTTACATCATGCCCAAAAAATCATCGCGATTTTCGCAGCGATGCGCGAATTTGCACGCCAGCTTGTAGCACAAGGGCATCAAGTACATTACCTTAATATCGACGAGCCGACGAATTTACAGGCGCTAACGGCTAATTTAGATAGTTTGATCCATCATTACCACGCTGATCGTTTCGAATATCAAGAACCTGATGAGTGGCACCTAGATCAACAGTTAACGAATTACTGCCGCGATCTCACTATCCCGAGTGCCGCATGCACTAGCGAACATTTTTTTTGCGAACGAAGACAGGCTCAACAGGTATTTGGCGACCGTCCGCATTGGCGGATGGAAACCTTTTATCGCCAAATGCGGGTAAAACATCGGATTTTACTCACCGACCAGCAACGTCCGGTGGGTGGTCAGTGGAATTATGATCAGGAAAATCGCAAAGCTTGGTCAGGAGAGCCACCCGTGCCTAGTTACCAGCAACGAGCACATAATCATGCAATGCTTTGGCAAATTATCATCAATGCCAAGGTGCAGAGTTTTGGCGAAGCTGATGCCAGCAACGTCCGTTGGCCGTTGAATCGCAGTGAAGCATTGCTACAACTGGACGCTTTTATCGCCGAGAGTTTGCCGTATTTTGGGGATTTTCAAGATGCCATGAGTCGGCGCAGTTGGCGGCTATTTCATTCGCTACTCTCTTTCGCGCTCAATACCAAAATGCTCAATCCACGTGAAGTGGTCGCACGTGCCGAACTGGCATGGCAACGTGGCGATGCACCGTTAGCGGCGACAGAAGGCTTTATTCGTCAGATACTGGGCTGGCGGGAATACGTGCGTGGAGTTTACTGGGCCAAGATGCCAGAGTACGCCCTGCAAAATCAGTTCGCCCTCACTCGGGAACTGCCCGCTTGGTTCTGGACCGGACAGACACGCATGAACTGTCTAGCTGCCGCGATTACCCAATCATTACAATACGCTTACGCCCATCATATCCAGCGACTAATGATCATCGGCAACTTTGCCCTGCTAGCTGGGCTCGCTCCCGACGCGGTACATCGTTGGTATCTTGGTGTATACATTGATGCCTTCGAATGGGTAGAGCTACCTAATACCTTGGGTATGAGTCAATATGCCGATGGCGGAATCTTGGCCAGCAAGCCCTATGTTTCCAGTGCGGCTTATATTGATCGCATGAGCGATTACTGTTCTGGATGCCACTATGCTAAAAAAGTACGCATCGGTGATCGCGCTTGCCCATTCAATGCCCTGTATTGGCAATTCTTTGTGCGCCACCGTGAAAAATTGCAAGTTAATCCGCGCCTGAGTTTGGTGTATCGTAACCTTAAGCGCATCGTACCAAGCGAACTTGATGCTATAGCTCAGCAGGCTGAATTTGTACTAAAGAATATAGAAACTTTGTAAAATGCTAAATCAGTCAGCAGCAATTCTTGCTAATCCTAAAACTGCACGATTAAGTTTATAACTGACGTTACGCATTAACGTGCTTTTATCCCGTTTACCAAATCGAGCAGCGCAGTATTGATTGGGAATCGCCCGAAGGGGTGCAGCAGGAAGCCACACAGTGGCAAAGGAGCTGGACACCCCTTTTGCCTCTCAATAACGACAAAACCCAGCCTCAACTTTGAACACTCGTACTATTTACTATTGCGTCAAAATCGCTTCTGCTTCCCGGTATTTTTTACCACAATATTCCGCAACTTCGCTGGGTAATTTTGGGCCGGGAGCGGTTTTGTTCCAGTCCAAGGTTTCCAGATAATCACGCACATACTGCTTGTCAAAGCTGGGAGGACTGATGCCGACTTGATATTGATCTGCAGGCCAGAATCTGGAGGAATCAGGGGTTAACGCTTCATCAATCAGATACAAACTGCCATTGTTATCCAAACCAAATTCGAATTTAGTATCGGCAATAATAATACCTCTTGCTTTGGCGTAGGCCGCAGCCTCGGTATAGAGACGAATACTGACGCTACGTACTTGTTCAGCTAAATCCTGCCCTAATAATTCCGCTGCACGTTCAAAGGCGATATTTTCATCATGCGCGGCAACTTCTGCTTTAGTGGACGGCGTAAAAATCGGCTCCGGTAATTGCTGCGCTTGTTGTAACCCCGCTGGCAGCGGAATGCCACACACGGTGCCCGTTTTTTGATAATCCTTCCACCCAGAACCAATTAAATATCCGCGTACAATGGCTTCTATGGGTAAGGGCTGGAGCTTTTTTACGATAATCGCGCGCCCTTCAATTTGTTCGCATTCGGCAGCATCGGGCAGAATTTCTGTTAATGGCGTGTCCAACAAATGGTTGGGAATAATATGTTGCATTTTGTGAAACCAAAAATTGGACACGCGAGTCAACACGCGGCCTTTACCCGGAATGGGGTCCGGCAAAACAACATCAAACGCCGACAAGCGATCCGTGGTGACAATTAACATGCGTTCCGCGTCAATATCGTAAATATCACGTACTTTACCGCGAGCACGTAAGGGCAGATGATTTAAAGTTGTTTGGTAGAGCACGGCCGGGGCAGTCATGAGTCCTCACTGGATTAATATATCTAGAGTCTGCATTTTAGCATTGAATTTTGTTTGCGTTACGTCTCTGGATATCGGCGTGCATATTTTCGCTGCATCGCTTTAGTACACTTACTGGTGTCAGCGCCTTGAAGCTAGACTAAGCAATCTCATATGAGTTCTAATAAATCTAGTAAAAATAATAGGTGTCTCAATCTTCAAAAAAGCGCAAAATAGCCTCGACAGTGACCCGCTGTCTTACTTATTTTGGAGGCATACTCATGAAATTTAGCTTTTTTTATTCTTTAGCCACATTGGGAATTGGCCTGACTTGTATTAACACAGTCAGTGCTGCACCGCGGGTTTTTTCCGGCACGGGAGCCGCAGCAACTACGGAGTTTAATAATTTTAAAGCCGCTATAAAAACTGCAACTAATGTGGATGGCTCTGCGATTAATTGGGATGGCGTAAAATTAGATGGGACCGATGCCAGTACCAAAACCCGAATTATTCAAGCTGGCAAAACGGTTGAAATCCCAGTAGACCGTTTCAAAAATCGTGGCGTTATTTTTGCTGATCCCTACTCAGTCAGCAGCGATGGTTTTGCAACCGCCAACCCGCTCACTAAACAGCAATTTCCAGCATTTTCGCAAAGCAATACTTTTGCGATGTTTGATAGTAAAAACGGGCAGTTTAAAGATTTAAAAATCGAACAAAATTTCGTATTAGTCAATACCGATACCCCGGCCGCTACGCGTGGATTTGGTGCCATATTTATCGATGTGGAACAAGTTGGCAGTAGTACTATTGAGTATTTTGGACGTGATGCGAGCAATAAAAAAATCAGCTTAGGTAAATATTATGTGAAAGCAGGTACTCAGTCCGGCGAAACCCAGTTTTTAGGTGTATTGTTTGACGAGCCGGTGGTCACCGATGTTGAAGTTACTCCAGGTGTCAGAGCTTTGTTTAGCTTTGATGGCAAAAATATCGCTGCATTTGGCGCGGAAGATTTAGCTAAAGGTATTGATCTAGCGGTGACCGATGATTTTTTCTTTGCCGTGCCAGAAGCGATAAAAACTAGCACTGTTAAAACGTCTGATGCAGATTGTTTGTTCAACTGGGCTGAAGACAACTATGCCAGCTTTTTTTACCCCGCCAAAAGTGTTACCCAAACCTATCCGCCTTATAACTACCGTTATTACAAAACTACCAATAGTTACTTAGGCGTGTCTTACAGCGATAATCATGTTTATTATCTAGATCGCACAGGCTATCTCTCCGATGCTGGCGATTTAAATACCTGGTTAGCGACCGCTAAATGTAAATAACGTTGTTGCGCTAGTCCTATCAAAACAGTGTGTAGGCACTTTGTTAAATCATTATCGGTGGCTACATGGAGGTAAGGTATGCGTTAGGCGCACCCTACCTCCAAGTAACTATTGATACCTGGGTTCAAAAAAATCTGCTTATTCCTAAAAGTTTGGGGTAAGCTATCAACACTAAGCCTTCCGGCGCGCAACGCTGGGCGTGGCCCTTATTTTTGTGTGAAGCCAGTGATGAAAACCCAAACTCCTTATATTTTAGTGGTAGACGATGAGCCGGATATTCGGCAGCTTGTATGCGAGATCTTGCAGGATGAAGGCTATGATGTGATGGCAGCTGAAAATGCCAGCGTAGCTAATCAGCAAAAATCCGAACGCAAACCCGATTTGATTTTGCTGGATATTTGGATGCCGGACACCGATGGTATCACCCTGTTGAAATCCTGGGTGGCTGAAGATCAAGCACTCTGCCCGGTGGTGATGATGTCTGGTCATGGCTCGGTTGAAACCGCAGTGGAAGCCACGCGCCTGGGGGCTTACGACTTTCTTGAAAAACCACTGTCCCTGGCAAAATTACTCTTGGTCGTTGAACGCGCGTTAGAGGCGGGGCAACTCAAACATGAAAATGCGGGCTTACGTTTACAGTTGGGAACAGGCATCGAACCCATCGGTAAAAGTATGGCGGTCGAACGTATGAAAGAACAATTACGTCGCCTAGCTCAGCATGATACACGCCTGCTTCTCGTCGGCGAAGCGGGCTCAGGTAAGGAGTTGTATGCTCGTTATTTGCATAACCAAAGCACCTATCGTCACGGCGCATTTGTCGATGTGGCCGTCGGCAGTATTGCCCCTGAAAATTCGGCAGTAGAATTTTTCGGCAAAGAGGTCGGAGGCAAAATTTATCAAGGGCTATTAGAACAAGCGCATGGCGGAACCTTGTTTTTAGGTGAAGTGGCGGGCATGGATCTGGAAACCCAAAAACGCTTGCTGAGCGCGTTAGAGTCCAGCTCCTTTCTGCGTGTCGGCGGCAGTGAAGCAGTCAGGGTGGATGTGCGCGTTATTGCTTCAACGCGAATAAAACTGGATGAAGAAGTCAAATATGGGCGTTTCCGCCAAGATTTATTTTATTTGCTCAATGAAGTCGAATTAGACGTTTTGCCCTTACGCGAACACAGTGAAGATATTCCTGCCCTGCTGAGTTTTTATGTAGATTTTTTTGTCAATCAAGAGAAACTGCCCTTTCGACGCTTTTCTATGGCGGCCCAAAATTATCTGCGCAATTATCAATGGCCAGGCAATGTAAGGGAATTAAAAAACTTGGTGCAACGTTTAATGATTTTAGGCGTAGGGAATGACATTGAGCTCGATGAAGTAAAAGCTGCATTAGGCTCGAATACCGAACCTGTCATCAGCTTCTCGGTGTTACCTGAATTTTTCAATAAACCGCTGAAAGAGGCGCGCGAACATTTTGAGAAAGCCTATCTCGAATATCATTTTGAAAAAGCTGGCGGCAGTGTTGCTAAACTTGCGGATGCTATCGGCATGGAGCGCACGCATTTGTATCGTAAACTCCACTCACTCAATATCAAACTCTAACCATGTCGCGCGCCAAAAAACGTCAAGTCGTATTAGATACCGAAACGACAGGTCTCAATCCACAAGAAGGCCATAGAATTATTGAAATCGGCTGTGTCGAACTCATTAATCGTCGACTCAGCAAAAGACATTTTCATGTATATATTAACCCTGAGCGTACTATCGATGCCGGAGCGATTGAAGTTCATGGCATTACCAATGAGTTTTTGGCGGATAAACCTTTATTTAAAGACATTGTGGGCGAATTTTTGCAATTTATTAAAGATGCCGAATTAATCATCCATAATGCCCCATTCGACCTCGGTTTTCTAAATCACGAACTGCGTTTATACGATCAAGCAATGGGCAAGGTTGAAGACTACAGTAGCGTCTTTGACACCTTGGCATTTGCCCGCAAAAAACATCCGGGGCAACGAAATAGCCTTGATGCCTTATGTAAACGCTACGGTATTGATAATAGTCATCGGCAATTACACGGCGCCTTATTAGACGCAGAAATTCTTGCTGATGTCTTTTTGCTCATGACCGGAGGGCAAGCGTCGTTACTCGACGAAGACGTAAGTCACACCGAGCAATTAGCTACGCCACAAGCATCGCTGTTATCTGCTCAACGCCCTAAGCTTAAAGTGATAGCGTGCCCTGCCGAGGAATTACAAGCCCATGAACAACGCTTGCAAGCTATTCAAAAAGCCAGCAACAATTGTATTTGGCTGCGAGAGCAAGACACTAGCGTTTAAAGCGAGATTTGCAAATAAAAAAAAGCTCCGTATTAATCCCAGGGTGCTGCACTGCCAGCGTAGGCAACAAAGTTTTTATCGGCTGCAGGATAGGTAAAGACGCCTGTCTTAGCTTCTGCGGAGATTTGTGGATGCGACCCCTTGCTATCTACAAGCTCTTGATTTGCTGCAGCATCTGCAAGCAACCATTGTGTAAATGGGGCAACATCTTTATCAGGCGGCACATACCATTTTTTCTTGTCTGGATCCCATCTCGCCCCCAAAGCCTTAGCGGCGTCTTTTTCGGCGTATGCCACATTTAGATAAGTTTTGATTCCGGTCATAATGTTAAGTTTAACCACAGTGTTAAGCAATTCGTTACTGTAAATAGCCATCGCAACTCGCTAGATTTTACAATATCCCTCTAATTTAAAACCCTGTTTTTTATTAAGCCATATTTTGCCTAATTCGATGCAGCTTCGCTTGATAAAACTACGCGATGAAAAATTACCACAGCGTCATTGTTTTTGGCGCAGAATACGTTGGTCACACAGCCATTACCTAATTTTGATTTGCTAGGAAGATGAGTGACTCAGCCTTTGTAATTTTCGATGCTGCTCAAGATCAGCAATTATGCTTTGGATAGCGTTTACCAATTGGGCGCCATTAAGCTGGATATTTTGAAAAGCGGTGGGATTATTGTTTTCCGTCGGTGGTATTGCTATAGCATTTACTTGTTCAAATTGCGGTTTTAGTTTGGGTATGGCATGTTGAAATGCCTCAGGGATATTATTAAAGTCATTGACCTTATCAGAGCTAGCACGAATACCCGCATTCACTGTTTGCACAATGATTTGTTTAACAAGGCGATTGTGATCACGACCTAATCTCAAAGTAGGAACGTGACTTCGAAATACATCCTCAAAACTATCGTTCCAATCCACTAATTGTGCAGCTATAGATTGTAAAACCATTGCCTTACAACGAATCTGTTGATTTTTTTCCCACAATAAATTTTCAACTTGAGCAATACTCGTACTTAATAAATTTGCTTCTGCAAGATAATCCTGTACTTTTTCTTGATGCTCAGCAATTAATTGCGCATTTTTTTGCTGTAAAACTTGAATAGCAATTTCGGAAAAAGCACATTTTGCATCCAAATCCGCCAGGATTTTCTGCTTATCCGATGCTTCCACGGGTATGGACACTAACGTTGAATAAGCTCCAGAACTAAGAAATTGTTTGTAACAATAGATACTATAAAAATATAGAATTAGCTCTACTAGCAAACACACAAATAAAAAAATATTAATCAACAACATAGACATGCACCTTTTAATTTGTCTGTTATGTCTCGCATTTTGGTCGTATCGGCCCTACCCATAGCGTTGTTAGCGGTCATTCGATAGCTGTAAACTTAAAAAGCTTAAAGCTATAAAGCCTTGAGACCCTTCCAGCAGTGCCTAAATAACTCAGGAATTGACGCGTTAAAGATTAATGCTTAGCGGCCACTGCATTACGTTCAGAACTGTAAGATTGGATAATTGCCAAGTTTTTGCATATCATTTTTCGCCTGATACACCTTATTGCCACTCACACACTGATACCTCTTACAAATCGACACTGGTTGAGGATAGCGTCACCCCATTTTCTAACAACAAAACTAGGCGGAAGTAAAAATCGTGCTATTTAGCTTGCTCGAATAACTACAGTTAGAAACCCATTCATACCTCGGTTAGGCTTTACCACTAAAAAGTCTATGAATGGTACAAATGGGCTTCTAAATGCAGATGTACACTTTAATTTAAAGCCCCTTCCTTGCTACAGCCTAAATGTCTGATTGGCCCACCTTAAATGTGCGCATTGCTTGCTGCAGCGGCCTATCAACCAACTAGACACGTAGTTCCGCCAAAACCATGGCAGTGAATCCATGTACTAGCGAGCTTAGTCGTGGTTGCTTTATGTAACAGTACGCTAAAGCTGGACCCAAGAGGATTAAGCACGCCAAAAACAAAGCAAGCTTAATTTCAGACCCTGCAAGGGCAGCAATCGCCATAAAGGTGGGTAAAAGCA
>SXGT01259103.1_pt1 | contig 18399 bp, 8 predicted proteins | sample 3176221 | NCBI WGS metagenome assembly SXGT01 (sample SAMN11356862, study PRJNA531348) | freshwater metagenome | isolation source: freshwater sample F1-120 | place: China: Fuxian Lake, Yuxi | collected 2017-12-25
GGAAACTTCCTTGCGGTTGTAAACGTTTTTCTGCTGCGCAAGTTCCAGTATTTTCTTCTCCACTTTCGGAAGATCGTCAGGCGACAATGTGTGCCGCCGCGGTGTACGCCGTCTTTGCCTACATCATCGGGAACCGCATCTACGCGGACCACCTCCGCTTCGACTTCGTTCCCGGGGCCGAAGAGCTCACGGTGCTCTGCGCGGCGCTCGCGGGCGCTGGCCTCGGGTTCTTGTGGTTCAACGCGTATCCGGCCGAGGTCTTCATGGGCGACACGGGAGCCCTGGCCCTCGGCGGAGTCCTCGGTGCCGTCGCCATCCTGCTGAAGCAGGAGGTGCTGTTCGTCATCGTGGGCGGCGTCTTCGTCGTGGAGGTGGGCTCGTCGCTGATCCAGGGCAAGATCGGAGAGAACATCGCGGGGAGGCGGCTGATGTATAGAGCTCCGCTCCATCTCACGTTCCGGCACCTCGGCGTCGCCGAGCCCAGGGTCGTGATCCGGTTCTGGATCGTCTCCATCGTGCTCGCGCTCCTCGGCCTCCTCACCCTCAAGATCCGTTGAACGTCGCGCTCTCTTTGGCGGCCGTGGCCGCAGGGGTGGCGCTCACGCTCATGGGCGAGCGCCTAGAGCGCCCGTGGCTCGAGTGGCTCGGGAAGCCGCTGGCCAGCGGCGCGTTCGTGGTGCTGGCGCTGCTCGGCTGGCCCGTGGTCGCAACCCCGTGGAGCTACGCGATCCTGACGGCGCTCCTACTCTCTGCGGTGGGCGACGTGTGCCTCATCGCGAAGGGCAAGGGCCCCGGTTTCCTGGCCGGGCTCGTGGCGTTCCTCCTCGGCCACGTGGCCTACGTGGTGGCGTTCGTCACGCAGCCGCTCGTCCTGGAGCGCGCGCTGATCACAGCTGTGCTGCTCGCTCCGGCCGCTCTGTGGATTGCCCGGGCGCTGGTTCGGCGCGCCGACGCCCGTATGGCGGTGGCGGTTTCGGCCTACGTGGCGGTGATCAGCGTCATGGTGACGCTCGCGTTCGCGGTGCCGCGCGGGCCGGTGCTGCCGTTCGCGGCTGTCCTCTTCTTCGTGTCGGACTTGTTCGTGGCGCGGCAGCGGTTCGTGGAGCGCGCTTTCGTCAACCGCGCCGTGGGCCTGCCCATCTACTACGCCGCGCAGGTGCTGTTCGCCCTGAACGTGGCGTGACGGGCGGCCACGTGGCGTCAGCTCACTTCAGGCACTGCGCCTGGGTGCCGCAGCTGTAGATCTCGAGGAGGTTGGGGTTCACGACGCCCGCGCCGAAGCAGCTGAGCTTTGTACAGGCGGCGTCGCCTCCGCACTTCGAGAAGCACTGAAGGCCGGAAGTACACGCCGCGTCTGGCACGCACTTCGCGAACGCCGCCGGGCAAGCCTCAACGAGGCAGAGGTTGACGTCGAAAGGCTCCCCACAATCCCCCGGGCACGTCTCGGGCGCCTCATCGCCCTCGCAAACCCCGTCGCCGCACACCGGAACGTCCGGATAACACCCGTTCTTGAAGCCGCAGCCGAGGATGGCTTCGAGCTGCTGCTTGGCGAGGTTGGTGCTGGCCTTTTCGGCGCAGGTCTTGGCGCAGACGTAGTCGCTGCCGCAGCCCTCCATGCAGCCGAGGCCCGCCGCGCAGCTGGTTGACTGCGGACAAGCGCCGTAGTCGCACGCGGCGTCCATACACGCGAAGCCACCGCAGTCGGATGGACAGGAGTCGGCCGACTCGCCGGCGTCGCAGGCCCCGTTACCGCAGCCGCCCGCTACACAGACCTCCTTGTAGTCCGCGCAGCAGTCGCCGAAGTCGATGCAGTCGGGCGTGCACTTGCAAGACCCTGAGGGGTCGAACAGACCACACTTGCCCACGCAGGAGCCGCCGCAGTCCTCCGGGCAGCTGTCCGCGGTCTCGCCGGAGGCGCAGACCTTGTCGCCACACATCGCCGGGATGCAGTCCTGCGGACACGAGTTGGGCTCGCTGGCCGCGCAGATCCCGTCTCCGCAGACCGCGGCGCAGTCCTTGGGACACGTGGCCGCGGTCTCAGTGCTGGCACACACACCGTCACCGCAGGTGACCTGGCAGTCCTGGGGACAGAAGAGCGCCTCGAACGGCTGCTGGCACACGCCGTCGCCGCAACCCGGGAATGGGGGACAGTCCGAGGGACACGTTGTGGTCGACTCGCCCTGATCACACACGCCGTTCCCGCATGCCGGCTTACCGCAATCGTCGGGGCAGGACAGGACCTCCGAGGGGTCGCACAGCCCGTCGCCGCAGGTGGCGCAGTCCGAGGGGCAGGTGAGCTCCTCACCGGTCTCGCAGGCGCCGTCGCCGCAGACCGTAGCGCCGGCGAGGCAGCCGTTGGCCTCCGCGCACGCCGCTGCGTTGTTCAAGGTGTTCGCGGCCGGATCGGGCGCCGCGTCGATACACGCGTCGAAGCAGTCCTCGTCTCCAGCGCTGCACCCCGCGATGCACTTGAGACCGTTGGTACACCCATTGAAGTTCAGGCAGTTGCCGATCTCACAGGCGTTGATGATGCACTCGAACGCGGCAGGCGCGCCGCAATCCGCCGGGCAGCTCTGGGCCGACTCACCCGGACCGCAGGTGCCGTCACCGCAGGGGCTCAGCGCGCAGTCCGGCGGGCAGTTTTGGGCGCTCTCTCCCGGGCCGCAGACGCCGTCGCCGCAACCGCCCACCGGGCAGTCTTGCGGGCAGCTCTGCTGCTCGCCGTCATCGCACTGCCCGTTGCCACACAGGTCGCCAACGCAGAGCGCCTCGTAGTCTCCACAGCAGTCCTGGAACTGGCCACACTGGGCGTCGCACTGGCACGGGGCATCAGGGCCGAAGTACTGGCCGCACTGGCCCGCACACGTCTCGGCGGGGGTGTCCTCGCAGTCCTCAGGGCAGCCCTGTGGGTTCTCGTTCCCCTCGCACGTCCCGTCGCCACAAACCGGGCCGCCGCCCTGGAAGCAGCCGGCGCCCTGACCGCACTGGACCAGCTGCTGATAGGCCTGACCGGCTTGCGGCCCCCCTTGCTGGAAGCACCCGAACACACACTGCTGGCTCCCATTGCACTGTGCCGCGCACTCGCCGATCGCGACACAGCCCTGGGTCCCCTGGCACGTCTGCAGCTGGTCGGGGCACTCGAGCTCGAGGCACTCGAGGGGGCTGGGCGGGCAGTCGTCCGCGCAGTTCTCCGCGTTCTCACCCGGCCCGCACACGCCGTCGCCGCACCCGGGCCCGATGGGGCAGTCTTCGGGGCAGCTCTCGCTCTCGCCTTGCTGGCACACGTTGTCACCACAGGTGTTCTGGGGCTCGAAGCATCCGGCGGCGTCACCGCAGCCGATGAGGGACTGGAAGGCCTCCGCCGCTTCCCCGCCGGCGCTCTGGAGGCACTGGAAATAACACTGCTCGGACTGGCAATCCGTGACGCAGGCGCCGATGTCAGCGCAGCCCTCCGTGCCGAGGCAGACCTCGAGCTCTCCGGGGCAGCTCTCTTGGAGACACACGAGCTGCGGATTGCCCCCGCCTTCACAGTCGTTGGGGCAGTTGTCGAAGCTCTCGCCGGGGCCGCAGGTCCCGTCGCCACAGCTGGGTGGGAGGTTGAAGCAGCCGTTCTGACCGCCGCAGTTGAGCAGCCGATTGAACGTGATCTGGCCCTCGCCGACGGCGGGAGGACACTGCGCGGCACACTCTTGGTCAGGGCAGGGGGCCTGGCAAGCGAGGGTGGCGTTGCAAGAGGCGTTGCCCTCGCAGGCGGCCGCGAATTCCTCACACTTCGCGAGGATGCAGACCACGTCTGGCGTGGCGCAGTCCTTGACGCAGCTCCACACGTCCTCGCCGTCTTCGCAGGTGCCGTTGCCGCAGGCCGGACCACCGTCGTTTCCGTCGTTCCCGTCGTTGCCGTCGTTCCCGGGGCTGCCGTCGCTGCCGTCGTTCCCGGGGCTGCCGTCGCTGCCGTCGACGACCCCATCGTTCGCGTCGACCGCGTCGACGACACCATCGGTGCTGTCTACCACGCCGTCCGAGGCGTCTACCGAGTCCACCCCGTCGACGATGCCGTCCGCAGCGTCCGTGGTGTCGTTGCCCGCGCCGGCCTCCGTGCCGTCGCTCCCGTCTTGCCCATCACTCGCTTCGCTCCCGTCGGCGTTCTGGGCATCACCGCCGAGCTTCGGGTCGAGGCCGGTGGCGACGTCTTCGGTACACGCGACGGCAAAGACGGCGCCGGAGAGCGCTACGAGGGAAAGGACGCGACGGAACTTCATGGGTACCTCTGGAGAGCGGCCGGCCGGCCGCGTGAGCCGCGGGGATTATGTTCCGCCCACTCGGTGCAAAACAACTGCTCTTTTCATGTTGGGCCCGGCGCAGCAGAGCTCCCCGGCCCCGTTCACCTCCGCGCTCTCGCGCTCCGGTGAATTCCATGGACCCGGCTTAATGCGCTTGTGCTGGCGTGTGCCGGTTCTACCGGGCTGGGGCAGTGGAAACCCCGATCGCTACGGAACGGGGATTCGGCGCCCGATCACCCCGGTGCCGCCGCCGTCCTGGCCGGCGCTGTGCCACAGCACCACATAGCCGCCGTTCGGCAGCGGGGCGATCACGGGAGCGAGCTGATCGCCCGTGGTGAACTTGTTGATCATCCAGTCGTTGGGCACGCCCACGAAGCTGGAGTTGAACTTCACGGCCTTGAGGGCGGTGCTTCCCTCGTCCTCGCCCAGCGTCTGCCAGGCGGCCAAGAAGCCGTCGTCGGTGAGTACTTGCACGGCGGGGCGGGACTGCTCCCCTGCCACCACGGGGTTCACCGCGAACTCGGAGCCCACCTTGGACCCGTCGATACCGTCGATGATCTGCCCGTAGATGCCGTAGCTGGAGCCGTCCTGGTTCTCTGAGCGCCAGAGGAGGATGAACTTGCCGGCGCTGGTGACGTCGACGTCCACGTACGACTGGTCGCCGGTCTTGGTCGTGTTGATCACGGCCTGCGCGGTTGCGGGGGCACACCCCGAGGCCGTGAAGAGCTTGGCGGCGATACCCCAGCTCGAGCCGTCCTCGGAGTAGCTGTCCCAGGCAACCAGATACTTCGAAACGCCGGCGATCGTCGTGGCGGAGATCTTGGGTCGCTGCTGCTTGTCCGCGGTGACGGTGGCGTTGGCGATCTGCTCGTCTTTCACCGGCACTCCGTTGGTGTCGAAGCAGCGAAGCATGATGTCGTAGCTGGCGCCTCCCGTCTGGAGGAACGACGACCACGTCACGGCGAAGTGCCCGGACGGGAGCCGGGAGACGTCCGGCGCCTGCTGCTCGTTGTCCCCCTGCTGGTTGACGCGGAACTCGCCGCCCTTTGCGGTGCCGTCGGCGTTGTAGAGCCGCGCGTAGACCTCTTCGGCCACGTTCTGGTCTTGGAAGCTGTCCCACGCCACGACGAAGTTGCCGTTTAGGTCCATGGAGGCTGCCGGGTGGGTCTGGGCATCTCCGGTGGTCTGGTTGACCACGAACTCGGAGCCGAGCTTGACCCCGTCCGTCCCGAAGCGCTGCCCGACGATGCCGGTCAGGTGCCCGTCTTGATCGGTGCTCTCCCAGAGCGCCACGAAGGAGCCGTCCGTGTGGCTCACGAGCTCTGGGTTGGCCTGATCCTTGGCGAACGTCGTGTTGGCGACGAACTCCTTGACGTCATCGACCGCGTTGCCCGAGGTATCGAACTTGCGCGCATAGACGTGGTTGTTGGCGCCCAGCCACGACACCAAGAGGTGGCCCGTTGTGAGGCCCGTTGCGTCAGGCAGAATCTGGCTGCCCGTGCGCTCGAGGTTGACGATCTTCTCAGTGCCGATGGCCACGCCGTTCTTCGAGTAGAACTGGCCCATGATGCCCGTGCTGGACCCGTCCGCGCCGCCCCGGTCCTCCCAGGCGATGACGAACGACCCGGAGGGCGCCACGCCGACCCGCGGGAGCTGCTGGGTGTTTGCCGTGGTCGTGTTGACCAGCAGCGGAGCCCCGAGCTTGCTGCCGTCGGCCTGCATGACCTGGGCGTAGATGTCGGTCTCGGCTTCCCAAGTCACCACGAAGCGGTCCGACGCCTGAACGCCAACCGCCGGGTTCTTGACCCCTGCCGTCCCCGTCCCGACGTCGAACTCGTTGCCGTCGAGGGCGCCCGCCGGCGTATAGAACTGGCCCTTGATCGTGGCGCCCGTGGCACGGACACGGATGAAGCGCGAGTCGGAGAGGCCCGCGACATCCCAGCCCGCGTCACCGTCGATGCTAGCTATCGCGACCTTGTTCGCACCGTTCGCGCCCACGAGCATGCCTCGCCACGTGGAGTCGAAGTGATACAGCACCACGGCGTCACCGTTCGGCAGCGCGGCGACGCGAAGGCCGTTGATCCCTGTTTGATAGGTCGGTGTGGTGGTCGAGCACTTGTTGGTGGCGATGACCTTCGTCTGACCGGTCGCGACCGAGTCGGCCGACGTAGTCGTCTTGCCCAAGGCGGAGACGAACCTGAGCCCAACGACGGTCGTCTGCGAGATGTTGTAGTGGGTCCTGTCGTAGTAGTTCGGATTGCCGTATCCCTTGCACTGCCCATCGGAACATACGCCCGATGACGACTCATAGCAGGTGACGCCGGACGCCGACTGGGTTCGATAGCTGAAGGCCACGACGCTGGCGCCGTTCGGGAAGGCGGCGACCGCGGACAGCTCCGAAGCGTCCTTCGTGCCCGTGTTGTATTCCGTCCACTCGCGCGACCAATTCTTGTTGTGGATCCGAGAGATCACCTCGGCGTCGCCGGAGCGCCAGGCGGCAATGAAGCGGCCGTCTTGCAGGCCGGCAACCGATGGACGCTTCAGCGCGTTCGCCGCGAGGGCGTTCTCCGACACCGTCTTGAACACCGAGATCTTGTGCTCCCCGCACAGGTTGGAAGCGCCGGTGCAGACGCCGTTCTGGCAGGTCTCGTTTGCGGTGCAGAGGTCGGCGTCGCTACACGTCACGCCGTTCGTGACGGCGGTCTTCTTGCAGGCCTTGGCGACCTCGTCGCAAGCGCCGGTGTTGCACGCGTCGGCCACGGACGAGCAGTCCTTGGCGCCGCCGCCCTCACAGAGGCCGAAGCCGTCGCAGGAATCGCCCGTGGTGCAGAAGAGGCCGTCCTCGCAGGCCGCGCCGTCCGGTTTGTACGCCGACGTGCACTCGTAGCCGGTGGCGCCCGTGGACTGGCAGCTCCAGGCATTGCATTGGTCTCCGGGGACCGAGCAGACCACGGGCGTCCCTGCGACACAGTTGCCCGCCACACACTTATCGCCCTGCGTGCACCCGGAGTTGTCCGCGTTGCAGCTGGTGTTGTCCGGCAACGGAGCGCCGTCGCACTTCTTCAGTGACTCGTTGCACGTGCCGGTGATGCAGCCTCCGGACTGCGCCGTGCAGTCGAGCGCGGCGCCCCCGATGCACTTCCCGGCCGCGTTGCACTTGTCGGCGGTGGTGCAGTACAGCCCGTCGTCGCACGCCGTGCCCGTGGAGCGGGGCGTCTTCGCGCAGTTGTAGCTGTTGAAGCCGGTGCTGGCGCATGCCGCCGTGTTGCACGCGTCCTCGGACCCCGTGCAGCTGACCGATGGGCCCACGATGCAGCTGCCGTTGCTGCAGTAGTCGTTCGAGGTGCAGCCGTTCGAGTCTGCGTTGCACGCCATGCCGTTGGCCGCCGCCGAGTCCTTCGAGCAGAGCCCCGTGGCCACGTTGCACACGTCCTTGGTGCAGGCATTGCCGTCGTCGCAGTCTGCGTCCTTGAGGCAGCAGGACGGGTTGCCCGCGCCCTTGCACAAGCCGCCCGTGCAGGTGTCGTTGATCGTGCACTCGTTGGCGTCGTCGCAGGGGTTCGCGTTGTTGGTGGCCGTGCACTCTCCGGTCGTGGGGTTGCAGCCGTCGGTGGTGCAGGGCTGGTTGTCGGTGCAGGACTTCGCCTGGCCCGGCTTGCAGGCCTTGTTCTGGCAGGTGTCGCCCACGGTGCACCCGTTGCCGTCGTCGCAGGTGGACGCGTTCGCCACCGAAGTGCAGCCGGTCTTCGGGTCGCAGACGTCGTCGGTGCAGGGGTTCTGGTCGTCGCAGCTCTTCAGGAGCCCGCCCTTGCACACGCCGGCCGCGCAGCTGTCGTTCTCGGTGCACGTGTTGCCGTCATTGCAGGGCACGGCGTTCAGCGCGGTCTTCTCGCAGCCGACGGCCGGCTTGCACGAGTCGGCGGTGCAGGGGTCGTTGTCGTCGCACTGGAGCGGCGTGCTGTTCACGCACGACCCCCCGGAGCAGGTGTCGGCGAGGGTGCACTTGTTGCCGTCGTCGCAGGTGTTCTGGTTGTAGACGAAGGTGCAGCCGTTCGCCGCGCTGCACGTGTCCGTGGTGCACGGGTTGGAGTCGTTGCACCCGGCCGTGGTCCCCTGGCACTTGCCCGAACTGCAGGTGGTGCCGGCCGTGCACAGGTCGCCGTCTTCGCAGGCCCCGCCGTCGGAGGCGAGCACCGTCTGGCACTTACCGGTCTGCTCGTTGCAGCTGGCCGTGGCGCAGCTGCTGGACAGCGTGGGCGACAGAGCGCAGGTGACCACCGTGGCGGGGTTGACCACGCACTTGTACGGCGCGCTCGTCTTGTCGCACCGGAGCGTCCCGTTGCACGCGTTGTTATCCTCGAGGGCCCCACAGTCGGCGTCCACGTCGCAGGTACAGCCCAGCTCGGCGCCCTTGCACTGCCCGGCCTGACACGCGTCGCTGCCGGTGCAGGGATTACCGTCGTCGCAGGCGCCCGAGCTCTTGGGCTCGCTGACACATCCGCCCGGAACGGCCGAGTTGCACGAGTCCGTGGTGCACGGGTTGCCGTCGTCGCAAGTCCTCGCCACGCCGGTGCAGCTGCCGGCGATGCAGGCGTCGCTCACCGTGCAGGGGTTGCCGTCGTCGCAGATCCCGGTGGTGAACGTGGTCTTGCACCCGCTGGATGCGTCGCAGCTGTCGAAGGTGCACGCGTTGTTGTCGTTGCAGATCTTGGCGTCGCCGGGGAGACACGAGCCGCCCGCGCAGGCGTCGCCCGCGGTGCAGAGGTTCCCGTCGTTGCAGGGCACCGCGTTGTTCACGTAGACGCAGCCCTTCTGGGGGTCGCAGCTGTCGTCTGTGCAGGCGTTGCCGTCCGTGCACTGCAGGAAGCTGCCCTGGCACGCGCCCACGGTGCACTTGTCCTGGTTGGTGCAGGGGTTGCCGTCGTTGCACGGATCGTCGTTGTACGTGTTGAGGCACCCCTCGACGGGGTCGCAGACGTCGTCGGTGCACGCGTCGTCGTCATTGCACGACTTCTCGTCGACCGCCTTGTCGCAGTCGTTGTCCAGGCCGTCACACACCTCCTTGTTGAAGGGATACACGTAGGGCGACACCGGATCGCAGTCCGTCGCATCCTGGACACCGTCGTTGTCGTCGTCGTTGTCGCAGGCGTCACCCGTCGCATCGGTGTCGTGGTTCTCCTGGCCGGCGTTGGCGACCGTGGGGCAGTTGTCTGCCTCGTCGGCGATCTGGTCGCCGTCGTCGTCCGGATCCACGCAGTCGGCGCTCTCGTCGCCGTCGAGGTCTGTATAGGTCTCGTCGACCGTGCCGTCGCAGTCGTTGTCTGCGCCGTCGCACACGTCCTTCGAGGCCGGCGTGCCCTGGCAGAGCTCCTGGCCTGCCGCGCAGACGACCTTGCCCAGGCACTGGCCAAACTCGCTCGGCACCGCGCACGTGGTGGGCGCGATGTCGTCGACCGCGGCGTTGCAGTTGTCATCCTTGCTGTTGCAGGTCTCGGCCGTGGGCGTGGTGCCGTCGCAGGCGGTGAGGCCGATCGCGCTGCAGCTCCGCTTGCCGTTGCAGGACCCGTGGGTGTTCGAGACGGCGCAGTTCGTGCTGGCGCCCAGGCCCTGGAAGAGCGGCTTGCATCCGCACTCCCCGGACTCCGGCTGGCACTGGGCCACCTCAGCGCCGCTGGTCGTGAGCCCCGTCTCGCAGAGGAAACCGCTGGGGCAAGGGTTCTGGAGGTCGCACGCGATCCCGCAGAACGCGCCGGCGTCGCCCTGGCTGATGCAGCGATCGAGGCCCTCGAAGCCCGTCCCCTGGCAGTCCTTGTCCGTCGTGCAGGGCATGCACAGGTAGATGGCCCGCTCCACGCACATGAGCGCAAGATCGGCTCCTGCGCCTGCTACGTTCTGGCAGGAGAAGCCGTCGGGGCACGACTCGATACACGGCTCGCCGCAGCGCTTCCCGGCGCTGGTCAGGAGGCAGTAGCCGTCTTCGCAGTCGCTGTTCTGCGTGCAGGCGCAGCCGGAGGGCGCGGGCTGCGCGTCGCAGCCAGGCGGAAGCGGCAGATCGGGATCCACCACGGTCACGTCGGGCGTCTCGGCGTCGTTGCCCGGGCCCGGCGTGCCGGTGTCCGGCAGAGCGGCCACGTCGGGCGCCGGGGCGGTGTCAGGGGTGACGCCGCCGCCGGTGTCGCCCGTGCCAGTGCTGGTGTCGTCTGCCACGTTGCCGGCCGGTGCGGGGGACGCGGTCTCGCAGGCCGCAGCGATGAACATCAGCGTGGTGGCACAGACAAAGCGAATGATGCGATTCACGGATCCCCCTTGCGCGGGCGCCCCGAGGGGAGGGCGCACCGACCGCCTTTCGAGCGCGCGGCAGCCTACCGGAATGACCGCGTCCGGCGCCAGCCCCTCGTGACGGCGGCGCGTTGACGCGTGAACGCGGACCCAATGCGGAGTCATTGGCACCCCGCCCGGCCCTGTGCTAACACCCTCCCATGGACCACACGCACGACGACATCCTAGACGACTCCGAAGACGACGACGTAGCCGTCACTGACGCGCTCATCCGCGATCTTCCCAAGACCGACCTGCACGTCCACCTCGACGGGTCGATCCGTATCTCCACGCTCATCGAGCTCGCGCGGGAACGCGGGATCGAGCTGCCGTCCGAGACCGAGGGCGGGCTCCGCGAGACCGTGTTCCGGGAGCGCTACGCCAGCCTCGTCGAGTACCTGCACGGCTTCAAGTACACCTGCGCCGTCATGCAGGACGCCATGGCGCTCGAGCAGGTGGCCTACGAGTTCGCGTGGGACAACATCAACGAGGGTGTCTGCTACGTGGAGCCGCGCTTCGCGCCCCAGCTGCACATGGGGCCGGGCCGCACTTTCTTTGACGTGATCGGCGCCGTTGATCGCGGCCTCCGGCGCGCCAAGTCCGAGCACAACGCCAAGCGCGAGGTCCTCCGCGGCGAGCGACCCGAGTTCAACTACGGCATCATCGTGTCCGCGATGCGGATGTTCTCTGCGGGCTTCTCCGAGTACTACCGTCAGCTCCTGGACGTGCACACGCACGCCCCCAAGAATCAGGTCTACGGCATGGCCTCCATGGAGCTGGCCCGGGCCGCGGTGATCGCGATTCGCGAATACGGGATCCCGATCGTTGGGTTCGATCTGGCGGGTCAGGAGAACGGCTACCCTGCGTCGGACCACGTCGAGGCCTACCAGTACGCGCACAAGAACTTCTTGAAGAAGACGGTGCACGCGGGAGAGGCGTACGGCCCCGAGTCGATCTTCCAGGCGATCACCGACCTGCATGCGGACCGCATCGGGCACGGGTACCACCTGTTCTCGCCGTGGCTCATCGAGGACCCGGACGTGGACAAGCGGCGCTACGTCAGCGACCTCGCCGAGTACATCTCGGACCGGCGCGTCACGATCGAGGTGTGCATCACCTCGAACCTGCAGACCAACCCGAACCTCAAGATGGTCGAGCACCACGCGTTCCGGGAGATGCTCAAGAACCGCCTGTCGGCCACGTTCTGCACGGACAACCGCACGGTGAGCTCTACGTCCGTCTCAAACGAGATCGGCCTCGCGGTCCGCTCGTTCCACATGAGCGCGCGCGAGCTGCGGCACTACGTCATCTACGGGTTCAAGCGCAGCTTCTACCCCGGGTCGTACCTCGAGAAGCGCGCCTACACGCGTCGGATGATCGACCACTACGACCGCGTCATCGCCGAACACCGCGTCCGTCAGCAAGCGGAGCTGTGAGGTCGGGTCCGTCGCGGCGCGTCGGAGTTCCCCCGTGATTCCGCCTGAGGTCCCGGGCTACGCGCTGGACGAGCTCCTCGGCCGGGGTGGCATGGGCGTCGTCTTCGCCGGCCGGCACCTGGCATCGGGTCGGCAGGTCGCGATCAAGGTGCTCCCCGAAGAGCGCGCCGCGTCGGTGGACCGCGTTCGCTTCGAGCGCGAATACGCCGCGATGCGCGCGGTTCGTTCGCCCTTCCTGTGCGAGGCGTTCGAGTTCGGCGCGCTCGAGACCGGCGAGCTCTACCTCGTGATGCAGCGCCTCGTCGGGGTCGATCTGGGCGCGCGCCTCAAGCGGGGCGCGGTCCCCCTCGCGGACGCGCTCCGCATCGCGGGGGAGCTGGCTCGGGGCCTGGACGCGCTGCACGCGGCGGGCCTCGTGCATCGGGACGTCAAGCCTTCGAACGTCTTCCTAGATATCTCTCTAGATGTCTCTGCCCCTGTGCGAGCCGCGGCCGCGCCACCTACTCCGGGCTCCCCGGCGGCCGACGGGCTCGGACCGGTCGAGATCGTGCGGCTCCTCGACTTCGGGGTGGCGGCGTTTCGCGGCGATCAGGCGCGGATCACGCGCACTGGAGACATCCTCGGCACGCCGGCCTACATGGCCCCGGAGCAAGCGCGCGGCGGCAGCCCCGAGGCCCGAAGCGATCTGTACTCGCTGGGCGCCGTGCTCTTTCACCTGCTCACCGGGGCGCCTCCTCACGGCGGTGAGAACGCTGTCGTCATCCTGCTTCGGATGTTGTCCGAGCCGGTCCCCCCGCTCTCGCGTCTGCGGCCAGACCTCTCGCCGGCCCTGGCGGGCCTCGTGGACCAGCTATTGTCGTCGGAGGTGAGCGCGCGTCCCGCCTCCGCCACCGAGGTGGCTGAACGCCTAGACGCGCTGGCTGAAGGGGAAGCCGGGGCCACCCTTCGGCCCGGCACGCTCAGCACCGGTCGCATGCGCCCGGTCGGCACGCTCGTGGAGGAGCAGCGGCTCGTCACCTTGCTGATCGCCGAGGGCGCCCGGGACAGACGCGCCGTCCAGGCTGCCATCCGCCGGCACGGCGGGGTCCCGGTGCTGGGCGATGGGCGCGACTTCGGCCTGTTCGGCGCCTCGGGCTCCGAGGGGGACGAGCTGTCGCGCGCGCGCGCCGCCGCGGAAGAGGTGCGGCTGATGGTCGTGAAGGTCGAGGTGGGGCACGGGCGCGTCACGGGGCACGACGGGCACGTCTCGGGCAACCTTCAGCTGATCGCGGACGCCCTAGTCACCGGCACGAGCCCGCTCCGCGGCGCCAGCGCCGACCTCGCGCCGGCCGGTGAGAGCCTCCCGTTCGTGGGACGCGAGGGCGAGCTGGCCGAGCTGTTGGCGGCGGACGAGCGGGTGCGCGACACGGGGGAGCTCGGCGCCGTGCTGCTCACGGGGGCCGCCGGCGTCGGCAAGTCCAGGCTCGTCACGGCGGCGCTGGAGCGCCTCCGGGCGCGGCACCCCAACTTGCAGGTTCTGACGGGGCGCGGGGAGTCCACGCGCCGCTTTGCCAGCTGGCGGGCGCTCGGGTTCGCGCTTCGCGAGCTCGTGCTGCCGAGTGACACGGTGCAGACCCGGCCGGCTTCGCTCTCGGGCCTGTCCGAGGAGGCGCACGCGTTCCTCCGCGCGGCGCTGGGAGAGGCCGTGGAGGCCCCGCCTGCTCGCTTCCTAGAGGCGCTTCGCGAGCCGAAGCTGATGCACGACCAGATCGTCGGGGCGCTCGGTGACATCGTGGACTCGGCGGCGCATCGGGGGCCCCTGGTCCTGGTGCTCGAGGACGTACACTGGGTCGACACGCCCAGCCTGGAGGCCATCGACGCGCTCCTACGCCGCGAAGGCGTTCCGCTCCTGGTAGTGCTTACCGGGCGTCCTCAGGCCGTCGACCAGCGGCCCGAGCTATTTCGCGCGCCTAGCCTCGACGTTCGGCGCGTCCGGGAGCTGGGGCCGAAGCCCTCCGAGCGCCTGGTCGACGCGGCGTTCCTGGCCCGAGGGGCCGCGGCCGATCCCGAGGTGCGGCAAGCGCTGGTGGAGCACGCAGGCGGCAACCCCTTCTTCCTCGCCGAGCTCTGCGAGCATGTCCTCGCGGGTCGCGCGGCGCCTTCGTCCGCCGTAGCGCCCGGCGCCCAGGCGCTGCCCGTCAACGTCGAGGCGGCGGTCCAAGCGAGGCTCGATCAGCTCGCGGGGGAAGACCGGCAGGTGCTGCGGCGGGCCTCGGTGTTGGGCGTCAGGTTCGGCATGGAGGGGCTCCTCGCCCTCGGGTCCGAAGAGAGCACGGCCTCGCTCGAGCGCCTCGAGCGGGCAGGGCTGCTGGTCAGGGGTCGGCGCGACCCGCGCGGCGACTTCGCCTTCCGCCAGCGCGTCGTGCGCGAGGTGGCGTACGGCAGCCTCACGGAGGCGCAGCGCATGCACCTCCACGGACTCGCCGGGGCGTGGCTGTTGGAGGCGCCCGACGCGGCCCCGGAGGACGTGGCGCAGCACCTGCGCGAGGCGCGCGACCCGCGAGCCGGCGCCTTCTGGGAGCGATCCGCGACCTGCGCGCTCGCGTCCGGAGACCTCGTCGCCGCGCGGGATCGCCTCCAGCTGTCCCTGGAGACCGCCGAGTCGCCGCACGACGTGGCGCGCATCGAGGTCATGCGCCTCTCCGTCGCCTTCGACCTGCGCGATGGCGCCCTGGTGGATCGGGTGCTCGCCACTCTCGAGTCCTGCTCGTTGGAGCCCGCTCAGCAAGGGCGCGTCGACTACTACCGGGGACGGCGGTTGACCGCGCGCGCCGACGGCCCTGGCGGAGCCGCTGCGTTGGAGGCCGCGGAGCGCGCGTTCGCCGGAGCTGGGGACAGCGACTACCTCACCCGGACCTTGGCTGCCCGCGCGCTCAACGCGCTCTACCAACAGGGCCCTGAGGCGCGCGCCCTGGCCGTGCGCGCCGTCGAGACGTCCCCCGGAACGCCCCCGGCCGCGCAGCAGGCGGCGCTGCACGCGAAATATCACGTGCTGATCCGCGCCGGTGAGCTGACCGTGGCGCTCGATACCGCGAGGGCCTGTGAGGAGCTCGCGCAAGTGTCGGGTGACCTCTCGCGGCGCCTGGCCGCCCTCGGCGACGTTGCCTACGTCGCCGGTCGCCTCGGGAGGCACGAGGAGGCGCGAGCGGCCCTCGAGACCGTCGTCGTAGAGGGTCGAAAGAGGGGCAACACCGTGGCGGTCGCGTGGGCGCTGCACAACCTCGGCTTGTGCCGGCTCCACCTCGGAGACGCCCGGGCCGCGCTGGCGGACGAGGCGGCCGCGCTGGACCTTGCGCAGCGCGTTGGGGAGCTGTTGTTGGCGCGATATGCGCGCCTCTACCTCGCTAGGATTCACCTCGCTCGCGGCGAGCTCCGGGAGGCGCGCGCACACGTTTCGGCCCTCTTCGATGGCCGCGAGGACGACGCACGGTACGACGGAGAGGTCGTGATGGCCGCCGTTGAGCTCGCCGAGGGCAGACCCGAGGCCGCGCTCGAGCGCGCCCGAGCCGCCGCGGCCACGGTCGCTGCACGCCACTCGGAGCTCGAGGCCGAGCGCGACGTCGTGGAGCTGGACGCGCTAGTCGCGCTCGGTCGAGTCGACGAGCTGCGCCCGCTCCTGGACTCGGCGCGCGCTCGACTGGCCCAGCGCGCCGTCGCCGCGGCGGACGAGGGTGTGGCCCGCGACACCTTCTTCTCCGCCACCCTCGCGCATCGACGCCTCGTCGACTGGCCTGTCTAGGCCGCAGAGGTCCGAGGTCTGCCCGGCCGCCCCACGGAGCCCCGAACCCTCCGTCGCCCCCGCGGCTCGCACTGGATCGCGCTGCAGACCGCCTCAGCCAGCGAAGCTCACGGGATCCGATCTGCGCTTTGACATCGACGGCGCGCGGCTGCGGCGGTTATGGTGCGCACCTATGGAAATCGCGCACTTCGACCCCACTTACGAAGCCCCGGACGACGACTACAAGCTGCACCGACGATTCGACCGCATGGGCCGCCTCGTTGGCGACGACGGCATGAAGGCGCTCTTGTCTGCCCACGTCGTCGTGTTCGGCATAGGGGGCGTGGGTTCCTTCGCCGCCGAGGCGCTGGCGCGGGCCGGCGTGGGCCGCCTCACGCTGGTGGACTTCGACCTCGTCTGCATCACCAACTCCAACCGGCAGCTCCACGCGATGAAGGGGACCATTGGCAAGGTCAAGGTCGACATCATGGCGGAGCGTCTGGCGCGGATTAACCCGCAGGGGACCGTGACGCCTGTCCGCGCCTTCTACAACGCGGAGACCAGCGAGACCCTGTTGGCAGAGCGCCCGGACTTCGTGGTCGACGCGATCGACAACATCACGGCCAAGTGCCACCTGATTGCCACTTGTCGGGAGCGCGGGATCCCTCTGGTCTCGAGCGCTGGCGCGGCGGCGCGGCTCGACCCCACCCGAGTCCGCGTGGCGGACCTGTCGGAGACGCGCATCGACCCGATGGCGAAGGCCGTTCGAAAGATCCTGCGCGAGCGGTACGGCTTCCCGGAAAAGGGCCCCTACGGCGTCCTTGCGGTCTACAGCGAGGAGGAGCCCATCCTTCCTTCCGAGCTCGCCTACGACAACGGCGAGGGCTTCCGGTGCGTCTGTCCGCAAGGCCAGAACGGCCTCCACGAGTGCGAGAAGCGCAACCGCATCGACGGAACCGCTGGGTTCGTGACCGGGGCCTTCGGCCTCGCCTGTGCTTCGGTGGCCGTGAAGGCCCTCGTCGCAAAGCCCGGCTGAGCCGGTGTCCCGCCACTACGACGCTGTCGTCGCTCCAGGTTTAGAGCCCGCGGCCGAACGCGAGCTCCTCGCTCTAGGCGCTACCGAGACACTCCGTGAAGCCGGCTCGGTACGCTTCGATGTCGCTGACGATCGCGTCCTGCGGCAGGTTCTCGTGGGCCTACGTTCTGTCACGCGCGTATTGGAGCGCGTCGTCGAGGCCGAGGTGACGCGCTTCGACGCCCTCGAGAAGTTCCTGCTCGGGATCCACCTTCACCGGTTTCGCACGGCGCCTGGCCCCGCTCGGGTACACGTCTCCGCGGCTCGAAGTAAGCTCTTCCACACTGGGGCTCTCGAGGAGCGCGCCCGGCGTTTCCTCGCGCTCGAGCCAGCGCCCCGTGAGGGTGACGCGCTCGAGGTCTGGCTGCGGGTCCGGAACGATCGCGTCCGCGTCAGCGTAGACGCATCGGGAGAGCGTCTGCAGCGACGCGGCTACCGTCTCGACGGCGCACGAGCGCCCCTTCGGGAGACGTTGGCGGCGGGGATCCTCCTGGCGCTCGAGTGGGACCCCACAACGCCCCTGGTCGATCCGATGTGCGGCTCCGGGACCTTCCCGATCGAAGCAGCGCTCATGGCCGCGAACCGCGGCCCCAACAGCGGACGACGCTTCGCGTGCGACGACTGGCCGGGCTTCGAGCCCGGCAAGCCGGTCCGTGCGGTGGCAGCCGCGCCCTCGGGCCCCACACAGATCGTAGGCGTCGACCGGGACTCGCGGGCGCTCGCGGCCGCGCGGGACAACGCGCAGCGCGCCGAGGTCGCCGTCGACTGGTTCAACGCCGCCGCCGAGAACATCGGCCCCGGAGATCTTCCGCCCGGCCTGATCATCGCCAATCCCCCTTACGGCCGCCGACTCGAGGAGCCCCACAGCGCGCTTCGGACCCTCGAGGCCATGCGCGAGCGCTTCGTCGGATGGCGCCTCGCCGCGCTGTGGCCGCACGACATACCCCGCGGCTGGTCCCGGCGCCTCTTCGTCCGCAACGGCGGAATAGGGATCACGGTGATCGAACGGAGCGGCTCGTGAGCGACGACCAAGAGGTGCTCGACCGCGCGTGGGCTGCGTTCGAGCGTCACACCGGTCGCTGGCACGGCCCGCTGGTCTCCCGGACCGTCTCCTCTCTTTCTCGTTTCCTGATGCTGCGGCTCAATACGCTCACCATCGATGGGCTCGAGCGTTTCCACGCGCTGCGCGACCGCGGTGCCCGCGGGCTCCTCACCTTCTCGAACCACGTGTCGATGTTCGACGACCCCTGGCTGATCTCGTGTATCGGATACCAGCGCTACTCGGACCTCCGCTGGGTGGCCGCAGAGGCGCGGAACTTCTTCGACACCCCGGCCTGGTCCTGGTTCTTCTCCAGCGGCAAGTGCGTGCCGGTCGTTCGTGGCCTCGGGCTGGAGCAGCCAGGCTTCGCGTTCCTGTCCGAGCGCCTCCAGGCTGGCGATTGGGTCCATGTCTTCCCGGAAGGGGGGCGCACGCGGGAGCCCGGCGCACGGCTGCGGCTGCCCTTCAAGCCCGGGATCGGTCGGCTCATTGAC
>SXGT01827049.1_pt1 | contig 18399 bp, 10 predicted proteins | sample 3176221 | NCBI WGS metagenome assembly SXGT01 (sample SAMN11356862, study PRJNA531348) | freshwater metagenome | isolation source: freshwater sample F1-120 | place: China: Fuxian Lake, Yuxi | collected 2017-12-25
CTGGCCGCCACCGGCCTGGCCAACCGCACGGTGGCGATCAACGTCGCCGACGACGACGTCCAGTCGATCACCGCGGCGCCGGCAGCGGTGTCTGGTCCGAGATCACCGCGACAATGTTCGAGAGGATCTGGTCGCGCGCATCGCTCGCGTCGTCGCGCGGGTCATCGGCAGGGCGCCGGGCCCGCACGAGCCGCTGGCCGCTGCCGGCGTCGACTCGCTCGCCGCCGCCGAGATCCTGGCCGCGCTCGGCGACGAGCTCGGCCGCGAGGTGCCGCTCGGGCTGTGGTTCGAGGCCGCCACCATCGACGACCTCGCCACCCGGCTCGAGCGCTTCGACGATCCGGGCGCGGCCGCGGCGTTGCGCGCCGCCGCCGCCGAGGATCTCACCCGCGGCCCGGCGATCACCGACGCGCTCTCCGTAGCACGGCTCCCGCTCGCCACCGTGCTGCTCACCGGCGGCACCGGCTTCCTCGGCGCGCACCTGCTCGAGGCGCTCGTGGCCAGCAGCTCGCTACGCGTGGTGTGCCTGGTCCGCGCCGCCGACGACGGCGGCGCCGCCACACGCCTGGCCGCGGCGCTCGCCCGTCACGGCATCGCGCCGGTGCCCGCCGATCGGGTGCGCACCATCGCCGGCGATCTGGCGTCGCCCCGCCTCGGCCTCAGCGACGACGGCCATCGCCGCCTGGCCGACGAGCTCGACGTGATCGTCCACGCCGGCGCGGTGGTGAGCTGGCTCGCTCCGTACGCCGGCCTGCGCGCCGCCAACGTCGGCGGCACTCGCGCGCTGCTCGAGCTGGCCGCCACCGGCGGCCGCGCCCGCCCGTTCCATCACGTGTCGACCATCAGCACCGCGCCCGCCGACGGTGACGAGGCCTCGCTGCTCGACGAGGCCACGGCGCTGGCGTCGACGCCGTACGCGCTGTCGAAGTGGATCGCCGAGGTCCACGTGCGCCGCGCCGCCGCCGCCGGCCTGCCGGTCGCGGTCTATCGGCCGGCGCTCGTCGCCGGCCACAGCCGGCGTGGCCGCGGCAACCCTGACGACTTCCTGCACCGCTACCTCGCCGGCGCACGGACGCTCGGTCTCTATCTCGATCTCGACGACGCCGTGCTCGACATGACCCCGGTCGACTTCGTCGCCGCGGCGATCGTCGCGCTCCTCGTCGCGGCGCCGCTCGGCGGCGGCACCCACCACCTGGCCAACGTCGACCAGTCGATGACCTACGCCCGCCTCGGCCGCGCCATGGCCGCCGCCGGCGTCGCCGTCGCGCCGGCCAGCTACCAGCGTTTCCGCGCCGCGCTGGTCGCCGCGCGATCGTCGCGGCTGGCTGCCCTGGCCGCGTTCTTCCCCGCCAGCGGCTTCGCGCTCGGGAGCGGCCCGTGGCCGTGTGCGCGCACGGTCGCCACCCTCGCCGACCTGGGCGTGATCCGGCCGCCGGTCGACAACGCACTGATCGCCCGCTACCTCAGCGACGAGATTGGCCCGGGATGATAAGCGGACGGCACGGACGCACCTGGTTTCTCTGGACCTATTGACGCAGAGTCAACAAGGTCAGGAGGTCTCATGGAAGCCGCGAGCCCCGCCCACGCCGCCGTATCCGCCGACATCCCGCGCCGGCAGGTCGACTTCGAGTTCGACCCGGCCAAGGTCCCGCTCGACTGGTATCGCGATGACGTCTTCGTCAGCACGTTCCTCGATGCCCTGTCGCTGCTCTTCCCCGAGGGCGAGCGCTTCTTCGTCGAGTCGGTGAAGAAGCTGCGCCACCACGTCCAGGATCCCGACCTCGCCGCCGCGGTGGAAGGGTTCATCGGCCAGGAGGCGATGCACGGCAAGGAGCACCGCGCCTTCAACGCGATGTTCCTGGCCCAGGGCCTGACCTCGTCGGTGAGGCTCGAGCGCCAGCTCGAGGGCCTGCTCGACCGGGTGCGGCGCGACCTGCCGGCACCTTCGCGGCTCGCCGCAACGTGCGCGCTCGAGCACTTCACGGCCATGATGGCCGAGGCCTCACTTCGCCATGAGGGCATGCGCGACGGGATGCACGCGACGATCCGTCCGCTGTGGGTGTGGCACGCGCTCGAGGAGAACGAGCACAAGGCGGTGGCGTTCGACGTCTACCGCGCCGCCGGCGGTGGCTACGTCCGCCGCGTCGGCATCATGATCTTGACCACGCTGATCTTCTTCGCCTTCACCGCCTGGGTGCACGCGCACTTCCTGGCCCAGCGCAACGTCCTGTGGAAGCCCTGGCGCTGGGTGCGCGGCGCCACGCACATGTGGATCTACCCGGGCTGGTTCACGCGGCTGGTCCCGGCGTACCTCTCGTACTTCCGGCCCGGCTTTCACCCTGACGACCGCGACACCAGGGCCCTGCTCGCCACCTGGCGCGAGCGCCTGTTCGGCGCCGACGGCGAGCTCCGCGACAACCTGCGCGGCGTCTGGGTGCCGGGCGCGAAGGTCGCGTGATGGCGGCCGCGACCTCGGCTGCGTTGTCCCCGGAGCGGGTGAAGGTCGTGATCGTCGGCTCCGGCTTCGCCGGCCTGTGCATGGCCATCAAGCTCCGCGACGCGGGCATCGATGACTTCGTCATCCTCGAGCGCGCCGACGCCATCGGCGGCACCGGGCGCGACAACCACTACCCCGGCTGCGCGTGCGACGTGCCCGCGCACCTCTACTCGTTCTCGTTCTTCCCCAACCCCGACTGGTCGGAGACCTACGCGCCCCAGGCCGAGATCAGGGCCTACACCGAGCGCTGCGCCGCGCACTGGCAGCTCCATCGCCAGGTGCGATTCAACGCCGAGGTGACGTCGGCCGAGCTCGACGAGTCCCGCGCCACCTGGACGGTGCGGACCCGCGACGGCCGCAGCTTCGAGGGCGACGTGCTGGTCGCCGCACTGGGTGGCCTGTCGCGCCCGCTGGTGCCGAAGCTGCCCGGACTCGAGCGTTTCGGCGGTCGCACCTGGCACTCGGCGAGCTGGGATCATTCGTATCCGCTCGAGGGCGAACGCGTCGCGGTCATCGGCACCCGCGCCAGCGCCAACCAGTTCGTGCCGCGCATCGCGCCCCGGGTCGGCCAGCTCCATCTCTTCCAGCGCACGCCGCCGTGGATCCTGCCCCGCCAGGAGCAGGTGTTCAGCGAGCGCGAGAAGCGGCGCTTCCGCACGGTGCCCGGGCTGCGCCAGCTCCACCGCGCGCGGCTATACCTCGGCCACGAGGCCCGCGCCCTGCCCTTCACGATCAAGCCCCGGCTGCTCGAGCTGCTCCAGCCGCTGGTGCTGCGTCACTTGCGCCACCAGGTCAAGGATCCGGTGCTGCGCCAGAAGCTCACCCCGGACTACGTGATGGGTTGCAAGCGCATCCTCATCTCCAACGACTACTACCCGGCGCTCACTCGCGCGAATGTCGAGCTGGTCACCGACGGGATCCGCGAGATCACCCCCGACAGCGTGGTCACCACCGACGGCCGGGAGCGCCCGGTCGACGCCATCCTGTTCGGGACCGGCTTCGACATCCACGACTATCTCGGCGGGCTGCGCGTCCTGGGCCGCGGCGGCGTCGACCTGGGCTCGACGTGGCGCGACGATCCGCAGGCCTACCTGGGCACGATGGCGGCCGGGTTCCCCAACCTGTTCACCCTGATCGGTCCCAACACCGGCCTCGGACACAACTCGATCATCTTCATGATCGAGTGCCAGGTGCGGCTGGTGATGTCGTGCCTGCGCGAGATGCGGACTCGCGACGCGGCGACCATCGAGCCCCGACCCGAGGTGGTGCGCGCCTACAACGACGAGCTGCAGCGGCGTCTCACCGACACGGTGTGGATGTCGGGGTGCAAGAGCTGGTACCAGAACGCCGCCGGCAAGAACACGACCCTGTGGCCGGGCTTCACCATCGAGTTCGCGGCGCGGACGCGGCGGATGCGACCGGCGGACTACGTGATGAAGCGTCGCGACCAGCTACCGGCGGCCCGAACGGCCACGGGGGCGGCGACGGCGACCAGGACTGTCATGAGAGGGAGCGCAGCATGAAGATCGGATCCGACACGCGTGTAGTCATCACCGGCGCTGGTAGCGGCCTGGGCGCCGCGTTGTGCACGCTGCTCGCCGCCCGCGGCGCCCGCATCGTCGCCGGCGACCTCGACGAGGCCGCAGTGCGCGCCACGGCCGAGCGCTGCGGCGCCGGCGTGACCGGCGTGCGCTGCGACGTGACCAGGCTGGCCGACGTCGAGGCCCTGGCCGCGACCGCCGAGCGCACCTTCGGTGGCGTCGATCTCGTGGTCAACAACGCCGGCGTCGCCGTCGCCGGCAAGCTCGGCGAGGTGCCCATCGAGGACTGGCGCTGGGCCATCGAGGTCAATCTGTGGGGCGTGATCCACGGCTGTCACGTCTTCGCACCGCGCCTCGAGCGCCAGGGCAAGGGCCACATCGTCAACGTCGCCTCGGCGGCGGGGCTGCTCTGCCCGCCGCGCATGGCGCCGTACAACACCACCAAGGCGGCGGTGATCGCGCTCTCGGAGACCTTGCACGCCGACCTGCGGCCGCACGGCGTGGGCGTGAGCGTCCTGTGTCCGACCTTCTTTCGCACCAACCTGGTCAGGTCACCGCGCACCTCGACCGACGAGGTCCTGCGCGCTGCGGCCCGCAAGATGGTCGAGAAGAGCAAGGTCTCGGCCGAGGACATCGCCCGCGCGACGATCGACGGGATCGAGCGCGATGCCCTGTTCGTGGCGCCGCAGGCCGACGGTCGCTGGATGTGGCGGCTCAAGCGGCTGGCTCCGGAATCGTTCCTGCGCCTGAGCCCGCGGCTGGCCGAGCGCTTGCTCTCGAGAAAGGCGCAGGCCTCGTGATCGATCGCGCGGTGCGTGTCGTGCTCGGCACCCGCGGCGTACGTTCGCAGCACGTCGACAGCGGGCACGCCCGCCACCACGTCTACGTCGTCGAGGGCGGCGGCCGTCTGCCGCCGATCGTGCTCCTGCACGGGCTCTCCGACAGCGCGACCACGTTCGCGCCGCTCCTCCTGCGCCTGCGCCGCCACGCGCAGCGGGTCACGATCATCGAAGCCGCCGGCCACGGCCTCAGCGACGAGGCGCGCTGCGAGTACACGCCAGCGGTGCACATGGCGTCGATGACCCGCGTGCTCGACGCCGTCATCGATGAGCCCGCGCTGGTGGTCGGCAACTCACTTGGCGGCGCCACCGCCATACGTTATGCGCTGGCTAGCCCCGAACGGGTGCGCGGACTGGTGCTGGTATCGCCGGCGGCGGCGCCGATCGACGACGCGGCCAGCGAGATGCTGCGCCGCGCCTTCGAGCTGCGCAGTCCTGACGAAGCGGTCCGGTTCCTGGCGCGGATCTGCCAGCGCCGGCCGCCAGCGGCGCGGCTGGTGGCCGGCAAGCTGGTGGCACAGGCCAACCGCACGGCGGTGCGCGATCTACTCCGGACCGCGTCGGCGGAGGACGCGCTAACGCCCGCCGAGCTCGGCGCCATCAACGTGCCGACCTGGCTCCTGTGGGGGCGGGCCGAACGGTTGTTGCCGCCGTCGATGCTGACCTATCTGCGCACCCACCTGCCGGCGCACGCCGTGGTGGCGTCTCCGGAACGCTTCGGGCACTGTCCGCACCTCGACCAGCCCGGCCGGCTGGCGCGGATGGTGCTGACCTTTGCCGAACTGGCGACGACGACGCGGGTTCGCGTGGCGCCGCTGGCAATCAGGAAAGCCGGGTAGACACAGCATGGCCGACGCGGCACCCTCCGGGGGTGACGGGCGGACCAGGTAAGCCGTTACGGCCGGGCACGCCAACGCCGACGCCGGGGACGGAGATGGACGAGGCACCGACCGTCACGAGCGGGCGCGGGGCCGCGATCTATGCCGCGGCCGGGCTCTTGCCCGGCACGCGCATCGGCCACTACGTGCTCCAGCACGAGCTCGGCCGCGGCGGCATGGGCCAGGTGTTCCTCGCCCGCGACACCAAGCTCGATCGCAAGGTCGCCATCAAGTTCGTGGCCATGAACGGCGTCGCCGCCGTCGAGAGGTTCATCGCCGAGGCCCGCGTCACCGCCCGCTGCGTCCATCCCAACATCGTCGTCATCCACGAGATCTCCGAGCACGCCGGCGTGCCCTACACCGTGCTCGAGTACGTGCCGGGCGACTCGGTGGCGGCGCGGCTGCGCAGCGGCCCGATGCAGCCCGAGCGCGTGGCCGCGATCATGACCCAGGTGGCGCGGGCCATGGCCGCCGCCCACGCCCACGACATCGTCCACCGCGATCTCAAGCCCGCCAACATCCTCCTGGACAGCGACGGGGCGGTGAAGGTGGTCGACTTCGGCATCGCCAAACACCTCAGCCACGGCGAGCTGGCCGCGGCCGGCGAGGGCGGCGGCGGCGGCGGCGACGAGCGCGATCTCACCGCCGCCGACGAGGTGGTCGGTACGCTCCACTACCTGGCGCCGGAGCAGGTGCGGCGCGAACCGCTCGACGCGCGCGTCGATCTGTGGGCGTTCGGCGTGACCATGTACCAGATGTTGCAGGGCGAGCGGCCCTACGACGGCGTCGCCCGCGCCTCGGTGCTCGACCAGCTGCGCGATCTCGACGCGCCCACGCCGCGACTCGACGCCCGCGCGCTGGACCTACCGCCAGCGCTGGTCGAGATCGTCCATCGCTGCCTGGAGAAGCGCGCCGACCGCCGCATGGCCTCGGCCAACGAACTGGTCGCCGCGCTCGAGGCGCTGCCGATTGCGATGAACAGCTCGTCGCTGATGGCGGCGGCCGCGACCAGCCACACCGGCTCCGTGCGCACCGGCGACGGGGCCGAGGACATCGCCTCACCTCCGACCCGGCGCCACAGCGCGCGGCGCGAGCGCCGCTGGTGGCTGGGTGCCGGCGCCGTGGCCATCGCCGCCATCGCCGCCGGCATGGTGATCGGGCGCTGCGGGGCCCGCGGTCGCACCCCGCGCCCACCGCCGGTCGACCCGGCCGCCACCCAGTCGCGCGTGGGCGCGCTCTTCGCCGAGATCGATCGCCTCGAGGCGCGCGGCGAGACTGCCGAGGCCACGCGCCTGTACAGCGCCTTCATCGACGACGAACGCGAACAGGCGGCGCTGACGCTGGCCTGGCTCAGCCACGCCGATCGCCAGCGTGAGCGCGGCCTGCGCGACGCGGCGCTCGACAGCTACGCCGCCGCCTACGCCCGCACCGGCGATCCCGCGGCCCAGCGCCGCGCGCTGCTCGCGCTCGGCGAGATCTACCGCGAGCGCTGGGAGTGGGATCGGCTGGTCGCCGCCATCGACGTGCACGATGGCCTGCCCGCCGGCGGCGGTGGGCGCGCCGCCGCCGGAGGCGATGCCCGGGCCGCGTCGTTGCGCGATCAGGCGCTGCTCGCGATCCGCTCGCCCGAGGCCGCGTCGTCATCGGCGCCGGCCACCGCCGCGGTGGCGCGGGCGTTGCTCTCGGGACGCCAGCTCGCCGCCCCGGCCACGGTCGTGCTCACCGTGGATCTCGACGGCGACGGGACCCGCGAGCTGCTCTCCCTCGAGAACGGCGCGCTGGTGACCCGCAGCGCCGACGGAGCCCGCGAACTCCGCCGCCGCGACGCCGACCGGCTCGACGACGTGCGTTGTGCCGGGCGCGACCCCGCCGGTGGTGCCTGGGCCGTGATGTCGCCGAGCTCGCCGAGTTCGCCGATCGGCCCGGGCTGGCAGCTCGTCGACCTGACCGACTCCACGCCACCGCTCGTGCTCGACGCGCTGGCCGGCAGCGTCCACGGCCGCTGCACCTGGGCCGACATCGACGGCGACGGCAGGAGCGAGCTCTACCTGATCGGTGACAACCGTCTGGTCCAGATCGCGCGAGGCGGCGACGGGCGCTGGGGCGCGCGGCCCCACACGTTCGCGTCACAGATCGGCGACGTCCTCGGCGGCGATCTCGATGGCGACGGGCGCGGCGAGCTGGTGGTGGCGGTCGGCGAGTGGCGGGCCTACGACGTGCGCGTGCTCCGCGCTGGCGCCGACGGCGGCCTGCGTCTCGACGATCGAGAGCGGCTGGGCGTGGTCTCGAGCCTGGCCCTGCTCGGCCGCGATGGTGAGGGCCGTGCGCTCATCGCCGCGATCAAGGAGGACGTGTACCCGAGCGTGCGCGAGCTGCCGGTCGACCGTCCCGCCGGCGCGCCGGCGGGGCTCTACGTGCTGGCGCTGGGCCCGGCCGGCCTCGACGTGCTCCGCCGCATCGAGGTGCCGATGCCGGCCGGGGTGCCGCCGCAGCTCGGCGCCCTCCACGCCACCGACATCGACGGCGACGGCGTGCGCGATCTGATCGCCGCCACCAACGTCCGCGGTGCCCGCGGCGACATGCTGGTGATGCACGGCCGCGATGACGGCGGCTTCGACGTCAGCGTGGTCAGCGGCGTCCTGCCGCTCGGCGTCACCGCGGCCGACGCCGACGCCGGCGACGAGGTGCTGGCGCGTCTCGACGGCGGCGATCGTCCGTGGCTGCTCGGCGCCGGCGATCAGCCGCTGCCGGCCCACGTCATCACCCGGGTCACCGACCAGCCGCCGAGCACGGCGGCGCTCCGCGATCCGACCATCGCCGGCGCGTGGCGCCGCGCCGAGGAGCTGGCTCGCATCGGCCGGATCGAGGCCGCGGTCGATGCCCTGCGCCGCATCGCCACGGTCGCGCCCGACCACACCGTCAAGGTCGACGCCTTGCGCCGCGCCGGCGCCATGCTGCGGACCCGCGGCCTGCCGGCGGCGACCATCTTCGAGGCGCTGGCCCAGCTCGAGCCGCCGGCCTCGCGTGCGCGGCTCGACGCGCTCCTCCCCGCGATCGAGGAGCGGGCGGCGCGCCTCGAGGTCACAGATGCGCGCCGGCTCATCGACGAGATCGAAGGCGCGGTGCTGCTCACCGACGACGAACGCGCCCGGCTGCGGGTCCTGCGCGGCGAGCTCGCGATCGCCCCTCTGCCCCTGTTCACCGGGGAGCCGCTGGCATTGCCCTGGCACGTCGGCGACCCGACGCTGGTCCACGTCGTGCCCGGCTCGCAGCGGCTGGCCGTGGAAACCCTGACCACCACCACGGTTGCGTCGATGCCGTTGGTACGCTCGGCCGGACTCGTGACCCTGGCCTTCGATGCCGAGATCGTTCGCACCGAGTGGGCCGGCTCGGTGCGCGTCCGCCTTGGCCCGCGCGATCGAAACGCGCCCGGCGCGGTCTTCATCGAGATCGGAGGCCGCGGCGGCGGCGGGATCTACCGGCGCCGTCAGCTCTGCGGGCTGGTCGGTGTCGACGCGGTCGAGCGCTCGACGCCGTTGAACGACGCCGACGGCATCGAGGCCGTGCACGTCGAGGTCGCGGCCCGGCCGGCTCAGGGCCGCGGCCGCTGCGCGATCACCGTCGGCAGCGAGACCGTGAGCCGCTCGCTCGCCGGCAGCGCGGACCAGCCGGCCAAGGCCGGCTTCGATCCCGGTCTCGACTGGGAGCTGAGCATCGAGGGTGGGCCCGACGCCAGCATGACCTCGGCGGTGGTGAGGTTCCGCTCGATCACGATCTCGGGGTTCACGGTAGCAACGCCCGGCGCGTCGGCCGGCTCCACCGCCGAGGCAGCCATCGACGCCGCCGCCCTCGCCCTCGCTGCCCACCGCCCCGCCGATGCCCGCGCCGCGCTGGCCACGCTTTCGCCTGCGGCGGCCGCGGCCTGGAACGCCCGTCGCCTCGCCGTGATCGCCGCCGAGGCCAGCGGTGATCGCGCGGGCGCGGTGGCCCGCCTGTCGTCGGCCCTGGGTGGGCCCCTCGCCTCGCGCCCGACGACCGATCAGCTCGCCGTGCTGGTTCGCGCCGGCGATGGCCAGTTCGCACCGCTGGTGCGGGCGGCGCTCGGCGCGCGCATGGCGCCGGTGCTCCACGCCGCGTGGGCCACGGTCGCCGCCCACGATCTCGACGAGCCGCGCGTGCGCACCGCGCTCATCCGGGACCTATCCGACCTGCCCGCGCCCTCGCCGGCAACCGCCGCGGCGACGCTCTCGCTCGGCGGCTACGTCGGCGAGATCTTGCTCGCCAGCGGCCGCCCCGACGACGCCCGCCGCGCCCTCGCCGACGCGCTCGGCCACCTGCGCGCGGATGCGGCGCCCGAGACCCGCGATCGCGCCGCACGCATCGCCGTCCTGCTCGCCGTCGAGGCGGCGACGCGCAACGACGCGGCCAGCGCCCGGACCTGGGGCCTGCGCGCGCTCGAGGTGAGCGATGTGCCCGAGCTTGTCGCCGATCGCCTGCTCCAGCATCCCGCCACCGCCGCCCTGGCGACCGATCCGGCGTGGACGCCGATCGTCGCGCTCGGCCGCACCCTGCACGGCGGGACGACGCCGTGAGCGATCACCCCACCCGCCCGATCCGGACCGCGAGTAACGCCGCCGGTCCTCGCGGCGCGGCCGACCGCACCGAGGGCGACACCGAAACCGCCGCCGAGACCGCCGCCGGGAATGGCGCGCCCCCCGCCCCCGTCGCCGGCCTCGAGCCGGGCACACGCTTCGATCGCTTCCAGGTGATCACCCAGCTCGGCGCCGGCGGCATGGGCGTGGTGGTCTCGGCGTTCGATCCCGATCTCGATCGCAAGGTGGCGATCAAGGTCCTGCGCGCCGGCGGCTTCGGCACCAGCGCCGCCGAGGCCCGCGCCCGCATGATGACCGAGGCCAAGGCCATGGCCCGCCTGGCCCACCCCAACGTCGTCACCGTGCACGAGGTCGGCACCGTTGCCGACGACGTCTTCATCGTCATGGAGCTGGTCGAGGGCGAGACCCTGGGCACCTGGCTCGAGACCCGGCGGCCGTGGCGCGAGGTGGTGGAGGTGATGACCGCCGCCGGCCGGGGCCTCGCCGCCGCCCACGCCGCCGGCCTCGTCCACCGCGACTTCAAGCCCCACAACATCCTCCTCGGCCGCGACGGCCGAGTGCGCGTCACCGACTTCGGCGTCGTCGGCGTTGCCGGCGCCGGCGGCGGCGATCTGTTGATCGGCACGCCGGCGTACATGGCGCCCGAGCAGCACGAGCAAGGCATCATCGACGCCCGCGCCGACCAGTACGGCTTCTGCGTCAGCCTCCACGAGGCACTCTACGGCGTCCGCCCCTACGACGGTGATTCGCCCGAGGAGCTGCGCATGGCGGTGCTGGCCGGATCGATGCGGACCCCGCCCGACGATCGCGACGTGCCATCACGGCTACACGACGCCGTGGTGCGCGGCCTCGCCCGCGATCCGGCCGAGCGCTTCCCGTCGATGGAGGCGCTGCTCGCCGAGCTGGCCCACGATCCGGCCCGCCGCCGCCGGCGCGTCGCCCAGCTGGTCGGCGTCGCCGGCCTCACCGGCGCTGCCGTGTTCGCCTGGACCCGCGCGACCTCCCAGCCAGCGACCGCGCCGGTCGGCGTCTGCGGCGACGAGGCGCGCTCGCTCGATGGCGTCTGGGACGGCGATGTCGCGGCCCGCATGCGCGGCACCTTCGTGCGGGTGCGGCCGGCGCTGGGCGAGGACACCTACACCCGGGCGGCGACGCGCCTCGACGACTACGCGCGACGCTGGGCCAGCGCCCACGACGCGACCTGCGCGACCCGGCGGACCGCCGCCGACGTCGCGTTCCTCGGCCGCGTGACGTGCCTGGCCCAGCTCCGCGATCAGCTGCGCGAGCTGACCACCGTGTTCCGGGGCGCCACCTCGGGCGGAGTCATCGACGGCGCCGTCACCGCCGTCGCCAGCCTGGTGCCACCCGAGACCTGCGCGGCGGCGCCGATCGAGCCCGCCGATGATCCGGCGGTGAGAGCGGTGCGGGCGCGTCTCGATCGCGCCGAGGCGCTGTGGCGCACCGGCCTGTGGCGCGAGGCCAAGCAGGTCGCCGAGGCGCTGTCGGCCGACGCCGCCCGGCTCCCGTACCCGCGGCTCGAGGCCGAGGCCTTTCTGGTCCTCGCCGGCGCCCACGAGCGCCTGAACGAGGGCCCCGCTGCGATCACCGCCCTCGAGCGCGCCGCGCGCGCCGCCGCCGCCGCTGACGCTGACGATCTGGTCGCCCGCGCCTACACCGAGCTGCTGTGGGTGACCGCGTACGTCGAGAGCCGCTCGCGCGACGCGCTCACCATGCAGCCGTTCGCAGAGGCGGCGGTGATCCGCGCCGGCGATCCGCCGACCCTACGGGCGCGGCTGTGGTTCGCGATCGCCGCCGCGCTGGTCGAGCAGGGTCGCTACGACGACGCCGTGCCGTACCTCGAGCGCGCCCGTAACGTGTGGCTGCGCGAGCTCGATCCCCAGCACCCCGACGCGGCGCGGCCGCTGATCAGCCTCGGCAACGTCGCGTCCTATCGCGGCCGGATCGACCAGGCCGTCGACTACTACCAGCAGGCGCTGGTGGTGCGCGAGGCGGCGCTCGGCGCCAACCATCCCGATCTGGCCGGCGTGCTCGTCAACCTGGGCGGCATACACAACCAGCGCGGCGACTACGACGGCGCGGTCACGCACTGCCAGCGGTCGCTCGATATCAGCGTCGCCGCGTTCGGCGCCAGCTCACCCACCCGCCCGACCGGGCTGCGCTGCCTGGCCCAGGCCGCCCAGGGCAAGGGCGACCTGGGCCGCGCCCGCGCGCTGCTCGAGGAGAGCTTGGGTCTCGTCGAGGACACGCCCGAGGGCACGCACTACTACTATCTGACGGCCGCACTGGCCGACGTGCTGTCGGATCAGGGCGAGCACGCGCGCGCGCTCGCGCTGTGCGACCGCGCGTTCGCGTACTTCTCGTCCCAGGTGCCGCCCGAGCACCCCGATCTGGCGTTCTCGCTCACCTGTCGCGGCCGCGCCCTGGTCGATCTGGGCCGTGCCGCCCAGGCGGTCGAGCCGCTCGAGCGGGCCCTGATCCTGCGCGCAAAGGGCGCTGGCCCCGACGAGCTCGCCACCACGCGATTCGCGCTGGCGCGGGCGCTGGTCAAACGCGATCGCACGCGCGCCGTCACCCTCGCCACCCAGGCCGGCGACGGCTTCGCCCACTCCCGCTCCGCCCGACGGCTCGCCGCCGTGCAGGCGTTCCTGGCCGAGCTGGCTGGGAGGCCGTAGCGCGTTGCGCTCGTCCGTCCCGGCCCAACAGACCCCGCGCGCCACCAGTGACCCCAAGCACCTGAGTCATTCTTGAACGCTCGCTAATCGCTCGCTAGAGCGTCTTCAGGTACTCGATCACCGCGCGGCGTTGCTCCGCGGTGAGGGCGTCGCCGAAGGTGTGGCCACCGTTGCCGTAGCCGAGCTGGCCGGTGTCATAGATCCTGGTCTTCCGGCCGGCGTCGGGCTCGGCGTCCTGCCCGGCCGGCAGCGCCGTGAAGCGCCAGCCGACCGCGGCCTCGTCGTAGTCGTTGGTGTCGTAGCTGCGCGTGAAGTACGTGGGCCGCGTCGACGAGTCGAGCAGCGCCGCCAGGGTCGGCACCGAGCCGTTGTGGAGGAAGGGAGCGGTCGCCCAGATGCCGTCGAGCGGCGGAGCCACGTAGCCGCGCGCCGGCGACAGGAACGACAGTTCGCCGAAGAACGAGCGATTGAACCAGCGCACCGCGCCTTCGGCGAACTGGGCCGCGCCGCTGGCCAGCACCGGATCGGTGTTGACCTCGTCGAGCCCGACGATCAGGTTGGGGTAGGTCTCGACCTCGCCGTAGGTGCCGTGGCAGCGCGCGCACGTTCCATCGAAGACATCCTTGCCGGTGGCGGCGAGGGCGGCGTCGACGGCGAACGGCCACGCCGGCGGCTGCAGGGTCAGCAGGTACGCCCGCACGTCGGGGAAGTAGGCGTCGATGGCGCGGGCTTCGTCGACCGTGTCGACACACAGGGTCGAGGCCGTCATCATGATGCGCGCGTGATCGCCGCGGCCGGCGCCGTCGTAGAACATCGCGTTCTTCTTCTGCATGCGCCACCACGGCGGCACGTCGACAGGCACGACGATGTTGGGCGGGAGCTCCATCAGGAGCTCGTTGCTCCACGCCAGCGTCTCGGCGTCGCGGTGGGCGAACAGCACCGCGGCCAGATTGTCGGCCGGGTTCACGCCCACCGTCTTGGTGATCGTGTACGGAGCGACGGCGACCACGCGGTCTCGCCACTTCTCCCACTCGGCGCGCTCGGCCGGATCGGTGATGAGACCGCCGGCGAGCACGGCCAGGCCCGAGATGTCGTCCGTGTAGTCGGCGGTGTGGCTGCCCAGGCCGATGACGAGCTGGCCGCGCAAGGTCTCGGCGTGGCACTGCAGGCAGTTGGGCGACACAACCTCGACGCCGCTGCCGGTGCGGAACGACGTGAAGTTGTACGGCAACGACGCGTTGGTGCCGCCGCGATCGAGGCGAGCCCAGGTCGGAGCCGGGCTGAAGACCTGGTTGTAGGCCGAGCGTGGCACGCCGCAGCCGACGTAGCCGTTGTTGATGAGCGCCTGCCAGCCGGCCTCGGCGTCACCCGCACGCTGGTCGTACGCCGGGATGGGACCAACCGGCGACTCGATCGACGGCTCGTCGCCACCGCAGGCGGCGAGCGACAGCGCGATCCCGGCGTACAGCGTGAACGTGCACGGCTTCCCCATCGCCCGCCTATACTACGGGCCGGGCGATGCGTGGCGAAAAGATCGTTCTGCCCGTGCCGGTGTTCACCCAGCGCGACGCCGAGTGCGGCAACACCTCGCTCAAGTCGGTGCTGTGGCATCTGGGCCGGCGGGTCTCGGCGGCGCGGCTGGGTCGGCTGGCCGGCCTGACCGACGAGGGCATCAACCACGCCGGCCTGGTCGCGGCTGCGCGCCGCTCGGGCGCGGCGGTCTTCGAGCGCACCGGCGGCTCGCTCGCCGAGCTGCGCTGGTTCCTCGGTCGCGGCCATCCCGTGCTCGTCGGGTGGTGGACGATGGGCGACGGCGACGTCCACTTCGATCCGGCGTGGTCGACGGCCGAGCGACGCGCGCGCGACTGCGGTCACTTCTCGGTGGTGAGCGGCATCGACGCCGCTCGCGTGCAGCTCGTGGATCCGCAGGCCGAGCTGCGCGGTGGGCGGCTGCGGGTGGTCGGCCGGGTGTGGATGCCGCAGGCCACGTTCCGCCGGGTCTGGTACGACACCGACGGAGATCGCTACCGCAAGGTCGAGCGCTGGTACCTTGTCGCCCATCGCAGTGCCGAGCGCTTCGCGCCGCAGCTCGGCTGCGGGCGCGACCACGGCGTATAGTGCGGGCGTGCCGCAGCCCCGCATCGCCATCGTCGGCGCCGGATCGATCGGCTGCTACGTCGGCGGCAAGCTCCTGGCCGCGAACGTAGCCGACGTGGTGCTGGTCGGCCGGCCGCGGCTGCGCGACGAGGTCGCGGCCCACGGCCTCACCGTCAAGGACTTCGATCGCTCGCAGACCGTGCCCGCCGAGCGCGCGCGCGTGGTCACCGAGATCTCCGACCCGGCGGTGGCCGCCTGCGATGCGGTGCTGGTGTGCGTGAAGAGCGCGCAGACCGCCGAGGTCGCGGCCGCGCTGGCCGGCGTGCTGCGCGGTGACGTCATCGTCGCCAGCCTGCAGAACGGCGTCCGCAACGCCGACGTCCTGCGCGCCGCCCTGGGCCAGCGGCGCGTGCTCGCCGCCATCGTCAGCTTCAACGTGGTGTCGCGCGGCAACGGCCTCTTCCACCGCGCCATGAGCGGACCGCTCATGATCGAGGCCGCGACCGGGCCGGCGGCGCGCGCCATGATCGACGCGCTCGCCGGCGCCGGCATCCCGGTCGAGGAGAAGTCTGATCTCGCTCCGGATCAATGGACCAAGCTGGTCATCAACCTCAACAACGCGATCAGCGCGCTCTCGGGCGCGCCCACCCAGCAGCTCCTGCTCTCCCCGGGCTACCGCAAGATCCTGGGCGCGGTTGCACGCGAGGCGCTCGACGTGCTGCGCGCCGCCGAGATCAAGCCGGCTCGCCTGCGCGGCGTGCCCCTGCACGTGATGCCGGCGGTGATGCGATTGCCGACACCCCTGGTCAAGCTCGTCACCCGCGCCCAGATGCGGGTCGATCCCGAGGCCCGATCGTCGATGTGGGAGGACCTGACCCGCGGACGACTGACCGAGGTCGACTACCTGAACGGCGAGATCGTTCGCATCGCCGAGCGCGCCGGCGTCAAGGCGCCGCTCAACCAGCGCATCGTCGATCTCATCCACGCGGCCGAAAAAAAAGGCCCCGGCTCACCGGGGCTCGATCCAGCCGCGCTCTGGTCCGCACTCTCTGGCTGACCCGAGGTCCGAGGCCCGAGGCCTGACCTCAGATGCCGGAAACCAGCGGCAGCCCGGCCCGGGCCCAGCCCGCGGTGCCGCCCTCGAGGTTGTAGAGCTTGGAGAAGCCGAGCCGCTCGGCCAGCTTGGCGGCGGTCAGGCTACGCACGCCCTTGGCGCACACGAAGATGATGGAGTTGCGCCGCTTGAGCGCGTTCTCGGGGTCGGCGCGGAGCTGATCGAGCGGGACCAGGCGGGCGCCATTGATGTGCCCGGTGGTCCACTCCGACTCGTCCCGGACGTCGACGACGTCGACGTCATCGCGCGAGATGATCTCCGCAGCCTCGGTGGGTGAGAGCGTCGCGACCATGATGTCCGTTATAGCGGACGCCGCCATGGTAGGCAAGCGGTCTGTGATAGCGGATCCGAGATAACGGACGCCGCGCCGCGTCGGGAGTGCCCGGCCGTCTAGCCGCGCCCCACCTGGATCCGCCGCAGGGCATCGACCAGCGCATCTATGTCCTCGCAGATATTGTAGAAAGCGAGGGAGGCACGGACGGAGGCCTCGAGCCCGTAGCGGCGCAGGATGGGTTGCGCGCAGTGATGTCCGGAGCGGACGGCGATGCCCTCCTTGTCGAGCATGGCGCCCACGTCCTCCGTGCGCTGGCCATCGAGCACAAACGAAAGCACGCCGGCCTTCCTGGGCGCGGTGCCGATCATGGTCAGGCCCGGCACCGTCGCCAGCCGCTCGGTCGCGTACACCAGCAGCTCGTGCTCGTAGCGATCGATGTTGTCGATCCCGATCCTGGTGACGTAGTCGAGCGCCTCACCCAGGCCGACCGCGTCGGCGATGCTGCCGGTGCCGGCCTCGAAGCGCCACGGCGGCATGGCGGCGAGGACTTCCTTCTTCCCGTAGACCGCGCCGATGCCGGTGGGCGCGAACACCTTGTGGCCGCTGAAGGCGTAGAAGTCGCAGTCGAGATCCTGAACGTCGACCTTCATGTGCGAGACCGCCTGGGCGCCGTCGAGCAGGACGGTGGCGCCGTGGCGGCGCGCGATCTCGATCATCTGCTTGGCCGGCGTGATCGTGCCCAGCGCATTGGACACCTGGGTGAACGACACCAGGCGCGTGCGCGGGTTGAGCAGCTTCTCGTACTCCTCGACGATCACGTCGCCACGGTCGTCGACCGGGGCGATGCGCAGCTTGGCGCCCTTCTCGGCGCACAGCTGCTGCCAGGGCCCGATGTTGGCGTGGTGCTCGAGGTGGGTGAGCACGATCTCGTCGCCGGCGCCGATGTTGCGGCGGCCCCAGCTCTGAGCGATGAGGTTGATGCCCTCGGTGGCGCCACGCACGAAGATGATGTCCTCGTCGCTCGGCGCGTTGATGAAGCGGCGCACCGACTCGCGGGCCTTCTCGTAGGCATCGGTGGCGCGGGCCGCCAGGGTGTGGGCGGCGCGGTGGATGGTCGAGTTCTCGTGCCGGTAGAAGTACGAGATCCGATCGATGACCGCGGCCGGCTTGTGGGTGGTGGCGGCGTTGTCGAGCCAGACCAGGCGCTTGCCGTGGACCCGCTCCTCGAGGATCGGGAAGTCCTTGCGGACCAGGTACGGATCGAAGGCATTGCCGCCCAGATCGCGGACCAGCGGCGACGCCGGCGCGATCTCGTAGGCCTCGAGGCGCGGCGCGGTCGCGGGCGCCGAGTCGAGGCCGAGCGCACCCGCGTCGGGCAGGTACGACGGCGGCGCGTCGATGGCCGGCGCGGTCACGACCGGCATGCGGAAGAAGTCGGCGCCGCCGACGTCCATGCCGGGAACGCCGCCGGGGTGGGCGGCGCCAAGGAGCGGCAGCGGATCGAACGACGGTGAGCCGGCGAACGGAGCCGGCGAGCTCGGCGGCGCGCCCCACCCGTCGGTGGTCTGCGGCTGGGCCGCGATCGACGGCGAGGCCGTCGGTGCGCCCGCGGTCGACGGCATCAGCGCGGCCACGCCCGGCGACGACGGCGGTGCCGTACTCGCCACCGCGGTCGTCGCGTTGACCGGCGACAGCGGCACCGGCGCCAGCGACGTGCCGAACAGCTGGTTCGCGAGCTGGGCGATCATCTGCGACATCGCGACCGGATCGTCGGGATGCGCGCCGCGCGGCGCCGGCGCCGGCGCGGCGGTGGCGGTGGCCAGCCCCGGGCTGCCCTGCGCCGCGTTGGGCAC
>SXGT01879288.1_pt1 | contig 18395 bp, 20 predicted proteins | sample 3176221 | NCBI WGS metagenome assembly SXGT01 (sample SAMN11356862, study PRJNA531348) | freshwater metagenome | isolation source: freshwater sample F1-120 | place: China: Fuxian Lake, Yuxi | collected 2017-12-25
AATGGCATGCCTTAATCGAGCATTGCCATCGGGATTTCCCCCTCCTGTTCGCGCGGCTACCGTAATCTCTTTAATCAGTTTGGTAAAAAGTTTTCCTCTTTTGGCATCGAGTGGCCCTTTAATTCTTTTAACCTTGCTCCACTTATTGTGACCTGACATTTTCAATAACCTCTATTTTTTAGCCATTATGTTTTCAATAAGGCGTCCAATTAAAAAAATAATGACCCCGATTCCAAGCATGGTGAGCTCTTTGGTCATGGCCTTTTCTTGTTCGTTAAACCCCACGTAGAGAGCTAGGGCTGTAACAGCCAGGGCAGCAGCTTGTAAGGACTTAGCAAAGTAAAACATGGCTTGGATTTTAGCTACAAGTGGAATGATGGCAATGAAAATAAGACAACGGCAGAAAAAGAGCCCCTATTCTCAACCCATTTTTCTTCGGTTTCATCCGACAAAAACTAGTGTTTTTTAAAAGGATGAAGGGCTGAACCCAAAACAGCCGACAGGCGATTTCAACTCAACTGCCCCATGCTATCAGACTTAATTTTAGGTAGTTCGGTAAAAAGTAAATCTCTTAATCGAAGAGCTGGGACCTCAATCAAGCGATTCATAATCCAGCCCATAGTTATAGCTCCTAAAATATAAGATCCAATCTCCACAGCAGGGCTTGGTTGAGTCACCTTTCTAAGTAAAGATAGTCCCCAGATATTACAGGGCATGTGCCAAAGGTAAATTGAATAACTCGCAGTACCTATACCCCCTAAAAATTTCAGAAATAAATATTTTGAACTATTTAACTTCATAGCCCCCAGAACTAGGAAACCACTTCCGAGATAGAATAAAGAGACTCCCCAGATAAAAATCCAACGTTGAGTTTCAGAAATAAATACAAAAGCGGGGAAGAGCAAAAAAACTCCAAGAATCGTAAGAATAACTCCCGGAATTTTTTCCAATCTATCTTTTAATCCCTGGAAATGAACCAGATAGGAAAGAAAAACACCAAAAAACAGAGAATCCATACGAAGGTGAGTTCGAAATGCAAACTGCGAATAGTTATAAATTTCAACTGATGTAATTTTAAAATATCTCCACAGTAGACAGGTAAGTGCAACTGCCATGTAGCATTTGGGAATTGCATCAAAAAGTTTATTAGAATGATATTTTCTTAGTACAACGATTAAGAGAGCAAATCCAATATAAAAATGCTCCTCGACTGCAAGCGACCAAGTATAACCCCAAACTCCCGTACGATAATTTTGTATAAACAGTAATTCATTAATTAAAGTATTAAAAGATGGGGGATTTCCGGCTCTCGCCCAAGCAAACGAGGAGAAAAATATCAGAACCCAAAATGCAGGGTAGATTTTAAAGGCTCGACGGATCAAAAACCGCTTAATATTCACATCTCCAGTTCTCTTATACTCATAAAAAAAAAGAGAGGAGATTAAAAACCCACTTAACACGAAAAACAGATCTACACCTACCCACCCACCACGTTGCAGAATAACTAAAATAGGATTGGAGATTTGATTTGGATTGATATGACGAATCAGAACCAATAGGACAGCAAAAAATCGGACAATATCCAAACCCAAATTGCGCATAAATTTAACCGCCTAGAACACTTGATATAGTTCTCTTATCAGAGTCTTTTAGAACTCTTTGAGTAGAGTTTTGAAATTGAATAACAACACACAAAGTTAACGAAAGCAGGGTGAGAACAGAGTCTTCAAGGGCCGTATTCCATGTCATGGGTCTTGCCCAAAACACACCAAAACAGCCACAGTTGTCTAACTTTAATCCTCGCAAATTTGTCATAATTGCTAGAAATGTGTAGCCGAGATTCATAGCAAAAATTCCCCAGGCAGCCCAAATAGTTCTATAACGGCGCAACAATTCAATCCCCAGAAACAGCTCTGCCAACGAAAAAATGACTCCTAATACCAAAGTAGTGCTTGAGGGAAAAAGTTGATATGAATTTAGAACTCCTGCAAACCCTCGATTATCAAGCAACTTCCCGATTGCAGTAGCTATAAATAAAAGTCCCAAGCCCCATCTCAATAAGTTTATTATCCACTGTTTCATAACGCTCCAAATAAATACAAAGTACGAGTCAGTTTCTTTTCTTATCGGACTCTATGCTATAATTAGTTTAAGTCCTTTCTTACATCAGGAGCGCATCTGTGAAGAGCCATCATCTCTCCCTAATCTGTCTATTGGTGCTTTGTTTTGGATTTGAGTTTCAAGCCTATGCTGCAAAAAAAGATTTCACGGGTATTTTTGGTTCTTATCGACGAGAAAAATTCACTGAAAACGAAGGAAACAAAACCGATTTTGGCATTGATCTCATGCTTTCCACATTACTCCCTGTAACTTCAGTCGCTAAAAGCGCAGAGACTGTGGCTCTAAATTTCAACTCTTTAAATTACGCCACATTCTTTAATATCGAAGCTTCATTCTGGTTTTCTTTAGGTTACAACTGGGTCGTTTATGCAAATATAGGAAAGTACTCTTACGAAACTCGTAAATTAAATGCCTCTTCCCCTCTAGATACACCCATATTTCATAAATTTGAACTTGATGCAGTCCCTGCTATTTTGGGTCTCAGGTATCGACTCTCCAATGAAGATCTAGTGCCCTATGTTAGCTTAGGAGTCGGTGCAGCTTACGTAAAAAGAAGCGGATCTACAGAAGGGGCTTACACTGCCCCTGACGATTTTCAGACGGTGGGCTGTGGTTACGGTGCGGTTGGGCTTGAATTTTTCTTTGCCCCCAAAGCGGGACTCCGCGTTGAAACATCCGCTTACTATATGAATTTACCACAGAAAACTTATGATCCAGGTGGAACAATTGCAGGTCGTCCTCAGTTGCAATACCAAGCAAACGTTTGGTCGATGCGTTATGCCAGTGGCCTATTTTTTATATTTTAATGATTTAAGAAACTTTAAGTTTTCTAACTCAAACATTATTTCGTAATTCCGATAAGTAACATTAAGAAGTGTCGCTTACCACTTCAACGGGCTTGCGAAAGATTTTTTATCAGACACAGAGGAGTCTTATCATGGGTGAAATAACAGAACTTGCATCATTTATTAAAGAGGGGGGATGGCCAAGCTGGTTGGTGATTTTAGTCGGTATCGCTTGCGCCGGAATTACTGTTGAGCGCTGGATTCGAATTCAAATCGAATATTCAGTTAACTCAAGAGCTTTTATGGCTAAACTTAAGAAGTACATCTTAAGCGACAACATCGATCGAGCCATCAGCTTGTGTAACAGTAAAAGTTCAGCTCTTTTACCCAAGGTGTTAAAAGCGGGCCTTTCTAGAGCTAAAGATTCCACACAAGATATTCAAAATGCAATCGATGAGGCAACTCTTGAGGTCATTCCAAAGCTAGAGGCTAGAGCACTCTATCTACCTACTTTAGCTAACTTATCGACTCTGATTGGACTCTTCGGAACCATCATCGGTCTTATTATGGGTTTCAAGGGCGGTTCTCAAGCCGTAGATGCAGTACAACGCCAGCAGTTTTTGCAAAACGCAATTGCAGTTGCGATGCATACTACAGCATTAGGAATTATGGTTGCTATTCCCACTCTTTTTGTGAGTGCAGTATTGCAATCCAAAATTAACTCCATCATCTCTGACATCGACCAGTACTCAGTTAAGCTCATTAACCTATTAAGTGCCTCTCAAAAAATGGGGAGTGCTGGAGTTTCTGATAGTGATAATGATGTAGCAGATGACAAAGAATAAATCATTTAAAGGTTAGCCATGGCAAATAAGCCCAGTAGCAGAACACATCGAAGTCGACCCGACGATAGTTTGAACCTCACTCCGCTGATCGATATGATCACCTGTTTGATGTTCTTTCTATTGATGTTTGCCAGCATTCTTCCAGTTATCGTGATTGATGCCCCACTCCCTAAAGTAGCCTCAACTGCTGAGGAGGTGAAGCAGGCTAAAAGTGACGAAGCTAAAATGGAAGTATTGGTAGCCATTACTTCGAAAGGGTTCAGTGTTAAAAGTGATGTCACTGCAGAAAAAACATTCCTGATTGGGACCACGGGCTATCCTTATGATGAACTCCATAAATATTTGGTTGGGCTAAAAACAAAACGGCCCAATGCTAAAGAGCTAACTATGATGCCGTCCGATGACACCACTTATGAAGTCATGATTGGTGTCATGGACGCCTCAAGAGAACTCTATAAAGATGATCCTGGATATCAGGCTCTTTCTCAAGAGATTGCAAAAAAACCGGAAAGCCAACAATTCAATCGGCTTTTCCCTGAAGTAAGTATTGGAGGGGTCTAATGGCTGGCGGCGGAGGCGGTGGTGGAGGTTCAAGCTCACACCACGGCGGAAAATACACTAAAAAATCACGTCGTAGACAACATGTAAGTACAGGCTTGATGTTGGCTAGTATGCTAGATATTTTGATGGCAATTCTGTTTTTCCTCATGAAAAACTACTCTCAAATTCAGTCGGACTTTAATATCGGAAAAGACATTAGTCTGCCCTACTCAAGCTCTGTGACCCCTCCGGTAAATGCACTTCAAATGGTAGTCACTCAAAAAACTATCATGGTCGATCAAGAGAAGGTGGTTGATCTTGTAAATGGTGACATTCCCAGAGAAGCTCTAGTGCAGGGATTATTAATTAGGCCACTAGCTCTTAAATTAAAGAAACAAAAAGATAGAAATATCATTCAGAATGACGTTGATAAGAAATCTTTTGCGGGAATGATTGTCATGCAAGCGGATAAAAACCTTCAGTTCAATGTTCTAAAGAAAATTCTCTACACAGCCCAATTATCCGATTTTGTAACCCTAAAACTTGCCGCCCTGAAAAAAGACGACGGTTAATCTAAGAAAATACCTTTATTCTACTATCCTGCTTCGGATACAAATCTATCTATAATCACTTTAACCGATTCTATCTTTTCAATTCCGTGCACGCTTTTCCCAGCTTGATAGTAATCTTTTGTTGAAATCCCTTTTAAAGCTGTTTTCCTCATGGCAACGATAGCTTTTAAATTATAAAAAAAACGGATCCAATGTCTTGTTCGTCGGTTCTTAAAAAGAATTTTGGAAAGAGGCCCAACATGTAAACCTACTTTATCCACATAAGAGGTTCGAATAACCGATAGAGGAACCCCAGTAACTCTCGAAGTTTTTACGATATCCTCTTCTTCGGCTTTAATAATGGCCTCTTTATAATCTAAATGAGAATTACATTCTTGAGTTGCAATAAATCGCGTTCCCATCTGAACCCCGGCGTAGCCCGTTTGCAGTGCAGTAATAAAATCCTTTTCGTCACCTATTCCGCCGGCACAAATAACAGGAATATTAAATGAATTTAGCTCCTGAAAGAGCTCCACCGCAGATTTAGTTCCCGCATGCCCCCCAGCCCTATTGTTTACACAAATGAGTCCATCCACACCGTAATCCAAAACTTTAAGAGCCCATTTTTTATCGGTCACATCATGATAAACAAAACCACCCACCGCTTTTACTTTTTCAATAACCCATTTAGGATTACCAAGTGCTGTCACAAAAAAACGACACCCAGCTTCAAGTGACTCATCAACCCACTTCTTCATTCTGTTTTCATAAATTTTAGCGTTTTTTTCAACGATAACATTCACTCCGAAAGGTTTCTGGGTAAGCTCTCGGATTCTTAATAATCCTTTTTTAAATTCATATCCATGAACATAAACTAACGAAAGAGGCTGAACAATGCCCAAGGCTCCTGCCTCGGAAACAGCGGCTACAAGCTCAGGGTTACTACAAGGGTACATTGCCCCACAGATGATGGGATATTGAACTTTCGCTTGCTCTGTAAATTTTGTATTTAAATTAATCATGTTTTTTGGGACGAATAAGCCATGTAGCCCTTCCTCTAGCTACAATATCATTTTTATGATCTCTAATAATAGCTTCGACTTCGCATTGCTTTTCTTCTTTAATGCCTACAGACTGAGACTTGCATTCAGCGGTTAAATCTCCTCGCCCTTTTTTTAGATAATCCATTTCAAAATGGGTCACAATACCTTGCATATCTGATCCTAATCCCGAAATAAAGGCAAGGCCACTCGTTAACTCGGCAAAATTCATCAAGGCAGCAGCATGAAGAGAACTTAAATGGTTTCTAAGACGCCTACGATCTCGCATCAGAACTTTGGCATAGCCTTCCTCCAATTCCAGAATTTCCGGTGTAATCGAACCCGAGTAAGGAACATAAAATCCCAAAAGCCAGCCAAAAACAAGTTTCCCAAAGGGATACTGAGAAAACTTTTTCCAATAGGTTAAAATCATGGGGGTAGATTATCTAAGAGGATAGTATTTGAAAACTAATTAGAATTTAAATTCCTGTACCTCTAAGAATGGGATAGGAAGTGATTACTGTAGAGAGCCCATTATAATAGCTTAATTGTAAGGTTGTTTCGGTTTTTCCTAATGATTTAGGATTAAAAATAACAACAAGGGTACAGTTTTCATTTGAAGCTAGAGTTTCTCCACAGGTTCCACCATTACCTGGAAATGCGCCTCCCTTATAGGAAAATGCTATGGAGAAATAAAAATTTCCTGTGAGTTGAGTGGCCAGTTCTGCCCCACTATTTGTGACTAAAAATTCTCGTTCTGTATCAATATTCAATAGATGGCTTCCAAAGTCATAGAGTGGCCCCCCTACTACGCTTAAACTTGCAACTGGAGTTGGATTATTAAGCAAATTTCCAGTGCCGCCTCCTCCACAACGGGTAAGGGTCAAAATAGTAATAATTAAAATAAGAGCCCTATTAAATTGAAAACCCATGATATTCGTCCTTAAAATCTATTAAGAATCTTATCTTAAGCATAATCCAAATGGATGGTAGAAGTATGATTGAGCCATGGATTTTTAATCACAATTTGTAATTCTAATTAAAAAGTAAAATTAAGAACCTAAAATAGATAAGAGGCTTCTACCATAGCCCCCGAATAAGCGGGAGCTTGGCGACATACTCCCCCGGCACACTGAGCCCCGCCACTGGTATCTCCAATAAATGCACGAGAAGTTAAAGCGCCCCTTCGGTATGAAGCTCCAAGATTAAAGAAATTTCGTCCAATTTCAGAATCATTGGTCGGTATATATTCATACCCCCCTGCCATATTCCAAGATTCAGAGAATGTATAGGTCAGAGCCAGACTATTCCTATTCTCTTTTGAGGGGCTGGTATTAAGTTGAAGACGCGAAAATTGTTTTCTCAACTCAAGTTCAATCATCTGCCCTGGCAATGTTTTAAACTTTCCTTTAACCGACCCATGAGAGATCTCACTTCGATTAAGTGCAGTTCGATAGCCTATTTTCATCTCAATATCAGAATTTTCACCTAAGGATATTTTTCCCCCAGTCACCCCATGATAAAGATTCGTACCTTCCAAATAATCTTGTCCATAAAGTAACGATGAATATATCTTAATTCCTGACTCCAGCACCAAATACTCACCATATAATTTCCCTGCAGTAATATCTGAGAAATTATTCGAAACATTCGCTAAAGGAACCTCTTCCTCTAGCGAAGGTGGCCTTCTAAAATCAAAATCAAAATGGGTGTAATCTTTAATCTCGGATTTAATTTTCCAGGGAGACTCTGTCCAGGAGAGAGAGGCGTAATTAGCTTTAGCTAACGGATCTCTAACCCACAGGCCTTTAGAGGCTTTGTCTGGAATCATTAGATTTGACTCAGCATAGAAATCCATAGAGTCAAAAATGTTATCTTGAGAGAAGTTAACTCCGGCAGTCTGAAGTCGCTTATCTAAATTAAGATCTGACTTTCTTTGATTAAGTGTCATCAGATAATGGCCCCCGATACGAGTCTCTGGACTGAACTTATATCCTAGAGATCCACTTGCCATCAGAACATTGCGGTCCTTCATTCTCATATCGATGGGATTAATTGCAACTGGATTTGAGATTACGTTAACTCTTCCCCCCCAAAAGGAAAGTTCAAAATTTTCAGGTCGATATTTGGCTACAGCTCCTTCTAAAGTGTTATCAATTCCAAAGGCAGGCTCACTAAAAAGTGAAAGAGCAATTCCCTTTCCCAGTTCTTGATGACTATCCCCCAAAATGATTTGCCAATCTCTGGATTCGTATCTAATAGCTTTTTTTTCTAAGCTTACTAAGGGTGATGACTTAGAATTAGAGGCCGGCTGATATCGGTTAGTAAAATGTATATCTCCGCTCCAATAACCATACTCTCCACGAACTTTTCCTTCATTTAAAAAAAGCTGGGTAGGAGGAGCCGTTCGATCCACATCATTTCTAGCATTTGAGAAGATCAAATGATCAGAAGCGGTAACTTTGAATTTACTAGGTAAAGACTTCGAAATACTTCCCGTCTCGATTGTTGAGAAACTTACCGAAGTTAATAAAGCTAGAAAAGCCAAAGAGCTTTTCATTTTAAAGCCTCTCTAGCCTTAGCAAACATCTCTTCATGAAAGCCATTAAAAGTCTCTACGATCTCTCCATTGGGTTTAATAAGCACAGAAAAGGGAAGAGTTTTAATGTTCTGATACTTAGAGAAAATCTCATGCTTAGGATCTGTAATTACCGGCATCTTAAACTGATAAAGTTTTAAAGTGGATTTAACATCACTTGATGTTTCTGAGGTATCTACATTCACAGTAAGCACTTTCAAAGGTAAGGTCGGATCGTTTTTTAATCTTTCGGTGACCTGCTTAAGCTCTTGAATACAGGGGGCGCACCAAGTCGCCCAAAAACATAACAGAAGTCCTTTTGAGTTGTCTTTAGCTAACTCCTCTGCCAAAGAAACTCTTCCCCCCCCCAATAAATCTCCTTGAAAACTGGGGGCAATCTTCCCAAAAGAAAACGTGCAAAAGCTGAGAAATATAAGAGCAAATCTCACTTTCTCTCCCTTGTTAATTTAGGTTCTTTTTAATTTTTGCAAACAGATCTTCCAAATTGGTACTTCCAGGCTCGTACAATTGAATAATTTGCTTATTGTTATTTAATAAAACAGCTGCAGGTATAGCATATCCTTCCTCAAAATACTGGCGGTAAGTTTTGTAATATTTATCGGCCACCATAGTAAAAGGCAGCTCTAAAGATTTGCCATACTCGTCGGAAATCTCTTGAGTAGCCACTTGTCCTGCTGTTTTACCGGTCACCACATAGACTCGAACGGAAACCTTAGACTGTTGTTCTGCATTCAACTCAGTTAAGAACTTACTCTTTAATAAAGGTAATTCTCGATTACATTCGGCACACCAGGGGGCAGAAAATACATAGACGGAAAGGGTAGATCCTGTGGGATTTGGATTTATGGGGGTCACGGTATCGATAGATCCTGCTGGCTTTAGACCACATCGCGTCGACACTAAGAGTAAAGCACTAAAAAACAATACTTTAAACGTCCGCTTCATAACTCTCCGCATAATTAAACTGAGTCTTAGTTATTGGACTACTTATTAAAGAAAAAGCTGAAGAAGCCACCCTGTTACTACTTTAACTCAAAATAGTTCAGTATGCTAAAACTGACTTCTCTTATGTTAACACCTGTTGCGTTTAGTTTACTATTTGACTTAAAAGCGAAGTTAGGTAAAGGCTCTTAAAGAGCTTTTTTTTAACCGGGAGTCAATTATGCAAGTAGTAAAACCAGGTAAACTCTTAATTAATAACGAATGGTGCGAAGCAGAAAGTGGTAAACGTTTTTCTGTAACGAATCCAGCCACCGAACAAAAATTAACCGATGTGGCTGAGGGCGATGCAGCAGATGTCAATCGAGCCGTAAAGGCTGCGCGTCGCGCTTTTGAAAGTGGCCCTTGGAAAACCATGAGCGCCCGTGAACGAGGAAGAATCATTAATCGAATAGCGATTCTTTTAGATAAGCATAAAGAAGAATTTGCTGAATTAGAAACTTTGAACAATGGAAAGCCTATCAGTGAAACCAGAAATGCAGATCTTCCTCTATCGATTGAAACCTTTGAATACTATGCAGGTCTAGCAGATAAAATTCACGGAGACACAATTCCAGTCAGTGGCAATTTCTTTAACTATACTTTGCGAGAACCTGCTGGCGTTGTGGGACAGATTATCCCTTGGAATTTTCCTTTACTCATGGCGGCTTGGAAATTAGGACCCGCCCTAGCAACGGGTTGTACTGTGGTACTAAAACCCGCAGAGCAAACTCCTTTGACCGCACTAAAACTCGGAGAGATTGCTATCGAGGCCGGACTTCCTGCTGGGGTTCTTAATATTATTCCAGGTTACGGTCCCACCGCAGGCGCTGCCATTGCCACACATCCTGATGTCGATAAAGTAGCTTTCACAGGAAGCACTGAAGTTGGAAAAATCGTCATGCAGCTAGCAGGCGCCAATTTGAAACGAGTCTCTCTTGAATTAGGAGGTAAAGCCCCCAACATCGTATTTGCCGACTCTGATATTGAGGCTGCTGTAAACGGAGCTATGAGGGGAATCTTCTTCAATCAAGGAGAGGTTTGCTGTGCGGGCTCTAGACTTTTCTTAGAAGAGAAAATACATGATGAATTCTTGTCCAAACTTAAAACCCGTGTTGAAAAAATGATCGTAGGAAATCCCTTAGATCCTAAAACTCAAATGGGAGCCCAAGTTTCAGAAGAACAATTCAAGAAAATACTGGGCTACATAGATCAAGGAAAGAAAGAAGGGGCTACCGTTCTAACTGGAGGGGCTCCAGCTCAACCCAAAGGTTATTTTGTTAAACCCACTATTCTTGAAGGGGTAAACAATAATATGACTGTAGCCAGAGAAGAGATCTTTGGACCTGTGGTTTGTGCTATTGCATTCAAAAACCATGATGATCTCTGCCGTCAAGCTAACGATACAGTCTATGGTTTATCCGCTGGTATTTGGACTCGAGACATCGGAAAAGCCCATCGGCTAGCTAAAGAGATCAAAGCAGGAACAATTTGGATTAACTGCTATAACTGTTTTGATGCTGCATCACCCTTTGGTGGTTTCAAACAGAGCGGGTTCGGTCGCGAACTCGGGAAATATGCTTTGGAACTCTACACTCAAGTAAAGAGTGTTTGGGTCTCTTTGGATTAAATTTATTAGAATAAAAAATAGGTCGTTCCGAGAGTCAAGAAGCCAAATCGGTAGACCTGTTTTTTACTTCTAAAAAACCAATGGAATTAATAGCTTAGTTGTATTGCTTTTGAGTGATTTAAATGATAACTCTCCCAAGAAAGCATTACCATTGAAAGCCCCAACTTGACTCATTGCGACATGTGGATTAATTCCTTTCCTAGGGTAAAACACCGCAGCTTTGTTCCTCAATTAATTACCCCAAAACTTTAATATAGGAGTTAAATATGTTTAGCCGATTTTTCATCATCAGTTCATTATTAGTCAGTGCCTCCAGTTTCGCCAAAATCTCTCTCTATACCAATGAAAATGTAGTACGCCATGTACTTGCTTCGGAAGCTCTCGTAAAATTCAAGGAATCCGACAGCACGTTGAATGACCTCGACCTCATCAGATTAAGCGTCCAACGCAAAGGCGAAGAGGCCTTAGACGCTACTTATGATTTGGAATTAACCTATGGACATGGCTCTACGGGCCCCAGCCTTCCCACAGTTTGTAATTTCATGATGCGAGTGGTGAATCAAAAGGTGAATAGCCCGGTAGGTATTACTTCCAGTAAATTGAGTAAGCCTGTATTTTCTACAGTCAGTTGCATTCATTAATAGAAACCAGATTTATCTAATTGCTAAAAAATAGGCGTTTCCAATTATATGGGAAGCGCCATTTTTTTCTTCTTAATGTTTTTTCAATCATTCATTGATACTGGTCCAGTTTTTTATTCACCTTATCGAAATATTCATCTCCGGGTCGGACATAATTCTTCGCTCTATTCCAATATTGTTTCGCCTGTTCAATCTGACCAATGCTCTCTAAAATATATCCGTGAGTATAGGCTTCCTTAGCCAATCGATTTAGTTGTTTTTTTGATTTAACTAATAGTTCTTTAGCTTCCTCATAAGCCGAATCACGTTTCAACATCTCCTCACATAAATCTCTTGTAGCATTGTAATCGCCCTCAGAAAACTTTTCCTTAGCCTGAATTAAGAAGGGTTCAAACTCCTCTTTCTGAGCAATCTTAGCCCTATCAATTATCTGCTTAGCCTCATTTAAATACGTTTGATCAGATTTAATATTTATCTTTCTTATGTTTTCTGCCAATTCAATAGCTTCTTGGTAAGCTCGATTATTCAAAGCTTCCACAGCCTTTACATACAGATCTTTAATTTGTTTTATCTTATCCTCTTCCGGATCCCTTTCAGGAGGAATACTTTCTAGATTTAAAACTTTTGCTTCTGCGGCTTTTAAACCTTTAGTCGCAACTAAATTTCTGGGATCCAAATTCAATGCTAATTGGAACGACTCAGCAGCCCGATCAAATTCCCCTCGTTTTAAGTAATCCACCCCATCCTCTAAATAAATATTCAAATCCTGAATCTCATCCTGTTTGGCTTTTTCTGCAGCTATTTGAGCTACTTTATCTCGGTATCGTTTTTCCAGTTGTTCCAATAACTCACGTGAATTCTTGTAATAAGGTAAGGACTGGTGGATTTTCATTAAATCCTCCCGAGCCCTCTCCAATTCTTCTTTGGTTAAGTCAATTCGCCGCGCTATCGAAGCCGCTGAGTTGTAATACCCCTCTATTCTTCTTTGCATTTCCTCAGAAAGCTCGGAAAAATCTTTTGGAATTTTAGGTAAAACACTGCTTTTTTCAGGGTTTTCTTTTTGGTTTTCCGCTTTTGGTATCTCCTTTTTCTCAGGAGCTTTACTTGAATTTAAAGAAATTATCCAAAAAGATATCATTACGGCCAAAATCACCACTGCTAATATTTTCAAGGGCGATTTCTTCTGTGGCTCAGATTCATCAAAAGATTCATCCCCTTGATTATCAGTACTAGTTGGAGGCGAACCCGAATCCTTTCTAATGCGACCGATCTCCTTTCGTTCAGCCTCATCTAGATAGAGAGATTTTGTGGCCTCCTTACCAGCCACTTGAACGGGAACTAAAGTAGTTGAATTTCCAGACTCATTAAGAATAATGTCGTGAATCAGAAATTTAATCTTCGTATCTCCAAACTCGATTACATCGTAACTACTTAAAGGATGCTCTAATATTCGAACACCATTAACTCGAGTTCCATTATGACTATTAAGATCGATAATTCGATATCCAGTTCCAAATCGAATGATCTTCGCATGAATTCTAGAAAGTTTATGATCATTTATCACTACATCGGCCTTGGAGCTTCTACCAAAACTTAATTCAAAGGACTTAAGCGAAATCTCCTCACCCTGACGAGATCCCTGGATAATAACAACTTTTGCAACAAGAGGCTTTCCAAAGGTCTCAGTTTTTTCTTTGAGAGCAAGATTTCCTTCAATTATTGGACTCTCGGCTAAAGCGATATTAGCCTCGAACTTCTCAGGAAATTCCAGAACATTTTCTTCAATGTTATCTTGCTTCTTAAGTGGATTTTCCGAATCCGCAACTTTATTTTCCTTTTCTTGCCGTCCTAGAATATCATTGAGATCACCCAATGCTGGGTTACCAAAAAGATCGTTATTAAAAAGATTATCATTTTCTCCTTCTGAAATATTATCCTGGGCCGACTGAGGCACATTGTCTAATGGAGGATTATTAACTATCGAAACAGGTTGAGCCTCTTCTTCGCCGAAAATAATCGCAAGTTTAAAGCTTTCTAGCTCCACAACTGCTCCATGTTTGAGCTCTCCAGTTTCCTGTTTCTTTCCGTCTATTTTGAGCTTTCCGGCTGAACCCATATTTGTAAAATACATGCTACTTTCGGTTATACGAAATTCGATAGCACTGCGACCCACCTTCTCATCATTTAAAACGAGATCACAAAACTCAGATTTCCCAACTCTAAAACTACCCTTATCAAATACCTTAATTAAGATAAGGTTCTCGTTTTGGAAGACTTTTACTGTAATCTTCATGGTACTAACTCCGAAGCTTTAAGTTTCCGACGAGAAAATTCAATATATTTTTCACAGTCTTGAATCATACGTTTTGCAGCCACATTATCAGGTCGTGTATGTGACAAATAATCAATAGCAGATTTAAAGTGATACATAGCTCTGCCATATTGTAGTGAATTATAATATTTAAGCCCCATCTCCCTGTTTTTCTCGGCCGCAACCTCAGACTCATGAATCGCTAAACCTTTGTAATATCCTGCCAGAGGATGCTGTCCCCAAAGTGAAATTGCAGCATCAAAATTATCAACGGCATGATGATAATTCTTATTAAAATAATCCCTCTGCCCTTTCCTAAAATAGAGCTCCGACTCCTTTACAAAACTTTCTTTATTTTCAAGACTACTAATCTCTTTTTCAGTTTTAATAATTGGATCTTCCAAACCCGAGACATCAGTCAATTTAGATTTGTCATCGAACTCAGGTAATGCGCTTGGCTTAAATGCTTCCTCAGTATTTTTTTGAAGCCTATCCCCATCTTTCGGCTTTGATGAATCCTCATTGTTAAGCATCAAAGCCACCAAAAGAAAAATCCCCACCCCACCCCAAAGGTAAATTCTTTTTCGATTCTGTTTCGGTAGCCTTTCAAAACCTCCCATTTCTGGAGATAGGCTATTTTTTTCTCTTAACAACTCTATGTTAGGAGAACTTATTCCAGGGACTCGAAATCTAAATACGAAATGACCCAATTGAATTAGGTCGCCATGATTCAACGTGCAGCTCTGCACCCTTTGTTTATTTACAATCACACCGTTCTTACTATTATTATCAGTGATTATAAATTTTCCTGTAGTAGTTCTCTCAAGCTTCGCATGGAGTCGCGATACCGATTCATCATTTATTACGATATCGTTTTCATCCTCTCGTCCTAAACGAACTTCTTCAATTGACAATTCAAAGACACGCCCCTGACCTTTTCCCGCCAATTGCTCAAGCAAAGGCATCGAATCTGGACTTGAAACTATGTCATTAATCTTAGCCATTCATTTTCACCGTAACTAAAACAAATCCTATATCGCCACTCGAGTAACGATGCCCTACTGCAGTTAATGTTCTTGCAGTGCCATTAATTTCAAGACTAGCAGATTGGTTTTCTCCCAAACTAGATATAACGCGTTCACACATGTCTATTACGGTTCCTGCAAATGAACCGTCTCGACAGGCATCACCAATATTCTGTCCAATAGCATATTGAGATCTAAGACTTAATAAGTCTGATAATACTGGGCTCACATATTTAACTTTTTTATCCCGATCCAAAACTAAAATCCCATCAGTTGATCCCACGCAAAATTCTTCGACACTTTTTAAATAATTAGATTCCTCAGAATCAGCATCCATTCCCCCAGGTATTCCCATGGGGGTTTGTGCGTTCCCGCCACCAGAACTTTTCATTCGGCTTACCGAGAAATTAATAACCGTAGTTAACATTTCTAATTCAGCAAACCTGGCATTACAGGCTAATTGGATATCCTCTCCTTTAAGTGCTGAATCCAACTGTTCACTCAGTTGTCTCACTGGATGGCTAATCATTTTAAACAACAAAAAGAATGAAGCCAATGCGACTAGCAATGAAATTAATCCCGAAAGTGCTAAGGGCTCATAAATTCCAACAATGTTCTTAGAGACTTTAAAATATCCTACTACGATAGCGACTGGGAACCTTGGCTCCCCAGTTTCTGCTTCGAGCTGAACATTTGAATCGGTAGAACCATAATACGGAATACTCTGTGCCAATACATAAGTTCCATCACCACGATCTTTTATAGTTTCTGGTAAATCCTTCTCTAGTACATCCTCAATGGCCAATAACACATAGGGATCATTAATTGATTTACTTAAGTATTTAGTTGGGGCTAGAACACTTTTGGTTCTAGTATCCAGGATATAAATATCCAACATATCTTTATCTGATTCTGCAGCTGCTACAGTCAAAAGAGTCGTGTCATTGGACTTACTTAAAATTCTATAATTCTCACGAACTACCTGCTTTAATATTGTTTGCCCTCTTTTTTGGGACTCTTTTTTAGTTACCTCAATTCCCCAATTCAAAATAGGGGTCACACTGAAAAAAGCAGCCATACTAATAGCTGACACAAGAATTATAGCTATTAAAAACCGATAATCGGTTATCTTTACAATTCCATAAAAAGGCACCATTAATTTTTGATCTACAAAATTTAGAATTGCCTCCCCTGGATTTTTACGTATAGGATCTGTTTCTGCAGATACCGATTCGGGATTGAAATTTTCCAAAGGCGATGAATCATTGGCTGGATTCGACTTTAATGCCGCTGATCCTTGACCTGAAAAAACCTCAAGATTTCTTTTTGTGTTCACATGGGTAACATTTTTAACTACAAAATCACCGATCTCAATGACATCAGAAGACTTTAAAAGTTGCTTCTTAACTAAAAAGCCATTTACGAAAATTCCATTAGAGGAACCTGTATCCAAAATAGCTGCACGATTTCCTTTAATTACTAAAAGAGCATGATTCTTTGAAATTTTGGTTGAGTCTAATACCAAGTCACAATCTTGAGATCGACCGATTCTATACGAGCCCTCGATAAGATCTTTCGAAATTACAACCTTACCGTTATGTATAACTTCAAATTTCACTAAAAGATCCCTTCACACACTAGCGAATCACCTTCGCTGATTCCAAGTTTTTTAGATTCTTCACAAGGCATCTCAATACAATGAGCTGCGTGTTTCTGTGGTAACAATAATTTCCATGGCCTTAGAGAATAAAAAATACTTGTCACTATCCCACTAGCTGAAACAAAGATCACATCAATATTTTCCCTCATAAAAAAAGTGTGAATCGAGTTACAATTCGGAAAAACAATAACATCTCTTTGTGTTATGTTTTTCTTTCCCATCAGACCCAAAAATCTTTCAAAAAAGTTTTTTGCGATTCTGACTTCAGATATTAAAACCCGATCATATTTCTTTAAGCTTTTAACTATCATTATTTAGCTCCAAAAAATCCTAAAATTACCGGGCCAAAAATCATAATAAATACTGCAGGCATGATAAAAAAGATAAGTGGGAACAGGAGTTTCTGAGAAGCCGCAGCCCCTTTTTTCTCTGCAGTTACAAATCTCTGAGTCCGAATTAAATCAGATTGAACTCTTAAAACATCCCCTAGACTTGACCCCATCTGATCTGCAGTTACTAGCACTGCTATCAATGAAGAGATCTCTTGAAGATCAATTCTCCAAGACAAGGTTCTCATGGCATCAGCACGGGTAGTTCCTAATCGAATTTCCTGTAACATTCGTTCAATCTCATTCACGAAAGGTCCTGGCCTAGTTTTCTCCACCACTTTTTGTAGGGCCCCAATAAAATCCAATCCGGCTTCTGTGGAAAGTGTCAGAAGATCAATTACAAAAGGTAGTTGTAATTTAATTTCTTCATGACGAGTAGCTCTAGCACTCGAGACTAGAAGGCTCGGATAAGCAAATCCTAGCAACATCATGGTGGCAAGCATCCAAATTGGGATCGAATTACTCATCACAAGGAAATAGATATAAATCGCAATTGGGATTACAAATCCCATAAAGATTTTAAACGCCAATAGGTCTTCCACATCCATTGCCTCTTCCAGTCCCGCTGAAATAATTCGACGTTTATTTTTCTTTCTCCAATCTTCCAGTTTCATTGTTTGTGAATAAGGCATCACCAAGGCTCGAAACATAGGACGAGTAAGTTTCAATAGTCCAGTAGAGGAGCTTTTCTTTCCCTGTTCCAATCGATCAGCGGCTGCATTCTCTAGTGCTCCTGAAAATAGATTCCAGGACAGATAGAAAGTAGTGCACCCTGTAACCCCAATACTGAGTAATGCAAGAAACATAGTTTTTCCTACCTAAAAATAATTTGAGGAATTATAGAGAAACCCTCATACCTCTTTTCGGAAAAAAATCTAAAAAACTTAACAACTTGATGTGGCGCGACACCACGTCTAGTAACCCTTTATTGTAGCACCTTGCGCTGTATAGTTTGAATAGGGGCACTAAAATCAAACACTATATTTTACTCTTTAAATACAATGCTTTATTAGCTGTCTAAATTTTAGTGAATGAGGTTTTAATTTGAGAATGTTAAAATAGAGGTAAGAGCTCTTTCACCCTGGAGGGGCTTTGGGCTATAGGCCCTATGGAAGGGGGTGGTGTGATGTTAGGTTTACCAAATCACGAGGTGAGGTCGACATAGAATAGATCGACTTCACCTTTTTTTATTCAAAGACCCGACTGACTCATCATCAGTTGGGTCTTTGTTTCTTTAGAAGAGTTTTTAAATCAATAAATCGTTATGAAGAAACTTCGCA
>SXGT01251868.1_pt1 | contig 18393 bp, 16 predicted proteins | sample 3176221 | NCBI WGS metagenome assembly SXGT01 (sample SAMN11356862, study PRJNA531348) | freshwater metagenome | isolation source: freshwater sample F1-120 | place: China: Fuxian Lake, Yuxi | collected 2017-12-25
GCTGCTGCTGCTTGCGGTGCTTGCACACCCCTGAGCCAGCGAACTGCGGTCATCCTGCAAGTCGATCGAAGCCCCGGGCGCGCAAGTGCCCGGGGCTTCTTCGCATCTGGCGACCACGAACTGTGCGAAGGTGCATTGCAGCTTGCGGTCAGCTTCGGCGGCTCCGTCATCCTGCGCGGGAATCCGCCGCGTCAACTTCGTAACTGGAGCCCGTGCCCGCCATGAACGCCCGCCTGCGCTTCACGTTGTTTGCCGTCCTCGTGCTCGGGGTACCTGGCGTGCTCATGCAGGGGCCGGATGCGCAGACGATCGACCTCGGCAAGCTCGCGCTGATCCTCGGCCCCGCGATCTTCGGCAACGCGCTCGCCGTCGGTCTCGGTACACGCAGCGGGCCGATCGTTTGGCGCCATGTCGCACTCGCCGGGGTTGTGACTCTCTCGATCTGCGCGCTCTCGCTTGCCGCGAGCATCCTTGCCGATCAGTCGAACTTCAGCGGCCCGGTGCTGGATCGGCCTGCGGCCATCGCGGCGCTTGCCGGTACCTGCCTGACCAGCGTGCTCGAGGAACTCGGATGGGCGCTTGGCGGGCTCACGCTCGCCGTGCGCGCGTGGGGTGAGCGCGCCGGCGTCCTCGTGCTCGGCTGCCTTTGGGCGTTGTGGCACCTCGTGCCCGTGGTGCTGGACGTGGGCCTCTTTCCGGAACTGGAGCGCGCGCCACCACTGATGCTTGTGGCGTTCATTGCCAGCTGCATCGCGTATCGCGTGCTGCTGACGGGTTTCGTTGTCCGCGCCAACAGCTGGCTTGCGGCTGCCATCGCACATCTTGTCCCGAACCTGTTCGTCACCGCCTTCATCGTCGGTGGCCTCGTGGTGCTGCCGGCGGCGGACGACTGGTATCTGTTCCCCGCGCCTGGTGGCGTGCTGTTCCTCGCACTGGTGCTGCTTGCGGCGAGCGTGCTGTACGTGCGCGAACAGGACCCGAGCTCCGAGCGACGCGCTGGCAACTGAACGAAGTACGAGGCTGTTCAGTGCAGGCGGTGCTGAATCTTCAGTAAAGCGCCGTGCGGCGACCCGTGCTCTCCGGCGAGAGCGTCGGAATCGTCTCGGCCTCGCCCGGCGCCAGCTGCAGCGGCAGCCAGCAGCCATGGCCCTCGAGTGTTGCCTGGAGGCGGGTCGCTCCGGTTGCCGCCGCGTTGGCCAGCGCCAGCTTCAGCCAGCCGAGGCAGTCCGCTCGGTACGGGTTCGCGCGCATCGCAAGCGGCATGCCGCGCAAGGTCAGGCGCACCACCGGCTCACCGGCGCGGATCGCCTCTGCGTTGGCCTGCATATAGGGCAGGAACACCTCACCGATCAATGCAAGAAGTCGCTCCACACCTGGGCCCCCGGCCAATGCCGGGTCGCGCCATTCACCTTCGATGCCCGAAGCGTCGTCGAGATCCTGCACCCACTGGAACGTGCGAATCGCTTCGCTGCGCATGATCGCGGACGCACTTGGATCGATCGCGCACTGCGACAGCTGCCCGAACAGTCCGATGTCCGCGATTGATGGCCGCGTACCGAACAGGAAGCGCTCGGCTTCCACCTGCGCCTCGAGTGCAGCGAGGACTTCCCGATAGGTCGCGCGAATCAGCGGGCGATTTGCCATGCGGTCGCCCATGCGCGCGAGCACGCCCGTCTGGCGCTTCCGGAACCGATCGATCACGGCATTGAACTGTTCGGCGGGCATCGCGCCGAGCCAGCCTGCCATCTGCCGTCGCGCGCAGAAATCCTGGTCGATCTCCGCATCCCATCGATAGTCGAACAGGCGAAGGACGAGCCACTCGTCTGCGAAGTCCTCGATGAGTCGTGCGATGAATCGCTGCCCCGGGTCTTCAGGCAGCAGGCTTCTCTGGCCGGGATGCATGTCCTCGAGCGCCAGGATCATCGGCGTCGAGTCTGCCCAGTAGCGCCCATCCGGCAGGTTCAGCACAGGAATCATCCCCTTGCCCGCATCCTTCAGTTCGCCTCGCTCGGCCAGATATCCCGTGGGGACGATCCAGTCGTGCGGGATGCGCCGATAGCGCAGCGCGGCGCGAAGCTTGAGCGAATAGGGCGATCCTGGCCCACCGAGAATGCGATAGCGCCCCGCGCGGTTCACGGACATCAATACTCTCCCGATCCGGTGGGTGCGCCTGCAGCGTTACCCTGCCTGCGTGGCCACGGTGCGCGTGGATCGCGTGCGCGGAACGCGGTGCTCGACGGCGTGGCAAAGCGAGTATGCAGCGGTGATCCCGCGCAGGTGAAGTTGGCGCCGTCACGCGGCTCGTGAGGGTCCTCGTCTTGGGCATACACGGCGAATGATGACCGCGTGGTCGGGTGCGATGAAGCTGTGAGGTCTCGGCTCATGCCACCTGCAGACTCTTCAACGCGTGCTGACACGCCAGCAGCGACTGCCCTGCCACCATGCCTTCCCGGTCGTCGGCACTGCCGTAGAAGGCATCCCGAATCGCCTACGATGTCGGAAGACGTCGATGTGCCACCCGAAGGCGACGTGACCGCACCGCCATACCAGCCAGCTGCACGCCGCAGTTGCGCGCGATCGGGAACGATCTGCTCGGCCTAACCCCAGGGGCCAGGGCCCGTGTGGCAATCGATGATCGCGATCTGCCTTGCGCGGCCGAGCATCGAAATGAAGATCTCCGTCGGGGTTCGCCGCGACCATGTCGGTGCGCTGCCGCCGTAGAAGAGTTCCGCAGGATGTCTGTACTGCCCGCTATTCACGGCCTGTTGCATCGCCGCGGGGCCGTGTTGCCGCGCATGGTCCAGGATGCGCGCCGTACTCTCCGCTTGTGCCCGTTCGTCCCACTCGCGCGGCGTCACCGCCTCAGCCAACTCGTCATAGGCGCGGTTGTGCCGCGCGGCGCCGTCGAAGTCGATCCAGTTCCGGTTCAGGTCGACGTTCGCGTGGGTGACGCGACGATTCCACGCGAAGCCGTAGGGGTTGATCGCATGGATGATCATCACGGCGGTGCCCGCGGGCACGCGCGCCTGTTCGCCGCGAAGCATCCAGTCGAGCTGCGCGCCTGAACCGCAGTAGCCCTCCACGCCATGCGTGCCGGAGATGGTCACCAGCACGCGCTCGGCAGTTCGTGCGCCGAATCACGCCACGTCCGTCGAGAGGGCACCGCCATCGGGTCCGGCTTCCGGATGTGCGTACCTTGCGCGTTCCGCGCCCGGTGCAACACGGCGTCGAGGAACCTCGTGCGCGCCTCGTCCCAGGACGCGCTGAAGCTGGGCGCGGAGTTCATCGTGCCCAGGAAACACGCTTCGCACACCGCCCCCACATGCGCCTACCGCCGCGCAGTCGGAACGTGTTGGCCTGTTGTCCCGCCAGCGAACGACGCGGATGCCCTCGTCGTCCCAACGGTCTGTGGTCTCAGGAGTGGCAGGCGTGACCGGCCCGTCGGCTGCTACCTCGATGAATCGCTTGCGGCCGCTGCCGCACGCTGCGCGGCCAGCACTCGCTTGAGCGTTGGCGTGGCCACCAGCTGCCATGCCGCCTCGAGCAGCTGCGGCAGTGCGGCGCGCCGCAGCGTCGGCAGGTTCACGAGAATCGCGGGGTAATTGCGATAGTGTTCGGTGATGAAGAAGGTCTCGGCGTCCGCCTGCATCAGCATCGCGCGATCCAGCAGTGCGCAGCGCAGCATCAGCGCGCCCTCGGCCTCGCTGCGCAGACGTGCCAATACCCTGCCCTTCACCTTCAGGCTTGGCGTGCCATACGAAGTGCCGAGCTCGACGCCCGGCAGCTCGAGTGCAGCGGCGGCGACGGTCGCGAAGTCCAGTGCCTTGGTTCTGGGTGGCATCGTGCACATGACTCCCTGCTGCCTGGATGCGCGTGGCGATTTTGCGATGCAGTGGTGCCGATCGCTTGTTGACAGCGGGCCGGCGTGTGCGCAGATAATTTACCTAGTAGAAAACAAAATGCCAGTCCATGGTCAACCGGCCGCATCGCCGTCGGCCCTCGGGCATCCACCTGCCGCCCTGGCCAATCGCAAGGAAACCCCATGAAGGAGATCGAGCCGCTGGACCTTGCGAGCACCTTCGTCGCGCTGGATGCCACGTCGGGCGCGCGCGCCCTGCCAGTCACACCTGACTTCTGGCCGGCTCTCGAGTCTGGCGCGCTGGGTGACGTCACGCGCCTCGTCTCGAGCTACACGTTCACTGCGGACTGGCCGACGTGGGAGCGTCACCCTGCCGGCGAGGAGGTCGTGCTGCTGATCTCTGGCCGCGCGCAGTTGGAGTTGCAGGAAGGAACGGAGCCAGTGCGCTGCGTGACGCTCGCGCACGCGGGCGAGTACGTGCTGGTGCCGCCCGGGGTGTGGCATACCGCGCGCATCGAGGCGCCCACCATGATGTTGTTCATCACGCCGGGCGAGGGCACGGAGAATCGCCCGACCGGCCCGGGCTGAGTCTCACGTTCGACGCGGCTCAGGCCCGTGGCCATGCGCCCGGCACCCGTGTCGCGAGCCAGCGCACGAGTTCCGCATTCACGTCCCGTGGTCGTTCCTGTGCCATCCAGTGGCCGCTGTCCACCACGGCCTCCTGCAGGTCGCGGCAGGCTGCGCGCATCGGCTCCGCGAGGCGCGAGCTCAGCGTCTCGCACACCGTATCGTAGCGCGCATGCAGGAACAGCGCGGGCATCGCGAGCGTGCCGTCGCCGGGCGCGGCGGCCGTCCACGCAGAATTGCGGCTGTGGTTCATGTAGTAGGCGTCCGGGCCGAAGAAGCCACTGCTCGTGAGCGCGGAGGTGAAGCGCGCGCAGTCTTCCTCGCTCAGCACATCCTCGTCGCGCGGCAACGCGGGTGGCTCGGTTGCACCGCCGAACCAGCCGCCCAGGCGGCGTGTGTACGCCGTACCCGCGGGCTTGCCGAGGCTCTCTTCACTGCCCTTGCGGAACAGCAGCTGCACAGCGTTGCCGACGTTCGCTTCCATCGCGGCAACCGCGGCGGCGAAGGACTCCTCGTAGTAGCGCATGTAGTCCCACTGTGCAGCCGGGAATTCGGCCTCCGGATACAGCGTGCGATCGGATAGCGCGACAAGCGCGTCGAGCCCGCGCTCGATCGTGTCGTAGGGCACGCACAGGCTCGCCACCGCGCGGCAGCGATCCGGGTGGTGGCGGGCGACGTTCCACGCCGTTGGCGAACCCCAGTCATGGCCCACCCATACGGCGCGCCTGTCGCTGCGGCCCTCGGTCAGGTGATCCAGCAGCCGGATCATGTCGCCGACGACGTGTTGCTGCGCGTAGTCCTCGACGCGCGTGTAGTGGGTGCTGCGGCCGTAGCCACGCATGTCCGGTGCGATGGCACGGACGCCGAGCGCACCCAGCACGGGCAGCTGGTGGCGCCAGCTCCAGGACAGCTCGGGCCAGCCGTGCACGAAGATCACGAGCGGGCCGTCCTCCGGGCCGCAGGCAAGGTAGAACTGGGTGTGCTGCGGGCTGCGCAGGCAGTGTTCCGTGATCGGCTGTGCGGTGGGCATGGCGGCTCCAACGAGTCGGCTGGGTGGCGGGTCAGGATGGCGGGTCAGGTTGGCGCGTCGATGCTGCCAAGTCGCGAGTCGTCATGCCATGCTCGCAGATGAACAGGCCGACGAACGGGCTGACGAACGGGGAAGGCAGCGTGCGCGTACCACTCGGCTGCGTGATGGAAACGGGGTTCCTCGAAGGGCCGGTGGCGCAGCGCAGGCGGCTTGCCCAGCGCGCGGTGGATGCCGGCATCCGGCACACGTTCACGGCAGATCACGTGAGTTTCCACACCGGCATGGGCATGGATGGCCTGTTGCGTTCCGCGCTCGTGAGCTCGTTGCACGACGAGCTGGAGGTGCACGTCGGGGTGTACCTGCTGGCGCTGCGGCATCCGCTGCCCGTCGCGAGGCAGGTGTGCGAACTGGCCGCCTCGGCACCGGGTCGGCTCGTGCTCGGCATCGGTGTGGGCGGCGAGGACCCGCACGAGTTCGAGGTCTGCGGCGTGGATCCCAAGACCCGTGGCCGGCGCACCAGCGAGTCCCTCGCCATCCTTCGCCCGCTGCTCGCAGGTGAGACCGTCACGCACCACGGCCGGTTCTTCGAGGTAGCCGCCGCGAAGGTGCGGCCGATCCCGCGGCCGGCCGTGCCTATCGTCATCGGTGGGCGCTCGCCCGCCGCGCTTGAACGTGCCGCGCGCTACGGCGACGGCTGGCTCGGCATCTGGAGCGACGCGAAGCGCTATGCGGCCACACTGGCGCAGTTCGGCGAGATCGCCACTGCCTGCGGGCGTGCGGATGTCCCCTGGCGGCACGGCCTGCAGCTGTGGGCCGCGGTGGGCGACGATCGCGCGAAGGCGCGGGCGCGCATCGCCGCGCGCATGGAGGCCATGTACCGCACGCCCTATGAACGCTTCGAACGCTATGCCCCGGCTGGCAGCGCGCGCGAGGTGGCCGACTTCCTGCGCCCGATCATCGCCGCCGGCTGCGGCTACGTGAACCTGTTGGCGGTGGCCGACAGCACGGAGCAGATGATCGACGACATGGCGGCGGTCGGTGAGGCGCTGGCCGAGGGCTGAATGCGAAGACGGCGTCGCACGTCAGCCCGCGATGGCGCGTCAGCCGGCGAAGGCGCGTCAGCCAGCGATGATTGGCCGCGTGCCGATCACCTGCAGTGCCTCCAGTTCGTCCAGTTCACTTTCGTCGAGCTGCAGCAGCTCATGCAGCACCTCGCGCGTGTGCTCGCCCAGGGTCGGTGACGGCCGCTCGATGCCGTAGCCCGCAGGGTCGTCGCGATAGGGCGGGCGTGGATGTGGCACCTCGCCCACGTGTGCACGCTGCAGCAGCGGCCACACGTCGCGCGCCTGCAGGTGCGCATCGCGCGTGAGATGGATGGCTGGCCGCTGCAGCGCGGCGGGCACACCCACGGCCTGCAGTGCCTGCATCGCCGCGTCGGGCGTGCGTTCGCGCGTCCAGGCGGTCACGGCGGCATCGAGTTCGGCGCGCCGTGCAACGCGATCCGCTAGGTCCCCGAAGCCGCCGAGCGCATCGCCGACGAGTTCGCGCAGGCGCAGCCACTGCGCTTCGTCGTGCACCTGCAAGGTCAGCCACTCATCTGCACCGGCGCAGCGAAAGCTGCCATTCGGCGCGGCGTGGGGCCAGCGGTTGCCGTTGCGCGCCGGCGCCTGCCCGGTGATCGACTGTTCGAGGATGCCGTGGGCCGCGAGCGGGAACAGGCACTCGGACTGCGACAGGTCGAGGAACTGGCCCTCGCCGGTGCGCTTGCGATGGCGGAGGGCGATGAGCAGTGCGGCAGCCGCGTTCAGGCCGGCGACGGGATCGCCATAGGCCACGTGCAGCATCGTCGGCGGCCAGTCCCCCTCGCCGTGCAGGTGCGGCAGTCCGGAGGCGTGCTCCACCGTCGAGCCATAGGCGCGATAGCTTCGCCAGGGTCCACGCGCACCGAATGCCGGCATCGACATCATCACCAGGTCGGGCTTCACCTCGCGCAACGCCGCGTAGTCGAGCCCGAGTTTCGGCAGCACGCCACCCGAGTAGTTCTCCACCACCGCGTCGGCGGTACGCACCAGGCGCTTGAGCAGTTCCTTGCCGCGAGGATGCTCGAGGTCGAGGGTGATGCCGCGCTTGTTGCGGTTGACCATCACGAACGATGCCGCCTTCTCCTGGCCATGATCGTCCACGAAGGCCTTCGTTGCCTCCCAGCCGCGCCACCAGTCGAAATGCTGGCAGGACTCCACCTTGATCACGTCTGCACCGTTGTCGGCGAGGTGGCGGCCGCACAGTGGCCCGGCCCAGCCCATCGAGAGGTCGATCACCCGGATGCCCGTGAGCAGCGGCTTGCGCGCATTCATCGCGAGCCCTCCACGTGCGTGGAATGCCCGGTTCCCAGGAGTGAACCGTTGGCTTCGCCGAGCACGGGTGCCGGACCGCTGCGCGCAGGGGTGGCGTAGAGGCGGAACGGCGTCACGGGCCCCTGCAGCGCTGCCGCATCAGCGTGGCGGATGGGCGCGAAGGCGCCGCGCGCCGCGTACTGGTCCACGCCGAACAGTTCCTCCATCGTCGGCACGAGCGCGAGCGGGATGCGCCTGCCCTGCGCCACGTTGAACAACTCGTTGGCGGACCACTCGAGCAGGCGCGGCACGTCGATGGCCTCGAGTGCCGCGGAGGCGGCCATGCGTCCGAGTGCCGTCTGGTACGCGGGCACATGGCTGAGCTCGGGGAAGCCGAGCAGGTCGCAGAACGCGTGCCACTGCGACGGCGTGAGCACGGTGATGCCGATCCAGCCATCCCGGCAGGGGAACACCCCGAGTGGATAGGTCGGTGGGAAGCGGTTCACACCAAGCCGAGGCCCGGCATTGTCCAGGCCGTCGCGCGCAAGGATGTGCCCCGACACGCCGGCAACCTCGGTGAAGCAGAGGTTTGCCTCGAGGATGCTCGTGTCGAGCCGCACCGCGCCGGTCGCGTTGCCGAGTTCGCGCGCGATGACCTGCGCCATCGTGCCGATGAAGGCGCTGACGCCGCCGATCACCTGCGCCTGGCTGCCGGTGGGCAGCAGCGGCGCCTCGCCCGGCATGCCGATACCACGCACCATGCCGGCGAGTGATTGCACGACGCCGTCGCTGCCGGCGTAGCGGGCGTAGGGGCCGTGCTGCCCGAACCAGGTGATGGACGAGAGCACGACCTCGGGCGCCACCGCAGCGAGCGCCTGCAGGTCAAGGCCGTGCGTTGCGAGCGCGTCGTCATGCTGGTCGGTCAGAAGCACCTGGGCATCGCGCGCGAGCTGCAGCAGCGCGGTGCGGCCGGACACCGTCGTCAGGTTCGCCTGCACGCTGCGCTTGCCGGCGCTGAGCCAGCGATGCAGCGCGCTCGCCTCCATGGCTGCCGCGCCTGGAAGCAGTGGCGGCAGGCGTCGGGTGGCGAATCCGCCGGGCGGCTCGACATCGATCACCGTCGCGCCGTGGTCAGCGAAGAGCTTGCCGCAGTAGGCGGTGGAAACAGTGCCACCGATGTCGAGCACGCGAATGCCCGCGAGCGCAGACCTGTCGATTGCCATTGCGACCGGCTCGCTCATGTGCGCGCGCTCAGGAGCTGCAGGACAGCGCGGAACAGCCCGGCTTGTGCCGCGCCCATTCGGGGCGCCGGCCCGCGAATTCCTCGTGCTCGGGCTGCTCGTCGCAGGGATGCTGCATCACCAGGAGCAGGCGCTCGAGCATCGCCGTGTCGCCGTTGCTCGCGTCGTCGATCGCGCGCTGCGCCAGCCAGTTGCGCAGCACGTACTTCGGATTCGTGCGCTGCATGCGCGCGCTGCGCGCTGCGTCAGCCTCGCCACCGCTGCGTACTGCATTGCCCCAGGTGCGCAGCCAGGCGCGCAGTGCCGATGCGGTGTCGTGTGTGGGCCCATTGCCGCTGTAGAACGCCTCGTGCAATGGCGCGAGCAGTGCGGCGTCCGCAGCCGTGCTGCCTTCTGGTTGCGCTGCTGCCGTCGCATCCACCTGCGCAAGGCGGCGGAAGAACAGCGTGAAGTCGCATTCTTCCAGTTGCAGCAGGGGCCACAGCGCTTCGCCGAGTGCGTCGGCATTCGCTGCCATGTGCTCGTCGTGCGCGAGCCCGAGCTTGTCGGCGAGCATCGCGCTGTAGCTTGCGTTGAAGTTGTCGGCGTAGTTCTGCAGCGCCGCGCGCAGCGCATCCTCGTCGTTCACCACCGCGTTCAGCGCACCCGCGAGGCGCGTGAGGTTCCAGTAGGCGATCTGCGGCTGCCGGCCGTAGCAGTAGCGGCGGCCGGAAGCATCGGTGGTGTTCGGCGTCCAGTTCATGTCCACGCCTTCGAGCCAGCCGTAGGGGCCGTAGTCGATGGTGAGACCGAGCAGCGACATGTTGTCCGTATTCATCACACCGTGCACGAAGCCCACGCGCATCCAGTGCACCACCATCGCCGCCGTGCGGCGGCACAGCTCGGTGAACCACGCGAGGGTGTCTGCGCACTGCGGGTAGTGGTGAACGCGCACGAACTCGCACAGCTGCTGCAGCAGCGCCGGCTCCTGCTGCGCGGCGAGAATCTCGGCGTGGCCGAAGCGCAGGAAGCTCGGTGCCACGCGGCACACCACGGCGCCAGGCTCGGGCGCGGCGTTGCCGTCGTAGAACATGTCGCGGACCACCGCTTCGCCGGTGCCCACGAGGCTGAGCGCGCGCGTGGTCGGGATGCCGAGATGATGCATGGCCTCGCTGCACAGGAACTCGCGCACCGACGAGCGCAATACCGCGCGGCCGTCGGCACTGCGCGAATAGGGTGTGAGGCCCGCGCCCTTGAGCTGCAGTTCCTGGCGCTGCCCGCGTGCGTCCACCATCTCGCCGAGCGTGATCGCGCGGCCATCGCCGAGCTGCCCCGCCCAGTTGCCGAACTGATGGCCGCCGTAGCGCGACGAATAGGGCTTCATGCCTGGCGCGAGTGCGTTGCCGGCCAGGATCGCGACCGCCGCGTCGTCGTCAGCCGACGGTCGGCGCACGCCGAGCTCGGCCGCGAGCACATCGGACCAGCCGAGCAGGGCCGGTGCGCGCACGGCGGTGGGCTGCGTCGGTGTGTAGAGCACGCCCCGCACCTGCCGCGGCTGCACCCGCAGGTCGGGATCCGCCGGCATGCTGCGGGCGAACAGGTCGTCGAACTGCACGGCCTGCAGCGGCTTGCCCGCAGGTGTTGCAGCTGGCGTGATGGCGGGCGTGACGGGCGCGTTCATGCGAGGCACTCGCTGGCGGGAGGTGTTGGCGGACTTGGCGGGCAGCGCGGCGGCCGCCTTCATGAGCGCTGATCCTAGCCCGCATGCGTGCATCGATGTTCCGCGCATGCGCCACTGGCGCAGACTCCCGCCCTTCACCCGGCCCGGGCCAGCCCATGCTCAACCGCACGCTCTCCCTGCTCACGCTCTGCCAGCTGCTGTCGGTGAGCGGCACCGTGCTGGTGGTGACGCTTGGCGGAATCATCGGCACGACCCTGTCTCCGGACCCTGCGCTTGCCACGCTGCCGCTGTCGATCATGGTGGTGGGCACCGCGGCGGCGACGGTGTTTGCATCGATGGTCATGGCGCGCATCGGCCGGCGCGCCGGCTTCGTGCTCGGCGCTGGCATTGCCCTCGTCGGCGCAGGGATCGCGGCGGTGTCGCTGACGGCCGGCGCCTTCCTGCCGTTCTGCATTGGCATCGGCCTGTTCGGCGTGAACGGCGCCTTCGTGCAGCAGTACCGCTTCGCGGCGGCAGAGAGCGTGGCACCCGAGCGGGCGGCGAACGCCGTCTCGATCATCCTTGTCGGCTCCATCGGCGGCGCGGTACTCGGGCCCTGGCTCGCCACCACGGCCGTGGCCGGCGCCGATGAACGTCTCGCCACGAGCTACCTGCCGGCCATCGCGGCGATCGCCGTGCTGCAGCTGTTCAACGCCTTCGTACTGCTGGGGTTGCGCGACGTCGCCGCACCCAGCGGTCCCGTCGGCGCAGGCGAGGAGGCGCGCCCCCTCGGCACGATCCTGCGCCAGCCGCGCTACCTGATGGCGGTGCTCGGCGGCATGGTGGGCTACGGCACGATGACGCTGATCATGACGGCCACGCCGATCGACATGCACGTGGGCCACGGCTTCTCGCTGCAGGACACCGGCGCGGTGATCCGCAGCCACGTGCTGGCGATGTACCTGCCGTCGCTGGTCTCGGGCCCGCTCATCGGCTGGTTCGGTGCGCCGCGCATGATGTTGGTGGGTGTGCTGACGCTACTCGGCACGGTGCTCGTTGGCCTGCAGGGCCACGAGTACATGCACTACTGGTGGGCGATGGTGCTGCTGGGTGTGGGCTGGAACTTCCTCTACGTGGGCGGCACGGCGCTGCTCATGCAGGCCTATCGCGCGAGCGAGAAGTTCGGAGCTCAGGCGGTGAACGAGTTCGCCGTGTTCGGCTGCTCGGCGCTGGCGTCGCTCGCGGCCGGCTCGGTGATCCACCTGTTCGGCTGGAACACGTTGCTGATCGCCGCCGCGCCGATGCTCGTGCTGATGCTGCTGGGCTTGTGGTGGCTGCGCGTGGCGACGCTCAGCCCCGTGCGAGCAGGTCCTGCAGCTGGATGATCGCGGCGTTGGCACGCGCGAGGTGCGCGGCCATCACGAGCGAGTGATTGGCCACGAAGCCGAAGCCGTCGCCGTTCAGGATGACGGGTGACCAGATGGCATCCTGGGTCGGTTCCAGTTCGCGGATGATGTTGGTGACGCTCACCGTCGCGTTCTTGTTGGCGAGCACGTCCTTGAAGTCCACCTGCACGGCCTTCATCAGGTGCATCAGTGCATAGGCCTGGCCGCGCGCCTCGTAGAACACGTCGTCGCGGCGCGTCCAGGCGGTGCGCTGGGAGCGCTGCGGTGGGCGCGGCGTCGACTGCTGCGCCGCCGCATCGCCCGCGAGGTCGATGTCCGGCTGCTCCTTCCCAACGCTCTGGCTGAGCTGCTGCGTGAGCCCGCCGAGGCGCTTCTGCACGAGCCCGAGCCACTCGGCGAGGTTGTCGGCACGAGCGTAGAACTGCGCGTCGGTGGCGTCCTCGTCGGTCAGCCGCACGAGATAGGCCTCGAGGTGCTCCGCGCCCTTGCCGTACTCGCCTTCGGCAGACGGGAAGGCCCAGCTGTCGGTGTCGATCGCGAACTGGCCCTGCACCATCACGAGATCGGGGTCCTCGATCGACTGCGCCTGGGAACGGCTCCAGTCGTTGCGCATCGCCAGCGACAGGTCGCGCAGCTGCAGCACCACGCCTTCCTCGAATGCGGGCATGTTGTCCAGCCACACGCCGGGCGGGAACACGTCGTTGGCGGTGAAGCCGCCGGACTTGTCGAGGATGCGGTGGCTGAGCTCGACCGCCGTGTGCGTGGTGACGTAGCCCACCACCGGCTTGTGCTTCAGGCGCTGGGCGTAGTTGTTCGCCGCGGTGACGGGGTCGAAGGGATCCGGCTCGATGCTCCAGACCATGCCGAGCACGAGCGTCAGCAGCAGGTAGGTGCCGACAGTGGCCGCTGCGCCGAGGCCGATCATGCGCAGGTTGGAGCCAGTGTTCATCGACCGTGCGCCATGCGCGGGCTGCTGTCTCGTTTCATGAGGGTCGGTTCATGGATGCTGCTCTCGTGCCGATTCCCGGCGCCTGCGGCGGGTGTGGGTAGTGCGGCGGGTGTGGGTAGCGTAGTGCCATTCGCGCGCGCTCCGCACCTGCCGTCGGCATCAGGTGCTCCCGGCATCAGGGGCAGCTCGCGCGCATCACGCTGCACACCGGGATCGTGAGTGCCTGGCGCGCGCCGTCCGCGAACAGCAGCGTGAGCTGCACCGGTTCGCGGTCCACCAGTTCGCCACGCAGTTCCATGAGCATCAGGTGCAGGCCACCGGGCGCGAAGCGCACGCTGCCATGGGCCGGCACGTCGATGAAGGCACGCTGGCGCATGCGCATCATGCCGCCCTGCATGTCGTGGGCGTGGATCTCGATGCGTCCTGCGCGCGGTGATTCGGCGCCGACGAGCCGCACCGCGGTGGCCGAGGGATTGCGCAGCACGAAGTAGGCGGACGTCACCCGACCGCCGCCGGCGATGCCGCGAACGAAGCCACCGTCGACGCGCACGACCTGCGCCAGTGCAGGCGCGTTGGGCGCGCTTCGACGCGCGTCCGGCGCGGCGTTGGCCAACCTTCCGACCGCGATGTCCCGAATGGCGAACTCGACGCCGCTCGCGAGCAGCAGCGCGAGCAGCACTCGGCTCAGCAGTTGGGGGTGCATGGCAAATCGGCGGATGGGCTGATGCTGGATGGCGGCGTGATGGATGGCGGCGTGATGGATGGCGGCGTTTCCCTGGAAGCGTGGTCTGCCGCGGCGGTCCCGGCCGCTGCACCCGGAGGCATGGGCTGGTGTGCCGTTGCTGCATGCGACGGGATGACATCGACCGGGATGCCATCGGGCGCAGGCGCGCTCATGAGCACCTCGGCCGTGCTGCCCGTGGACATCGGCAGGCTGTCCTGGGTTCCGGCCGCTTGCTGCGCGGGCGCAGCGCCCGCTTCCCACGTCGTGATCTCGAGCCCGGCGCTGCCCGCGCGGCGGATCTCTGCGCGCAACCGGCCACCCGGCGCGCGGTTCAGCTGCTCGTAGATCCAGCGGCCATCGGCATCGCTGCGCGCGCGAATGAGCACGCGGCCGCTGCCGCGCTTCGCGTCCACGCCGAGGCGCTGGAGTTCCACGCCCAGGGACTCGCTGCGCGCAGTCACCTCGGCGGTCTGCAGCACGACCGAACGCACGCGCTCCCGTGCGGCCATGCGCAACCGCTCGCGCATGGGTGCGATGCCCAGGTGCGCGCCGTCTACCGCCTCGGCGCGCTCGAGCAGGCGCTCGGCCTGGCTGCGTTCGCGCCGCTGCAGTGCCTGCTCGGCGAGGGCGAGGTAGCTCTCTGCGATGCGTTCGCGGCCACGGAACACGGCCCGCGCGGTGTCCGGCTGGTCGGGCTCCAGTGCAAGCGCCTGGGCGAGTGTCTCGAGCGCGTTGTCGCCTGCCGGGGTGGTGAGATGATTCGCGGCAATCTGCGCATCTGCGCGGAGCAGCAGCTGCCGCGCGGCCGGCGACTGCGCTGGTGGCGGGGGAGGCGGTGCGGGCACCACCTCGACCGGGGCGGGCACGGGGGCGGGCGGCGGTGTAGCGCAACCTGCGAGCAGCAAGGTGGCAACGAGGCAGGCGCCGAGCAGTCCCCTGGCTGGCAGTTCAGGCACCGGCGGCAACAGGTCGCACCGGCTCCCGCGGGCATTGGCGCGGGTGCCCGGATCGACGAACGTTTGCAGTCGGGGCAGGTCCGAATGCGGCGCCGCCGGTCGGCCGGCCGCGCGGGCAAGGGCCCGGGGCGTGACGCGGGCCGCCAATCCTCGCAGGCAGGGTGCGGCGGCGGGAGACGGCGGCAGCGACACCGGCTAGGGTTCCACTGGCGTGACGACGAGGCGCATCGATGGGCAGTGCATGGGCGGCTGACGTCCGGCGAAGGGTTGATCTTCAGGTATCGCGCCGGGAGGCGTCGAGCGCCATGCGTCCTGGGCGCGGTGTCACCTTGCGGACCGGGCCGCGCCTGTTCGCGATGCTGCTCGCCTTCCTGTCCTGCGTAGCGCTGCCCGCAAGTGTCGGCGGCTTTGCCCTTGCCGCGGCGCTGCCCGGCGGCCTGCCCGGCGGAATGACGGGCGGGCAGCCCGAGTTCCTGCGGGTGGACGAGGCATTCGTGCTGCGCACGCGGCTTCAGGGCACCACGCTGGTGGCCGACTGGCGCATCGCCGAGGGCTACTACCTCTATCGCAGCCGCACGACGCTCACGCCCGAGCCGGGATCCGACGTGCGCGTCGGCACAGCGCAGTTCCCTGCCGGCAAGCACAAGACAGACGAGTACTTCGGCGACGTCGAGGTCTATTACGGTGGCCTGCAGGTGCGACTGCCGTTACAGGCCGGCAGCGCCGGCGCGCGAGTGAAGATCACCTACCAGGGCTGTGCGGATGCGGGGCTCTGCTATCCGCCCACGACCCGGTGGTTCGTGTTGCCCACGGCCGTCTCCACCGCGGCGGGTGCCAGTGGCGTGTCAGGCCCGAGCGGCACAGCGGGTAGCGGTGGCGGGCTCGCCGGGCCGGCGGCTCCCGGGGTGCCCGACCCCGGCGTGCGCGCCGGTGTGCCGGTTGCGCCGCCCTTCGTGCCGATGCCTGCGAATCCGGTGCAACCTGGCGCGGCGCCGGTCGATGCCGTGCCGGCCGCGATCGGTGAGGCGGCGCGCGCGGCCGGCAACGGAGTCGCCGAGGGCGGATTCGTCGGCAGGGCAAACGCCCAGGCGCCAGCGGGCGCACCGGACACTGCGCGGTTGTCGACCGCGGCCACGGGCGCAGCGGGTGCGAGCCTGGAAGCGCCCGCCGGCACCGGCGAGGAGCACGCGCTGGCGGCGCTGCTCGCGGGTGGCAGTGCGCTGTCTGCCCTCGGCCTGTTCTTCCTTGCCGGCGTGGGCCTCGCCTTCACGCCCTGCGTGCTGCCGATGGTGCCCATCCTGTCGAGCATCGTCCTTGGTCAGGGCGGTGGCGGCCAGGGCAGCGACAGCGGCCAGGGCGGCGGTGTCACGCGCTCGCGCGCCTTCGCCCTGTCGTTGGCCTATGTGCTCGGGATGGCGCTCACCTACGCGGCGCTCGGTACGGTGGTCGGCCTGTTCGGCGGCGAGTTCAACCTGCAGGCGCGGCTGCAGTCGCCGCCGGTGCTGCTGGTGTCGGCGACGATCTTCGTGCTGCTCGCACTGTCGATGTTCGGGCTCTACGAGCTGCAGCTGCCATCCGGCCTGCTGCAGCGGCTGAACGCCGCCAGTTCGCGGCAGCAGGGTGGCCGGCTGGGGTCGGTCGCCGTGATGGGCGCGCTGTCTGCGCTGATCGTGTCGCCCTGCGTATCTGCGCCGCTGGTCGGCGCGCTGCTGTACCTGTCGTCCACCGGCGACGCGGTGCTCGGCGGCCTTGCACTCCTGTCGCTCGGGCTCGGCATGGGGCTGCCGCTGCTGGCGGTGGGCGTGGGCGGCGCGCGCTTCCTGCCGCGCGCCGGCGCATGGATGGATCGCGTGAAGGCGGTGTTCGGGTTCCTGCTGCTCGGCGTGGCCGTGTGGCTGCTCGAGCGCCTGCTGCCCGGGCCGCTTACCCTCCTGCTGTGGGCGGCACTGGCGATCGGCGCGGGTGTGTTCCTGGGTGCCTTCGATCGCCGCGAGACGCGTGATGGCGTTGCGCGCCTTGCCCAGGCCACGGGCGTGCTGCTGCTGGTGTGGGGCGTGCTGCTCAGCGTGGGCGCGGCCAGCGGGGCATCCGATCCGCTGCGCCCCCTCGGTCGGCTCGCCGAGGCGCGCGGGCTGGCCCCGGGCGGCGCAGGCGCGGCGTCGGAGGTCGAGTTCGTGGATGTGCGCGGCCTGCCCCAGGTTCGCGCCGCGATCGCCGCTGCGAGCCAGGCAGGCAAGCCCGTGCTGCTTGATCTCTACGCGGACTGGTGCATCGCCTGCAAGGTGATGGAACGCGAGGTGTTTCCCGATGCCAGCGTGCGCGAGGCGATGTCGCGCTTCACGCTGCTGCGGGTGGACGTGACGGCAAACGATGAGCTCGATCGTGCGGTGCTCGCGGAGTACGGCCTGTTCGGCCCCCCGAGCATGCTGTTCTTCGATGGCAGCGGGAAGGAGCGCCTGCAGTACCGGGTGCAGGGCGAGCGTGGTGTCGCCGAGTTTGCCGCGCACCTGCAACGTTTCCTCGCGGAATCCTGACGGGGGCATGCCGCGTGGGCTAGTCCGCTGGAGATTGGAGATCGGCGTGATGGCATCTGACCACTTCTTTCGCGCCCGAGGCGCCTGGTCGCAGCGACCGGCGATGCTGCTGCCAGGCATCCTTGCGCTGCTGCTGGCAGTGCCCAACGTGGCGCGCGCTGCGGAGCTCGAAGCCGGTGCATCGGAAGCGGTGCGCGTGGCGTTTGCGCACGGTGGCCGCGAGCGCGCCTATTTCCTCTGGGCACCGACGGGCGAACGCGCAGGGCGCGTGCCGCTGGTGCTGGTGTTGCACGGCGGTGGCGGCAACGGCGAGAACGTGCAGGAGATGACGGGCTTCACGGCGGTCGCCCGCCGCGAGGGATTTGCCGTGGCCTACCCCGAGGGCACCGGGCGACTCGGCCGGCTGCTCACCTGGAATGCCGGCCACTGCTGCGGCTACGCGATGAGCGAAGGGGTGGACGATGTGGGCTTCCTCACGGCGCTCGTCGAGCGACTCGTCGCGGATGGCCTGGTGGACCCGGCGCGCGTGTACGTCACGGGCATGTCCAACGGCGCGATGATGGCGCATCGCATGGGTGCCGAGGCGTCCGCGCATGTCGCCGCCATCGCCCCCGTCGTGGGCGGCCTGTTCGGGGATGAGCGCAGGCCTTCCGTGCCCGTCTCGGCGCTGCTGATCAATGGCGCGCTCGACCGCTCCATCCCGGTGGATGGCGGGCAGACCGGTGGGCGTTTCGCGAACGCCTGGGATGGCACGCCCCTGCGGCCGGTGGCATTCCAGGGCGACTTCTGGGCCAGCGCCAACGGATGCCGCGATGCAGGGCGCGAGGTCGTGCGCGGCGTCGTGCGCGAGCGCACGGCCATCTGCCCGCCAGGCGTGGCCGTGCGGTCTCTGCTGTTGCACGACAACGGCCACGCCTGGCCGGGCGGCCAGCCGGGCAGCGCCCGCGGCGATGTGCCGAGCACCGCGATCGACGCCACCGAGGTGATCTGGGCCTTCTTCCTTGCCCATCCCAGGGGCTTCCTCGCGTTCGGCGGCTGGAGCGCTGGGCAAGCATCCGTGCTCAACGAGCAGTCCTAGTAAAGCAACCATGTCCA